>Ga0265295_1004094_pt1 | contig 20063 bp, 21 predicted proteins | sample Munlansysbiofilm_FD_192503 | JGI IMG/M metagenome (GOLD analysis project Ga0265295, IMG submission 192503) | Leachate microbial communities from a municipal landfill in Southern Ontario, Canada - Methane capture system biofilm | ecosystem: Engineered > Solid waste > Landfill > Unclassified ... | reverse complement strand
CGACCCCGCATTTTGTCTTCGTGGTGGGCGGTACAGGGATCGAACCTATGACCCTCGGCTTGTAAGGCCGACGCTCTCCCAGCTGAGCTAACCGCCCAGTCCCGTCCAACGAGAAACAGTCATTATAGAGCCACATGCCCGCTGTCAAAGACTTTTTTCACGGAAAACGAAAAAAGTCGAAATTGCCATCAAACCGATCCGAAATGGTGCGACCGGGCCTGGGAAAAGAAAAAGGCCGCCCAAAGCGGACAGCCTTTTTGGATCTTCGTGAAGCCTTCTTTCTAGCCGCAGGATGTGCAGGAAGAGCAGCCCGAAGAGGTGGTTTTGAGCCCGGACTTGATGTTGAAGCCCATGTGCGGGTGAAATTCCACGGAAATGGGTTTCGATTCTTCCATCAGGGCGGTTTCTACCAGGAATTTGTATCCGTCAATTTCGTGTACTACGTCGTTGTCTTTTTGCTCATCCAGAGCAAGCGCCAGGCGAGGCCCGCCTCAGCCAGCCGCCATGTAGACCCGGATCGGGGACACTTCCTTGCCGGCGAAGTGCATATCGAGCTGCTCTTTGGCAGCCTTCGTAAGTTCGAACATGGAATCCTCCTTTGATGTGGGAAAGGAAGTAGTTATTGATTTTGTCGATGTCAATGTCTGCGGGACGGGGTTTTTGGTGATGCTTTCCGCCTAACCCTTTGAAATCGCCGTGCTGTCAGATATTTTTTATGCCATTGAAAAAGATGCTTGTGTCTTACATAAAATAAAGATTATCGTTTTCATATCTACGACCTCAACCCCTAATTCGAATATGAGCCCACAGAAAGCCCGCATTCTCTTGGTCGATGACGAGCCGACATTGCTCGAACTGCTCGGAGACTTTCTGCGTGAACAAGGCCATGATGTCATTCTGGCGGACACCGGCGCCAAGGGGCTCGACCTCTACAACTCGGAGCTTCCGGATCTGGTGCTTCTTGACCTCAAGCTTCCGGACCTGTCCGGCCTCGACGTGTTGCGGCACATCTCCGATCGTGACGAGGAGACTGCGCTCATCGTCATCTCCGGCGTCGGCTCCACGGACGACGCCATCGAGGCCCTGCGCCGGGGCGCGTGGGACTTTCTGGTCAAACCCTTTCTCAATCTGGAATTCGTGCTGCATTCGGTCAACAAGAGCATCGAAAAGGTGCATCTGAAGCGGGAAAACAGGCTCTATCGCGAGCATCTTGAAGAAGAGGTGCAGCGCCGCACCATCGAGCTGCGCCAGGAGATCATAGCCCGCAAGCGCATCGAGGAGGATCTGCGGCGCAGCGAGATGCGCTACAGGGAACTGAGCCTCACCGACGAACTTACAGGGCTCTACAACGCGCGGCACTTTTTCCGGCAGGTGCAGGCCGAGGTGGAGCGGGCCACGCGCTACAACAGCCCGCTGTCCCTGTGCGTCATCGATATCGACAATTTCAAGCGCTACAACGACACGTATGGGCATCTCAGCGGGGACGCCGTGCTCTCGGAACTCGGACGCCTCATCCAGAAGCTCATCCGTGAATCGGACTCCGCCTACCGGTACGGAGGAGAGGAATTCATCATCGTGTTGCCGCAGACAACCCGTGAGGAGGCTGCGCGGGTGGCGGAGCGCATCCGGGTCGTTTTCTTCGAACATGCCTTTTATCCCAAAGCGTCAGACGGAGTCCACGTTTCGATCAGTCTGGGCGTGACCAGCTATTGTTCGGGCGAGTCCGTCTCGGATCTCGTGGACCGGGCCGACCAGAACATGTACGCGGCCAAGAAATGCGGCAGAAACGCCACGATCTGCAAATAGCGTCTGCCCGTTCTTCCCGCCACTCGCCGAGAGCGGAGCGAAACGCTTCGCCGACAGCCCGCTCCCGCGTCGCGGAGGCACCCGCTCCAAAAGGCCACTTTTCCCCGTCCACCACCCGGATTTTCAGTTCAGCGTCGCCTGCACCAGGCGCACGTTGCCCATCACGTCGTCGATAAGGCCGGGGCTGAGCAGAATTTCCCGGGCCTCCTGCTTGGACACGATTTCACGGTAGCTTGGATCGAGCTGGTCCAGCCTGCGCACGTCGTCGAGCAGGATGCCGTGGGGCGAGATGAGTTTGGCCACTTGATTGGCCAGGAACAGGACGGTCAGAATCTTGGCCTGCTGCGCGTCGCAGTCGAGCTGGGGGACGGGCAGCAGCCCGGGGAGGTGATGGTTCAGCACGAGGGGGGCGAGCTGCGGCGGGATGCCGCCGCCATTGGCCATGATCCGGGCCGCCTGGACATGGGTGGCCATGAGCCGTTCGTATTCGCGATCCAGGCTCTGGGGATAGACTTCTCCCTCGTCCGGGTCCTTGACCAGCAGGATGAGCACAAGCTTGCCGATGTCGTGCATCAGCCCCGCCGTGTACAGCGTGCCGCTGTCCATGTCCTGCCTGGCTCTGGCCATGTACGAGGCGGTGATGGCGGTGGAGTTCATGTGCTGCCAGATGGTCTTGAACATGCGTCGATGCTCGGGATCCGTGTACAGCGAATAGGGCATGACCCCGAAGGCGATGAGGTTTTTGAGATTGGTCAGGCCCAGAATGTTCACGGCGGTATGGATGGATTTGACATCCGTGGCCACTCGGAAAAACGGCGAGTTGACGGTCTTGAGCACGCGGGACGAGAGCAGCGGATCGCGGGTGACCAGGTCGCCGAGTTCCTTCATGCTCACGTCCGGGTTGTCGATGGCTGCCAGGGAAGAATGCAGGGTGCCGACCTTGTCGAAAGCCTTGACCAGGCTTGCGATGGCCGTGTGGGCCAATGCGGACGGAGGCTCGTAGACATGGGTCAGCTGGTTGCAAGTGGAAGACGGCGTACCGGAATAGATATGATCCAGAGCGTTGATCAGTACTGTTTCCCATTCGTTGAAGGAATTGTGTTCCGAGGGGCGGGGATTCATCTTCACGGGCGCGTGGTCTTCCCCGATGATGGGTTCCAGTTCAGGCTTGCGCGAGACATAGAAATACATGAGTGCCGCAAGACACAGCAGCGCAGGTATGACAAATATGTATGACATGGGCACCCCGTAAAAATATATGTGCGTTTTGTGTAATCGGGTGGGTGCGCGAAAGCAATGGATTTTATTGCACAGTACGAAAGATGTGATGAGCTGTTGATAAACGCATCGGAATGTCGCGGAGGCGCTGCTTTGAAAAGAGGGCGGATGTTGTGTGCGACCATGAAAAAAGCCTCCGTAAGTGGAGGCTTTTTTCATGGCGTTTGGGGTGAATCAGAGTCCCGCGTCGTCCACAAGTTCCATGCTTCTGGCCGCGCGCACTTCGTCGAGACGCTGCACGGGAGTGGTGACCGGCGCGTTCTGGATCGATGCCGCGTCGGTTTCGACACGACCGAGGATCTCGATCAGGTCGTCCACGAAGCCGTCCAGGGTTTCCTTGCTCTCCGTCTCCGTGGGCTCGAACATCAGGCATTCCTTGACGATGAGCGGGAAGTAGATGGTCGGGGCGTAGTGCCCCTTGTCCAGCAGGGCCTTGGCGATGTCCAGGGCGCGCACGCCCTTTTCGGCCTGCTTGGCGGCCGAGGCCACGAACTCGTGCATGCAGATGCGGTCGTGGGGGATTTCGAGCACATCCTCCAGGCGCTTCCTGAGGTAGTTGGCGGCCAGGACCGCGTTTTCCGAGGCGCGTACGATGCCTTCGCGGCCCAGGCGCAGGATGTAGGCGTAGGCCTTCAAGATGACCCCGAAGTTGCCGTAGAAGGGCGCGATATAGCCGATGGACTTGGGATAGTCGTAATCCAGGAAGTACTGGCCGTCCTCCAGTTTCACCACGCGCGAGACGGGCAGGTAGTTCGCCAGCCGTTGGCTCACGCCCACCGGTCCGGAGCCGGGACCGCCGCCGCCGTGGGGCGTGGCGAAGGTCTTGTGCAGGTTCAGGTGCACAACGTCGAAGCCCACGTCGCCCACGCGCATCTTGCCCATGATGGCGTTCAGGTTCGCGCCGTCGTAATAGAGCAGCCCGTCCACCCCGTGGACCAGCTCGACGATGCGCTCCAGGCCGCATTCGAACAGGCCCAGAGTGTTGGGGCAGGTCATCATCAGGCCCGCGACCTCGTCGTCGAGCACCTTTTCCAGTTCGTCGGGGTCGATCATGCCGTTCTTGGACTGGATGGAGACCACGTCGTAGCCGGCGATGGCCGCCGAGGCGGGGTTGGTGCCGTGGGCGGAGTCGGGCACGATGATCTTGGTCTTTTTGTTGCCCTTGTCGTTGTGGTAGGCGGCCATGAGCATGACGCCCGTCAGTTCGCCGTGGGCCCCGGCCATGGGTTGCAGGGTGAAGGCGCTCATGCCGGTGATTTCGGCCAGCAGCTGCTCGGTTTCGTAGAGCACTTCCAATGCGCCCTGGGTCATGTTTCCGGCCCCTTTGAGCTGCGGGATGAGCGGGTGCACGGAGGTGAATCCGGGCTGGGCGGCCACGGCCTCGGTGAACTTCGGGTTGTACTTCATGGTGCACGACCCGAGGGGATAGAAATTGCTGTCCACGCTGAAATTGAGACGCGAGAGCCGGGTGAAATGACGGATGACGTCTATTTCGGACAGCTCGGGCAGTTTGGGCGCCTCGTCGCGCAGGAGGTAGGCGGGGATGTCGCCTTCCGTGTTGCCTCTGGGCTCCTTGGGCCACACGCCGACGCGGCCTTTGGCTGAATCTTGAAACAAGGTTTTCACAGGGCGCCTCCAATCAACTCGGCCAGGATGCCGATGCACTGATTCGTGGTTTTTTCGGTGCAGGCCACCAGGAGATGGTTGTCCATGCCCTGGTAGTAGCGCCCGAGGGGGAAGCCGGGCACGAACTTGTAGTCGAGGAGCTTGTCGATGACCTCATAGGCCCGCACGGGCAGCTTGACCGTGAATTCGTTGCCGAAAGGCTGGTTGACCACGCGCACGCCGGGCAGCCGCTCCAGACGGTTCGCGGCGTAGTGGGCCCGCTCGATGCCGAGCTGGGCGGTTTTCTTCAGTCCCTGCGGGCCCAGGAGACTCACGTACATCAGCGCCCGCAGGGCGCACAAGGCCTGGTTGGAGCAGATGTTGGACGTGGCCTTCTCGCGGCGGATATGCTGCTCACGGGCTTGCAGGGTCAGCACGAAGCCTGTCCGCCCGTTCTTGTCCACGGTGCGGCCGACGACACGGCCCGGCATCTGGCGGATGAGCTGCTTGTTGCAGGCCATGATGCCAAGATAGGGCCCGCCGAAACTCAAGGGGAGCCCCAGGCTCTGGCCTTCGGCCACGGCAATGTCCGCGCCCATCTGGCCGGGAGTCTTGAGCAGGGACTGCATGATCGGGTAGGTCGAGATGACGGACACGATGCCCTGCTCCCTGGCCGTGGCGAAGAGGGCGGTGAAATCCTCCACGGTGCCGAAGAAATTGGGGTTCTGGACGATGACCGCGGCCGTGTCTTTGTTCAGGGCGGCGAGCATGGCCTCCATGTCCGTGTGGCAGTCCTTGTGCGGCACGGTGACCAGTTCGAGCTTGAGATTGGTCGTGTAGCTGTCGAGCATGACCCGGTAGATGGGGTTGACGCTCTCGGAGATGACGATGCGCGACCGCTTGGTGTGCCGCACGGCCATCATGATCGCTTCGTACAGGGCCGTGCCGCCGTCGTAGAGGGAGGCGTTGGCGTATTGCAGGTCCAAGAGGCGCGCCACGGCGGTCTGGTACTCGAAGATGGCCTGGAGCATGCCCTGGGAGGCTTCGGCCTGGTACGGGGTGTAGGCGGTGTAGAATTCGCCCCGGCTGCACAGGGCGTCCACGGCGCTGGGGATGTAGTGGTCGTAGAAACCGGCGCCCAGGAAGGACGTCAGATCCGTGTGGTTTTTGGCCGCCGTCTTTTCCAGCTTCTGGCGAACTTCCATTTCGCTCAGGCCCTCGGGGAGGTTCAGCTCCGCGGCCCGGAATTTTTGCGGAATGTCTTCGAACAGGGCTTCGATGCTTTCCACGCCGATGGTGGCCAGCATGTCGCGCTGTTCGTCAGGGGTATGCGGTATGAAGGGCATGGTGCCTCCGGATGTGGGCTGTGCCCATCCAGCCGGAGGCGAGGGGTTCAGGGACTGGTTGATGAACGTTCGCGCAGCGGGTGGGCAGCCTGATTATGAGGATTAGTGCGCTTCGGCGGCGCACATGGCTGCGTAGGCGTCGGCGTCGAGAAGCCCTTCGGGCGTCGCGGTCAGCTTGACCTTGTAGAGCCAGCCCGCGCCGAATGCGTCCTTGTTGACCAGCTCGGGCGCGTTTTCCAGTTCGGCGTTGACGGCGGTGACCTCTCCGCTGACCGGAGAATAGATTTCACTGGCGGCCTTGACCGACTCGACGGTTCCGATTTCGGACCCGGCCACGGCCTCGTCGCCGAGCTGCGGCAGTTCAACGAAAGTCAGGTCGCCGAGCTGTTCCTGCGCGAAGTGGGTGATGCCCACCACGGCCTCGTCGCCTTCGACTTTGACCCATTCATGGGATTTTGCGTATAGAAGTTCCTTGGGATTCATGACCGCCTCCATGGTGATTTTTTGGAGATTCGGAGCTGGATCGTTTTCAGCCCCTTGAGTTCGCGCTGACATAAATATATTGCCACGAAAGAGCAATACAGAGATGAAGGTGTCTTGAAAATCGATTACACAATTCTACATATTTTCGGAGGATGAATTATGAAATTGGTGCGTATGGCCGGGCTTCTCATGGTGGCATTGCTGTTGTCCCAGAGCGCCTGGTGTTCGGGTCTGAGCGCGAAGGACGTGCAGGGCTTCATCGCCTCCATGCAGGAACTCAAACCCTATTTCGACCAGTTCGCCGAAGAGACCCAGGACGATGGCGATCTTGCCAGCACGTCCAGGGTCGTTGGCGATTGGGCCCAGGGACTCAAGGAACGCGGCGAAGTGGAGGCCATCATCGGCAAGCACGGGTTTGATTTCGACCGCTGGGCCGCTGTGTCGCAGCAGGTGACCCAGGCCTACATGGCCTTGAAGCTGGGCAAGGACGGCCAGGACGTCATGGGGCAGATGCGGCAGTCCATCGCGGAGATCGAAACCAACAAGGACATCCCGGCCGAATACAAATCCCAGATGATCGCGCAGATGCAGGCGAGCATGGCGGAGATGGAAAAAGTGCTTGAGGCCTCGCCCGAAGATCAGGGCGCGGTGCGGCCTTTTGTTTCGGATCTGGACGCCATTTTCGAGATGCAGGAGTAGGGGCGGGGCCTCTCTGAATCCAGCACATGCCGCCTCCGGTCGGCTTCGTGTTTTCTGGACGGCTCTTCGGGCCGACCGGCAACCTTTTGACCAAGGCGGGACCGTCATGAAGGCTGATATCGGAATCGTGGGGCTGGCCGTGATGGGCGAAAACCTGGCCCTGAACATGGAGAGCCGGGGCTTCACGGTGGCCTGTTTCAACCGCACATCGGAAAAGGTCGACGACTTTCTTGCCGGGCGCGGCGCAGGCAAGAATTTCATCGGCTGCCATGATCTTGAGGCATTGGTCGCCAGCCTGTCGAGTCCGCGCAGAATCATGTGCATGATCAAGGCCGGGGCCGCCGTGGACGAACTTCTTTCCGCCGTCATGCCCCTGCTCGATGCAGGCGACATCTTCATCGACGGCGGCAATTCCCATTTCCAGGATACCGCTCGCCGGGTCGAAGAGGCCGGAAAGCGGGGAGTCCTGTATGTCGGGGCGGGCGTTTCCGGCGGCGAGGAAGGCGCTCTGACCGGCCCTTCCATCATGCCCGGGGGCGCTCCCGAGGCCTGGAGGCATGTGCGCGAGATCCTGCAGAAGATCTGCGCGGTCACGCCGGACGGAGCGCCATGTTGCGACTGGATCGGAGAGGGCGGCTGCGGGCATTTCGTGAAGATGGTGCATAACGGCATCGAATACGCCGACATGCAGTTGATCTGCGAAATCTACCATGTGCTCAAAACAGGCCTGGGGCTGTCCAACGAGGCGATGGGGGTAATCTTCAGGCGCTGGAACCGGGGGCCGCTCAATTCCTACCTGATCGAAATCACGGCGGACATTCTCGCTTTTCGGAACCGGGAAGGGGAAGCCGTGCTTGATCTCGTCCTCGATGTCGCCCAGCAGAAAGGCACGGGCAAATGGACCGTGCAGGCCGGACTCGACGCGGGTCAGCCGCTGACGCTCATGGCCGAGGCCGTCTTCGCGCGCAGCCTCGCGGCTATGAAGGAGGAACGCCTTGCGGCGGCGATGGTGCTGGATGGCCCGCAGGCGCGTTTCGACGTCGACGAGCAGGCCTTTATCGACGATCTTGAGCAGGCTCTCTACGCCTCGAAGATCATGTCCTACGCCCAGGGCTTTCAGATTCTGCGGGCCATGGCCAGGGAGCAGGGCTGGTCTTTGGATTACGGCGGCATCGCCCGCATCTGGCGGGAAGGATGCATCATCCGCGCCGCTTTTCTGGACAGGATCAGGGACGCGTACAGGCAGGCGCCCGACCTTTCGAATCTCTGCCTTGATCCTTTTTTCGCGCAGGCGCTGCAAAACGCGCAGGGCGGCTGGCGCAGGATCATGGCTGCCGGCGTCCTGCACGGCATCCCCATGCCCGCGCTGGGCGCGGCTCTGGCCCATTACGACGGCTACCGCTCGGGCCGACTGCCCGCGAACCTGTTGCAGGCCCAGCGGGATTATTTCGGGGCGCACACCTATGAACGCGTCGACCGCTCGCGGGGAGAGTTTTTTCACACCGACTGGACAGGCCGGGGCGGCAAGACCGCGTCCACATCCTACGACGTCTGAGTCCGCTCCGCCAGCACTTCGCGAACGCTCCCGCCCGCATCATTCCCGAGCCGGAGGAGGCTAGGCATATGAACGCACTGAAACCGGGCCGCCGCACCGTCATCAAAATCATGCTTGTCCTGGCCATTGCCGCCGCGCTGGTCGCCGCCATCAGATTTTTCGACGTGCAGCAGCTTTTCCGCGCCGCCCTGGCCTGGATATCGGGTCTTGGCCCCCTGGGTCCGATCATCTTTATAGGGCTCTACATCCTGGCCTGCGTCTTCCTCTTGCCGGGGGCAATCCTGACCCTGGGAGCCGGCGCGATTTTCGGGTTCACGCAGGGAGCCATCGCGGCATCCGTGGGCGCGACTCTGGGCGCGACCTGCGCTTTTCTGGTCGGTCGCTATCTTGCGCGGGACTGGGTCGCGGGCCGCGTGGCGGGCAACGCCACATTCGCCGCCATGGACGAGGCCGTGGCCAGGGAAGGATGGAAGATCGTCTTTCTGACCAGGCTCTCTCCCGTGTTCCCGTTCAATGTCCTCAATTACGCCTTCGGCCTGACCCGAGTGCGCCTCAGGGACTACTTCTTCGCATCCTGGCTGGGCATGATTCCGGGCATGTTCATGTATGTCTATTTCGGCTCCCTGGCCGGTGATCTGGCCAATCTGGGAGCCGGGAACAGCGGGCGAAGCCCTGCGGAATGGATCATGTACGGCGTCGGCCTGCTGGCCACCCTGGCCGTGACCGTGTTCATCACCCGCCTTGCGCGGGAAGCGCTGGCAAAAAGAATCCACGGGCCACGGGCCTGATTGCCGGGCCGCGATTCGCGTCTCGGTGAAAAAGATCGGATTTCGGACAGGAGATTCTTTTCAAGGCCGGATAAAGTCTGCTACGGAAAAAAGTAATCAGGCAACAGGGAGGCTATGATGGATCGAAAAACCGTTCTGGTCATCGACGACGAGGAGCATGTGCGCATGCTCTATGCGGAGGAACTCGGGGCTCTTGGCTACAAAACGGTACTTTCGGACGGCGGTTCCGACCCGCTCGCCCTGGTGGAAGAACACAAACCAGACCTGATCATCCTGGACATCAAGCTTGAGAGCCGGTCCGGACTGGACATGCTCCAGATCATCCGCTGCAAGCACGCCGAACTGCCCATCATCCTCTGCACCGCCTACGACAGCTTCCGCATCGACCTCAAATCCATCGCCGCCGATGCCTACGTGGTCAAATCCTACGACAGTTCGGAATTGATGAGCAAGGTCCGGGAACTCATCTGAAGGAGCGGGAAGGCCCGCAAATCCGCTTTTTTTCCTGCCCTGCCTTTTCTCTGGCCAAGTTTTCCCGAACAGATGCCGGATTGACGGCACGTCCTTTTCATGGGCGGTTGCTCCCGCGTCCGGACGCTTTCGTGCCCGTGGTCATGAATCGAGCCAGGCTCGCCGTCCCGAGCAGCATGACAAACCCGAGGTGCAGCCAGTCGACCCACATGACCAGGGTCGGGGAGAAGTAGCTGTCCGGCTGGTTCTTCATGACCCGGACGATGCCGGTCAGGACGATGCCCGCCCAGCACAGGCCAACGATCACGTCCATGGCCGTCCAGGCCGGACGGCGCAGGACGCGGGGCAGCCGCCAGCCGAGAATGGCCAGCAGCACGATGGCCAGGATGTAATGGGCCACATGGTTGAAATAGTAGTCGGCGGTCCAGCCGAAACCCGGCACGTCGGCCAGGTAGTAGCGGGCGAAGATGGGCATCTGGGCGAATCCGGTGAACAGGAGGGCCGCCACGGTCAGGCGGAAAACGAGGGTCGGTTTATTCATGATCGTCCTCCGATGTCGCGCCGCGCACCAGGTGCAGCACTCCGGCCATCGCTCCGGCCAGAGGAGCCGCGTAAACGGCCCGGGCTAGCACTTCCTCTTTGGAAAAGGGATTGCCCACGGCGGCCAGATGCGGCTTTCCCGGTCCTTTTTCAATGGCCGCATCGAGCACGTCGAAGGGCACGGGAGAGACGTAGAACGTGTTGGTCCCGCCGTTTTCCGTGTCGCCGTAGATGAAACCGCCGGTGCGCTCCGCCAGCTCCCGGGCCTGGGCCAGGATTTCATCGCGGGGGCCGATGGTCTGCACCCCTTCGGGGCAGGCCTCGATGCAGGCCGGAATTTCGCCCAGGGCCACGCGGTCCCGGCAGCGGTCGCATTTGTACATCACGCCGTTTCCGGCAAAACTCGGAGCCAGCTTCAGATACAGCCCAACGCCCGTTTGGCGCTCGGGGATGTGCCAGGGGCAGACATCCTTGCATTTGGACCCGCCCAGGCAGATTTCGTCGTTGATGCTGACGATGCCTTTGGCGTCCTTGGAGGCCGCGCCCCACGGGCAGAGATTGGCGCAGGGCGGGTTCTGGCAGTGCAGGCAGCGCCGGGGGATGTTGAGTTCGAAGGGCTTGCCCTTGTATTCGCCCGTGGCGGTCTGGATGTAGAGCCAGTTGTAGGGGGTCAGGCGGTCGTCCACATCCTGTTTGTCCGACCAGTCGGCGGCCTTGACCTTGGACGGGTACATCTTGGGAAAGGGTTTTTGCGGCTGCGGGAACTTGTGTCCGTTGGTCTCGCGGCAGGCCTCCACGCACGCGCCGCAGGCGATGCATTTGGAGATGTCGAGGAGGGTGGCCAGAACGACGCGTTCTGCGGATGCCGCGCCCTTGGCGCTTGCCGCCGTCGGGCGAGCAACCGCCGCTGTGGCGGCTGCCAGCCCGGTCGCGAGGAAGTGTCTGCGATTGATTTTCATGAATGTCTCCGACGTATCCGTCATGCGGGATTCAAAGGCATGGATTCATCCTGCCGCATCTTCTTTTGGCAGCCGTACCGTCAATACCGGCACCGGACTGAGCCTGACGACCTTGTTTGCCACGGATCCCAGCAGCATGTCCATGAATGCCCCGCGCCCGTGCGCGCCCATGACCACCAGATCGTAGTTTCCGGAATGTATCTCGGCCAGGATGCGCGCGGCCGGGTCTCCGGCCTGGATTTTCAGTTCCGCGCCGGATACGGGGCAACGGGGACTGTCCGTGGCGCATTCGGCGGTCATCTCGCGCACCCGTTCCCTGGCTTTGTCCTTGGCCCGGTTCGCGGCAGCGCTGTTGATCGCTTCCCATTCGTCACTGTTGAAATGACTCTCGATGTCAAAGCCCGCGTCTTCGCTCATCAGCTCGACCAGGTCCGGGACAACGTGCAGGATGGTCATGGACGCTCCGTAACGTCCGGCCAGGGACGCGGCGTGCCGCAGGGCCAGGCGCGCGCTCTCCGAAAGGTCCGTGGCATAGAGGATACTCGTGTAGGTGGGCAGCATGTTCAGCTCCTGGTCTCGGTTTGGGGAGAAAAGACGCCCTTGGGCCGGGCCGGGCCGAAGAGGCGGTCGGTCAGTTTCACGTACCAGGCCGCGCTTTGCACCTGGATGATGTAGGCCATGGCCACGACCAGGGCCGCATCGGAACCCTGGGAACCGAAGGCGTTGATGGCCACGGCCAGGGCGATGGACAGGTTGCGCATGACTGTTCCGTAGACCAGGGCGATGGCGTCGCCGCGCGGCAGAAAGAGGCGGCCAAGGGCCGTGCTCAAGGCGAAGTTGACGCCGTAGATGATGGCCAGCGGAGTGAGTATCTGGAGCAGAACGGCGGGGAAGGCCATGATGGTCCGGGCCTTCAGCGCCAGGGCGATGAACACGATGCCGAGCACGCCCAGTGTGGACAGGGCGGGGAAGCGCGGCCCGAGGCGTTCGGCGAATGTCTTCTGGCCGTAGGCGCGGATCAGGAAGCGCTGGGTGGCGTAACCCAGGGCCATGGGCAGGAAGACGATGAGGGCGATCTGGGAGAAGACGGCGCTCACATCCATCTCGATGCTCGCCCCGAGCAGGGTGCGGACATAGAACGGCGTGGCCAGGGAGCCGAGCGTCAGCCCGATGACCGTCATCTTCACCGCCGCGGCCACGTTTCCGCCTGCGAATCCGGTCCAGGAAATGGTCATGCCGCTGGTCGGCACCAGGCCTGCCAGGACAATGCCGAGCATCATGTACGGCTGATCGCGGAAAAAGACCCAGGCCACTCCGAAAGCCAGAAAAGGCACGATGGCGAAGTTGACGAACTGGGTGGCGATTTGCGCCTTCAGGTCGCCGCCGGAAAAGACCTGGTTGATCTTGAGCGTGACCATCATCGGATAGACCATCAGAAAGGTGAAAGGCACGATCAGGTCTTTGAGCCACCCCGCGTCACCCAGGAGCCCGCTCACGAATCCCAGGATCATTGCCGTGGGGATGGCCAGGACCAGATTCTTCGATATCGACTGCAGTATCTTCCACATCGCCTTTCATCCTTGTTCGTTATTCTTCACACGTGGCGCTGGTTTCGATGTCCCGGCATTCCGGGTTGCTCATGCACGGCGCTTCCTTTTCCTTCATCACCTTGATTCCGCTCGCTCCACGTTCGACAATGAACCGCTTGCCACATCCGGGACAGGCATGAAACTGCGGGGCATAATCTTCGCCCTGGGTGACGGTCACGCTTTGCTGACAATACGGACAGTTGACTGTGACTGCGGACATGGGGGCCTCCTTGTGACAGGGTTGCAGGTTCGAGGGGTCACGCCTTTCTGACCTGGAACAGGTAGTCGCCGCTGTCTTCCGCGTCATGGGCAGCAGGGACGAGCTGAAAGCTGCACTCCGGATGCACCCTGCGCAGGTCTGGCAGAAAGGATGTGTCGTTGGCCAGAATCAGCACGGATTCTCCGGCTCCAAGCCTTTTGATGAGCGCGCATGCCGTGAGCATGCCAAAAAAATCCACCGTGTTTCGCATGTCGAGCGTGTTCATGGCAATCATCCTCGCATGCCGGCCAATGCCGACATCTTCTCTTTAGCCAGCGTCGTGCCAGAACGCCGCTTTTTGAGGAGAATTCGTTATTGTTGAAGCAAATTTTTGAAATATTTGATTAAAATTTGATGCGCGCGACGTTTGTTTATGCACGGTGAATCGAGGTGTTGCTTTTTTTGTGTTCACTAAATAAACAGGTGAACAGGTGTTGTGTTCACAAACAAAGCAGATGGGCATGGAGCAGCGGGGATGGAAGAAAATCTGAATCAGTATTGGAAAACCGTGGTCAACACCATCCAGGACGGGATCATGATCGTCACGCCCGATGGTCGGATCGTGTCCGTCAACGAAGCTCTGGTGGAGATGACAGGTTATTCCCGCGAGGAACTCATCGGCGCTTCATGCGCGATTCTCGGCTGTTCGGCCTGCGAGCTGGCGCGGGGAATTCCGCAGTGCCACTGGTGCGTCATGTTCAAGCAGGGGTCCTTGCGCAAGCAGCAGTGCTCCCTGGTGCGCAAGGACGGAACGCGCGTGCCCGTGGTCAAGAACGCCTCCGTGCTCAAAGACAAGGACGGCGAGACCATCGGCGCGGTGGAGACCATCACCGACATCTCCGATCTGGTGGACAAGGAGGAGCAGCTGGAGATCTTCCGACGCGAGATGTCGCGGGAGGATTCCTTTCACGGCATCGTTGGCCGCGCGGCCAACATGCAGCAGGTTTTCGACCTCGTTGAAGGGGTGGCGCAGATCGATTCTCCGGTCATCATCTACGGCGAGAGCGGGACGGGCAAGGAGCTGGTGGCCAAGGCCATCCACGATGCCGGACCGCGCCGGGACAAGCCTTTCATCAAGGTCAACTGCGCGGCGCTCAATGAATCGCTGCTGGAAAGCGAACTCTTCGGACATGTCAAAGGCGCCTACACCGGGGCGCACAAGGATCGCATGGGCCGCTTCGAGAGCGCGGGGGACGGGGACATCTTTCTGGACGAAATCGGGGATTTGCCTGCCAGCACCCAGGTCAAGCTCCTGCGCGTGCTGGAGGAAAGGGTCATCGAGCGCGTTGGAGACCATCGGCCCATCCCGGTCCAGGCCAGGATCATCACCGCCACCAACCGCGACCTGACGGATCTGGTCGCCAGAAATCTCTTTCGGCAGGATCTCTACTATCGCATCAACGTCATTCCCATTCGCATGCCTGCGCTGCGCGAGCGCCGCGAGGACATCCCGCTTTTGGCCTCCACCTTTTTCCTGCGCACGCAGCTCAAAACCGGCAAGAACGTGCACGGCATCTCGCCCGCCGCCATGGAGCTGCTCGCGCGCCATTCCTGGCCCGGCAACGTGCGCGAGCTGCGCAGCGCCTTCGAGTACGCCTTCGTGGCCTGCAAGACGGACATGATCGAACCCCGCGACCTGCCGGCCGAACTCATGAGCGGCGCGGTCGTGTGCACACCTGCCGATGTCGCGGCCAAAAGCCTGGACGAGATCAAAAAAGAGCGCCTCGCCCAGGCCCTGCGGGAGACGAACGGAAACCAGTCCGAAGCGGCCCGAATCCTCGGTATTTCCCGGACCAGCGTGTGGAGCCAGATGCGACGCTACGGCGTGGAGCGGGAAGGCTTTTGAGACTGGTTCGAGTATCGGTTAGTTGCTGAACAAGAAGTGGATGCCGTCCCAATCATCGGGCAGGGTGGCGTCACGCCCCGCGTATCGGCGCCTGCTTCTCAAGCAGCGACAGCCCATGGCGTAAGTCTTCCAGCAGATCCTCGGGGTCCTCCAGGCCGATGTGCAGACGGATGATCGTCTGCCCGTGGTGGCGACCGGTCAGGTTTCGTCCGGGCACTCCAGCCGTGATCAGGCTTTTGTAGCTACCCCAGCTGTATCCCATGCCGAAGAGGCGCAGAGAATCCAGAAACACGCCCAGGGCCTCCGGCGCATACTCCTGCCGCAAGGTCATGCCGAACAGACCGGACGCGCCGCTGAAGTCCCGCTGCCAGAGATGGTGTTCCGGGTGCGAGGGCAGGGCCGGGTAGAGCACGTCGCGGATTAGCGGATGGTCCTGAAGACTCTGCGCCACCTGCATGGCCGAGGCGAAATGCTCCTTCATGCGCACGTGCAGGGTTTTGAGGCCGCGCAAGGTCAGCAGACAGTCGTCGGGCGAGGTGTAGATTTCGCGGCAGGCGTAGGCTTTGCCTAGGGTTTCGGCGTGCTCGGCGGTGGTCGAGACCGAGCCCATCAGGACATCAGAGTGTCCGGAAAGGTATTTGGTGACCGAATGGATGGAGATGTCCACCCCAAGGGCGAACGGATTGAGGAAAAGCGGCGTGGCCCAGGTGTTGTCCAGGACCGTGACGATGCCGCGCTCGCGTGCGATGCTGGTGATGGCCGGAATGTCCTGGATTTCGAAGGTGTTCGAACCGGGTGATTCCAGGAAGATGAGCCGGGTGTTCGGACGCAGGAATTCGGCGATATCCGCGCCGACATTGGCTGGCACGGTGTCGGTCTGAACGCCGAATTTGCCCAGGACCTCCCGGCAGAAGCGCAGGGTCGGGCCATAGACATTGTCGCAGACGAGCAGATGGTCGCCCGCCTTGGCAAAAGCCAGAAGGGTCTCGCTGATGGCGCTGATGCCCGAGGGAAAGACGCGGGTCAGGGCCGCGCCTTCGAGTTCGCCGATGGCCTGTTCGAGAATGCGCTGCTGCGGCAGCCTGTCGGTGCCGTAGGTCACGCCGGGGTATTCGCCCCGACCGGCGCTGAGCAGATCGGCGTACGAATCGAAATACACGGTCGAGCCGCGATACAGTTCCGGAGTGACGGTCCGGGTCGGCGCAAGGCCCAGATCCGGTGTCTGCATGAGACGGGTGCTTGCTTTCATGAACATCCTCCTGCTCCCGGTGCTGATGCCTTGGCGGAAAACATTGGTCAATGCTTTCGGGATGCGGGCGGGGGAAGGCGGCGTGATCGTTGGAGAAGCATGCCGCAGGTGACCGGAAACGGATTTTCCATTTGTCCGAAGGGTGACTGCTGAGTACTGTTTTTGGAGTATGCGGAAGTTTGCTTTGCGAGGGTGTATCCGTATTTCAAAAAGCCACTGTCCTAGGCGCTTGCCGTTGCCGCAGTTGTGCGTGTACGCGGCAAAATGTGGTTCAGGCCATTTGATGAAAGCTCACAAGCTGGAGGCGCTTCATCTTAAAGGCGGGTTGGCGAGGGATGGAGTCAGGGCCGAGTGACCGGTCATTGACTTGACATCGGTATCAATTGATACCATTATTGAGCCGAGGTTAGTTGTTTCGCGCCTCGGTTTTTTGGAGTGAATCGTGGAACGACCAAGCCACAAGGAACTGAATAACAAGCTGCACGCGGCCCTCGGTGCTGTTCATGAGAATCGCATCATCCTTGTTGAACCTGGAATCATTGTAGCTCATGCTGTTGAACTCGGTTATTCGATTCGAGATGAATTGCAGCAAGTCTTGTTGGAACTTTTACAATATACAGGTCCAGAACACTATGTCGGTCATCGTCCGCCGCAAAAGTCCTACGAAACACGTATCCATCTTCTTGAATTATGGGCTTTTTCGGTGACTTGCCCGATGTTTGATCAGCGCGTTTACTACAAGTTTTCGCTCAAGAACGATTGTTTTTATCTGGTATCGCTGCATGTCAGTACCAGTGCGACGGATTGAAGGGAGATCTCCATGATAAGGCAGACTATGACAAAGACGTGTCCCGTCTGCGAGGGGTGCGTGAAGCACGCCGAGCTTGAAAAGCACGGCGTGTTTAGAGGCGTTGAGGTTACGTACACCGCCACGTTGCAGCAGTGTGCCGAATGCGGGCTTGAGTTGGCGGGAATTGAAGAAGCAGCGGTCATGCAGGAGCGGCTTGCCGATGCGTACCGGAAAACGGTTGGTCTGCTCAGCAGTGAAGATATCCGTCGGTTGCGTCAGGAAAAGGGCTTGTCGCAACAGGGTCTGGCGGATGCCCTGGATGTGGGAGTAGCCAGCATAAAGCGCTGGGAAACCGGCGTAATCCAGAGTAAGTCCATGGATACCTTGCTCAGATCGTTTTTGCAGACCAATCCATGCACTGAGCACACCGGTAGTCGTGAATTCTCCATCCCGCGCATCCGCTTGGTTCTCGAAGCTTTTGCGCTTCAACTGAAGCGCCCATTGCTGAAAAAAGACGACCGCATGCTCTATGCGGCGAAATACCTCTGGTACGCCGACATGGCCGCCTTCAGGGATCTGGGCCGCGGAATGACAGGTGCAACCTATGCAGCTTTGCCGATGGGGCCGCAACTCAACAATTATCGAGACCTGATCGATGAGATACTTAAAGCCGACATGACCAGCGCCCCTCCGCTCAGCAAGTCTGAAACAGCCCTCATCGTGGCTATCGCCCGGACTTTTCCGACCAACAAGAGCATCTACGATGCCTCGCACCGCGAACCAATCTGGCAGCGTTGCGCCACGGGAGCGAACATCCCATATTCCCATGCCGCTGACTTGACCGAAATGCCTGGATGCGAGGATCTTTCATAGCAGTAATATGCGACAAAGAGGGTGGATGTGACGTAATTGGCTTTCAGGAGTTTTTCATGACAGTGGCCATGCGTATACGTGGAATACCTATATGCACTGCAAAAAGTCCTCATGCCCTTAAAAAAATGGATTTATGCATTTTTAAATTACAGAGGTAAACAATGGCTGTTCCTGATTTTCAATCATTAATGTTGCCAATGTTAAAATTTGCAGCTGACGGTAAAGAGCATACGATGCAAGAAGCCCGTGATGGTTTAGCCAAAACGCTGGGTCTTTCGCAAAGTGATTTGGAAGAAAGGCTTCCTAGTGGCCGGCAAACGACATTTGCAAATAGAATTGCATGGGCAAAAGTTTACCTGGCACAGGCAGGGATTGTGGAGTCGCCTAAAAGAGGTAAATTTCACATTTCTCAGCGTGGTCGTCAAATTTTGTCAGAAGGACTTGATCGAATTGATATTAAGTGTCTGGAAAGATATGCTGAATTTCAAGAGTTTCGGCAATCTGGAAGTAAAAACCGTATTGAAAAGGTCACGCATGTTGATGATAAAGAAATTAGGTACGCAACTCCTGAAGAAAAATTAGAACAAGCCTATCAGCAGATACGTGACGAGGTAGCTAATGAGTTGCTTTCGCTGATCAAGAACAATACACCAGAATTCTTTGAGAAACTTGTTGTTAACCTCATTGTTTCCATGGGATATGGAGGTTCCGTCAAAGAGGCAGGAAAAGCAACTCGAAAAACAGCTGATGAAGGAATTGATGGCGTTATTAAAGAGGATCGCTTAGGTTTGGATGTAATTTACCTTCAAGCCAAACGTTGGGAAGCGGTTGTCGGGCGTCCTGAAATTCAAAGATTTGTTGGCGCTTTACACGGTCAAAGAGCTAAGAAAGGGGTGTTTATCACTACCAGCCGATTTTCCAAAGAGGCTCGAGATTACGTCGGATCTATCGATCCAAAAATTGTTTTGATAGATGGTTCCGAACTTGTACAATTGATGATCGATCACGGTGTTGGAGTAAGTTCAGCGGCTGTGTATGAAGTCAAGAAGGTTGATACTGATTTCTTTGTTGAAGAGTGAGGCAAGCATTGGGTCAAATTGTATTTTGACGTATTTTCCTTGCCATCATCCCCCCATCCCTTCCCTTGACACTGCGGTGAATACCTCGCACAATCGCCGCATGATAAGCGGAGAAAAAAAATACATCTGGCAACAGGACGACTGGCCGCGTTGGGTTTACGACCTGAAGCGGCTGTTGCCGTTGCTTGCACAGGTGCACCTGGCCCAGGGGCACTTGTTGGGGCGGATGCATGATGTCGGGATGGAGCTGCGCGATGAGGCCACGCTTCGGGTTTTGTCGATGGACGTGCTCAAGACCAGTGAGATCGAGGGCGAGAAGCTCAGCCCCGAATTGGTCCGGTCCTCCATTGCGAGGCGCCTGGGCCTGGATATCGGGGCGTTGGCACCGGCGGACCGCCATGTCGAGGGGGTGGTGGACATGGTGCTGGATGCGACCCGGCGCCACGCCGACATCCTGACCGCCGAGCGGCTGTTCGGCTGGCACGCGGCCTTGTTCCCGACAGGGTACAGCGGTTTGGCCAGGATTCGGGTTGGGGCTTGGCGCGATGACAGCCAGGGGCCGATGCAGGTCGTGTCCGGCGCTGTTCAGCGCCGCCGAGTCCACTACGAAGCGCCTCCGGCGCTCATGCTGGATGCCGAGATGTTTGAATTTCTGCGCTGGTTCAACGCCCCGCGCGATGAAGATCCCGTCATCACGGCGGGAATTGCACATCTCTGGCTTGTGACCATTCATCCTTTTGATGACGGCAATGGCCGCATCGCCCGCGCCGTGGGTGACATGGCCCTGGCACGGGCTGATCACCGCGTGCAGCGCTACTACAGCGTGTCTGCGCAATTGCAGCGCGAGC
>Ga0265295_1004093_pt1 | contig 20067 bp, 13 predicted proteins | sample Munlansysbiofilm_FD_192503 | JGI IMG/M metagenome (GOLD analysis project Ga0265295, IMG submission 192503) | Leachate microbial communities from a municipal landfill in Southern Ontario, Canada - Methane capture system biofilm | ecosystem: Engineered > Solid waste > Landfill > Unclassified ... | reverse complement strand
TGGCCGTTATGGGCAGCGGCACAACTTCAGTAAAAAACATAACAGCCGCAATAAAAAGGATGCCCAGTGTGATGTATGCTTTTGTAGGGTCTTCCGGCAGCTTGATGCCTAGCTGAGTTGCGGCAAAGACATCTTGAGCCGCAATAATTGCAAGCATTGCCATAACCATTGCCAGAAAAAAAGACCGCTTCATCCGTCAACCTCCTGGTAAGATAGAGTTGATGGGCCTATTTATACTTCATAATAATAAACTATGAAGTATTATAAATAGTTATGATATGCTCTGCGATTCTGATCTACATACTTACATGATTATTTTTTTGTTACAATAAATTTTTACTGAATGATTAATCAATTTGATATATATTAAGTTAAAGATGTTTATAGTAAAAAAATCACTATCTACAATTAAATGTAAAAAAATCACAATTATATTTTCTAAAATATAGTCTATTATTAATCAATATTAATTAAGTATAAATTAAATATTATTTATATAACTATTTTTATGTTGTTATATAATTTTATTCTACAATATTGATGGATGATACAGTTTATTATCAGTGATGAAAATTTTGTGATTTTGACATTTTATTCTGCCAAAAAACCAAATATTGAAGTGCGATACTGTAATTATACTGTGATACCATAAGGTTTTGTTTACGGCGCAATGAAAGCCTGCTTGCAGATGAAGAAACCCCATGATGCAATAAAAACGAAAGATGTGGAGGAATTTTTGCGCCGTACTTCCAGCGAAAAGACACATCTTTTTCAAATTTGGCACAAGTTGTGATCTCCATACGACGGATATAGATCAGAACAGGTATGCGTATGACTGCACACTCCGACTGGAAAACAATTATGTATGATGGTCCTGCGCGAAATTGTAGTCTTTGTTGCATGTTTTCTGATTTTGCACATCATTTTTACGTATGCTGTTTTGCTTGGAGTCTTTTTTGTAACGATTTTTGCCATGCATAAAGACTGGCGCCGTAAATGGAAAGTAGTGTGGTTTTTACTTTGGGTTTGTGTTGCCTCACCAGAAAGAACATTGCAGGCGGCCAGGCGCAACGAAACAGTACCCTCCTCTCTCTTAGCGCAAGCTTAAACTGAAGCTTTCCGATGGTTGAGGTAAAATCCACAACGCCGACAAGCAATACTGATGTCTCCCGATTCATCGCAAAGTTTCGCCTATTGGAGGCGTTGCCGGATTTTTTTCATGGTGGAAGGGGCGCGGCAAATCAAAATAGTGTCTACGAGTCACACAGTTAACTAAATTTTGTACAAGAGAGCGGCGCGTAGCAATGCTTTGCTTATGAAAACAAGGAGTTCTAAAGGATATGCTTTCAAAAAATTTGAGGCTCGCAGTCAACAAGAACATTGCTCATCACACCCAGCAGAATGGCGTGCTCTCATGAGGGCTTTGATAAAAGAACTACGGTCCTCAGTTCGCTTTGAATGCATGAATTATTACGCCGTGAAGGTCTGAACTATGCACGGCAGAACAAATTTACTACAAAGGGGGCATTCCATTGCGTACACGTAAACGGATGGGCAAAATCTCCATCTATTTCCAATGGCAAAAGTCAGAGCAGACTCGACGTTAGGCTTACAATACAAGTCGGAACGGACTATTGGTGGTAGACCGTCAAATTGAGATGCGATGTTCTGGTAACATTTTTGAAGAGTAGGCAGCTACAGCTACATTTCTGGTGGGGTTTCAAGGCGGCCCATGCGGTAACCAACCCCAACATGAGTGCGAATGCAGTTGCAGTGTGGAGAAATCGTTTCCAGCTTTTTGCGCAAAGTAGCCATGAATACGCGTAGGGAGGGCAAGTTCTGGGATAGGGCATTACCCCAGACGGCTTGGAGAATTGCTCTATGCGTCAGCACTTTACCCGCGTTGCGCGCCAGCAGGCACAGCAGTTTATACTCCATGGGGGCAAGGTGCACTTCCTGCCCCTCGACGGTCACACATCCTGCCGCGTAATCAATATGCAACGAACCGTTTTCAAATATACTTTGGTCGCGGTTCATGTTGCCGCGTTCATAACGTATACGGCGTAGGGCTGCCCGAAGGCGCGCCAACAGTTCATCAACACTGAAAGGTTTTGTCAGATAGTCGTCCGCACCGGCATCCAGTGCGGCTACTTTGTCGTCGTCTTCACTACGGGCGCTGAGAACGATAATGGGCGTCATGGACCACTGCCGCACGGCACGGATAATATCAACGCCATCCATATCAGGCAGACCCAGGTCGAGCAGGATCACGTCAGGGTTCGCGGCAGAGGCTGCTGCAATGGCTTCGCGCCCCGTTGCGGTGGCAAGAAAGGGCATCCCGTGGCTTTCAAGGGTAGCCGTGACAAGGGCGCGTATGGCCTTGTCATCTTCCACCACAAGGATACGTTCTGGGGTTTCAATGGTCTGTTGCTCACTCGGGACAGTCTGAAAAGGCGGATTGTGCGGCATGGGTCACCCCTGTTTGCGCTCTGTTAAAGGCGATGAGGCTGAATCTGCCGTTTGTGCGCTGTAACCCGTTTCCCTTGGCAGTGTCAGCGAAAACACGGCACCACGGGGTGTATTGTCAAACACCTGTATGTCGCCACCATGGGCTCGAACAATACTGCGGCACAAGGCCAACCCAAGCCCCATGCCTCGCCTGCCGTCTCCTTTTTTTACTGCTGCGGTATGGAGCATGTCAAAGATATGTCTTTTTTCTTCAGCGGAAATGCCTGGCCCGTTATCAACGACTTCTACACGTGCCCATGCCCCGTCGACCAGCGCGCGTATCTGTATGGCAGTGCCTTCAGGGGTATACTTAACCGCGTTGTCCAGCAGGTTGACCAGTACCTGCACCATAAGCCTTGCATCCATACGGGCCATGAGCAGCGTGTCGGGAATTTCCTCTCGCAGACAGTGCTTTGAGGCGCGGCGATTTGTTATTCGCATGGCTTCGTAAATAACATCCTCAAGCAATTCAGGCTCCAGCCGCAAGGTAAATCCTTGTTGTTCAAGACGTGTCAGAGCCAGCAAGTTTTCCACCATGCCCACAAGATAGCGGGCGTCCTCCTCAATTGCTGTTGCCAGTTGAGCGCGTTGTTCCGGATTTTCCACCGTGCGACCTTGTCCCGCAAGAATGGCCGCATTGCCGCAAATACTGGTCAACGGCGTGCGAAGGTCGTGTGAAATGGAACGTAGCACATCCGCTCGCAACTTTTCCTGCTGAGCTTGGGCGGAAATTTTCGCGTTGGCACGGCCAAGGCGCTCTTTTTCCACGGCCATGGCGCATTCTCCCGCCAAGGCCAAGACAAGATTTTTGCTGGCCGCGTCCGCAAGAGACTCTGAATGGTTCACGTGGAAATCCAGTGCGACAACGGCAAAAACCTCAGTCTGACTGCGGATTGGAATAAAACACCGTCGAGCACCGGGTAAGGAATCTGTTCCAGCCCCCGCAGGTCGTCCGTTTTTAGCAACCCATTCCGCCACGGCTCGCTCATCCTTGCCGTACATCCGGCTTTGATCTGTGGTTGCCGCACTGGCATGACGGTGTTTTTTAGCGTCATTGAGTGCCTTTCTTGCAAGATAAGGGACTGCATTCATGCCATGTGAAAAGCTGATCCCTGGTTCTATGCAACCATTGCGTACTGGGTATACCGTGGCCTCGCACGCAAGGAGCGTGCCGAACTGACGGGCCGCTTCCGCGAGAATGTCTTCTTCATCCGCCGCTTTTTGCAGCCTGCGGCTGTTGCCTAAAAGTAATTCTGTATGCAGAGCCTTGGCCGCGCTGCGCCGGGCTTGGCTTCTGGCGCGAGCAGTAATGGCGCTGGTTGCCACTGAAACCATAAGCATGACTAAGAAGAGGCTCAGGTAGTCCAAGTCGTACACACTAAAACTGAATCGTGGAGCTACAAAAAATCAAACAGCGCCACTCCGGCAACGGACGCGGCCACGCCGTACCATGGCCCGGTTGTAAGAATGGAAACGCCCAACACGCCCAGCATATACAATCCTGCAATGCTGGAATTGGGCATGCCCAGTGAAAACATCAAAAGTCCCGCGCTGGTGCACACAGAGAGTAAAAGCGTGGTAATTGCCCATTGCCGCCATGAACACGGGATGGTGCCTCGCAGAGCGAGCAGGGCCATAAACACCTGGCTATTATGCTGGCGCCCGCTCTCGACGGTTTTTGCATCGGGAATGATGTAGGTTTCCATTTCCGGGGCGAGTTCGGCCAGGCGCTCCACCAGCGTTTTTTTTCTGCGTGGGGGCCACCCCCCGGTTGGCGAACGGCCCACCACAATTTTGCTTACGCCACTCATGCGGGCATATTCGGCAATTTGCGTTGGGATGTCCTCTCCCTGTAAGGTAACGATAGCCGCGCCCAGGTCTTCGGCCAGGCGGGTATTTTCCCGCAGGGCTTTCCGGCTTTTGTCGCTGTTCCGGCTTGTGGACTCGTTTTGTACGAACAGAGCAGTAAAATCGGCGCGAAAAGCCTCCACCATCCGCGCGGCGGTGCGGATGACGCGGGCGTTGCTGGGCGCGCCCGAAAGACAGATGAGGATATGTTCCTTGATCTGTCGTTTTGTCTCGCGCCCGTTGATGTCGGCTGGCATTGCCCGACGATTGACGCGATCGGCCATGCGCCGCAACGCCATTTCACGCAGGGCAATGAGATTCGCGGGCAAAAAAAAGTGACCAAGCGCGCGCTGCACCTGAGCTTCTTCATATATCTTGCCGCCACGCAGTCGGGTCATGAGCTCGTCTGGCTCCAAGTCCACGAGCTCAACATGGTCAGCGCCATCAAACACACTGTCGGGCACGCGTTCACGCACCATAACACCCGTCATGGAGGCCACAACATCGTTGAGACTTTCCAGATGCTGCACGTTAACGGTTGTCCAAACCGATATGCCCGCTTGCAGCAACTCTTCTACATCCTGATACCGTTTGCGGTTGCGGCAACCTTCGGCATTTGAATGCGCAAGTTCGTCCACGAGAGCTATTTCCGGTTTGAGGGACAGTATAGCGTCCACATCCAGCTCGTTGAGCGAGATGCCCCGATAGTGCAGGCTCAACGGAGGAACGATTCTTAACCCATCTAGCAGGGCCGCAGTTTCAGGCCTCGGGTGTGGTTCAACATAGCCCACAACCACATGCTGCCCTTGCTCTGCGGCGGTGTGAGCCGCCCGGAGCATGGCGTATGTCTTGCCCACCCCCGCAGCGTAGCCGAAAAATATTTTGAGCGACCCTCGTTGCGGAAAAAATGCTCCATGCCGCACTTCAGCATCCACAGTAAACGAGGCGTTCACGGACTCCGTTTGTCGCAGTTGCGCTAGCAATGCGTCTGGGGATGGTCGGGAGTAACTGTCTGCCATGGTTTTTCCGTAGATGGCTGAAGGGTGAAAGGTTTAGCGGGCAGGCGTTGTCGCGCTGGCTCCGATTTGCCGAGAAGCATCTTCATTGGTGGAAGCAGCGCGCCCACTGGGCAGCAGTCCATCAAGCGCCAGATTGACTTTGAGCACATTCACCCTGGGTTCACCCAGCAGCCCCAGGGTTCGCCCTTCAGTATACATAGCAATGGTACGGTGTACCTCATCCAGCGTAAAGCCCGTGGTACGGGCAAGTCTTTCCACCTGATACTCGGCTGCGGCGGGAGATATATGCGGGTCAAGTCCGCTGGCAGATTCCGTCACCAGATCAACCGGCACGGGCATGCCCGCTTTTTCCGGGTGGGCGTTCCTGATGAGGTCAAGCCGAGTTTGCAGATTAACCGCGTATTCTGAAGTGGCGGGACTTTTATTGCTTGGCCCGGCATAGAGCAGCGGCTTCTCGTTGGAGGTATAAGTAGAAACGTCCACGCTGACAGGTCGGCCCCACAGATGGTTGGGGCCACTGAAAGGCTGGCCCAGTAAGGAGCTGTATGCTTTGTCATTAATTGTTATAATGCTGCCTCCCGCCTGAAAAGGAAACAGAGCCTTACCCGCAGCCGTGACTATCATAGTGTAGGCACAGGTAAGAACGGTTAGAAGCGCCAGAAAAACCACAGAGCGGCGTAGTACTGTCATGATGTGCATGATTTTTCTCCTCAGGCCAGTCCAAGGCCGACCAGACACAGGTCAATAAGCTTGATGGCCACAAAAGGTGCGGCCAGCCCCCCCAACCCGTAAATGAAAAGGTTGCGGCGCAACAGGTCTTCGGAACATTCCTCACGGTACTTCACGCCCCGCAGAGCCAGGGGAATCAGCGCCACAATAATAAGGGCGTTGTAGATGGTGGCGGCAAGAATGGCGCTGTGCGGGCTGTGCAGACCCATGATGTTAAGTGCGCCCAGACCTGGATATAATCCCATAAACAGGGCAGGGATGATGGCAAAGTATTTGGCCGCGTCATTGGCCAGGGAAAAGGTTGTGAGGCTACCGCGCGTCATAAGCAGCTGCTTGCCGATACGCACGATATCCAGCAGTTTTGTGGGCGACGAATCAAGATCCACCATATTTCCGGCCTCTTTGGCCGCCTGTGTTCCCGTATTCATAGCAACGGCCACATCAGCCTGTGCCAGAGCCGGAGCATCATTGGTTCCATCGCCAGTCATCGCCACCAGATGCCCTTTTGCCTGAAATTCACGGATGAGCGCCAATTTGGTTTCTGGGGTGGCTTCGGCCAGAAAATCGTCCACACCGGCCTCAGCGGCAATAGCGGCCGCAGTAAGCGGATTATCGCCGGTAATCATGATCGTTTTTATACCCATTCGGCGCAGTTCGCCAAATTTCTCCCTGACGCCGTCCTTGATGACGTCCTTGAGATGTACAACGCCAAGTACTGTGGCATCACGGGTCACCACCAGCGGAGTTCCACCCTGGCGGGCAATGGCGTTGACTTCTTCCGTGCAGCGCGGGCTGATGTGGCCGCCAAGGTTTTCAACAAAGATGCTAATGGCGTCGGCCGCTCCCTTGCGGATGGAAGAATTCTGCACATCAACGCCACTCATACGGGTTTGGGCTGTAAAAGGCACAAAAACCATGTCGCCTAGATCTTGCTCTGTGGTGCGCCGGGACGATATGGTTTCGGCAAGTTGCACAATGCTGCGCCCTTCAGGAGTTTCGTCCGCCAGCGAGGCAAGCTGTGCCGCTTGGGCCAAATCCTGTTCGCTGTGCCCATCAACCGGTTTGAGAGCCACGGCCTGCCTATTGCCAAGAGTAATGGTGCCTGTCTTGTCCAGCAGAAGCACATCCACATCGCCTGCCGCTTCAATGGCGCGCCCGCTCATGGCGAGAACATTGGCCCGGTTCAGGCGACTCATACCTGCGATCCCTATGGCTGAGAGCAATGCGCCGATAGTAGTTGGGGCCAGACACACATACAAAGCCACCAGCGAAGTGAAGTCAGCTGGATTGGTGGCATTCCCCTGCTCCGCAGCAAAGCGTGCGAAGCACCACAGAGAACCCGTAACCAGCAGGAAAATGATGGTAAGCGCCACGAGCAGTATGTTTAGGGCAACTTCATTGGGGGTTTTTTGCCGGGCGGCCCCCTCCACCATAGCAATCATCCTGTCCAAAAAACTGTGTCCCACCTGACTGGTGACGCGTATTACCAGCCAGTCGGAAAGAACTGTGGTGCCGCCGGTTACGGCACTGCGATCACCACCGCTTTCGCGGATGACAGGAGCGGATTCGCCCGTGATGGCGCTTTCATCCACCGAAGCTGCGCCTTCTGTAACATCCCCATCGGCGGGAATCTGTTCTCCGGCGCGTACCAGCACATAGTCACCGGGCTTCAGATCGGTGGATGGCGTCATAACATGCTCGCCACGCATAGCGGGATTCGGCAATCGGCGGGCGGTGACATCTTTACGCGCTTTACGCAAGCTTTCAGCCTGTGCCTTGCCCCGCCCTTCGGCAATGGCTTCGGCAAAGTTGGCAAAGAGTACCGTGAACCACAAAATGACGGCTACGGCGCCAGCAAAGCCAGTCTGCACGGTGTGGGTTGAAATTGTTCCCGAAGCACCCAGAACGGCCAGAATCGTGGTCATAATGGCGGAAAGATACACGGTAAACATAACAAAGTTGCGAGCCTGGGAGCGCGGGGCCAGCTTGACGAACGAGCTTGTCAACGCCTCTTGCAGCATGCGGCTGCCACTCGTGGTTTGTTCTGATTTTGCGGACATAACGATATCCTTGACGCGCGATATTCTGGCTATCGCGCCATTTGTAAATGTTCGGCCACAGGGCCAAGAGCAAGTGCGGGGAAAAAGCTCAGGGCGCCCACAAGCAGCACCACAAAAACCAGCAGGAAAATAAATATGCCGTTGCTGGTAGAAAGCGTGCCAGAGCTGGCGGCCACATTTTTTTTACGTGTCATGCTTTCCGCAACCGCAAGAATTGCGGCGATGGGTACAAACCGGCTGGCCAGCATAAGCAAGCTAAGCAGGACATTAAGGAACGGCGTGTTGGCGTTTAATCCGGCGAACGCCGAACCGTTGTTTGCTCCGGCGGATGTGGCTGCGTATAGAATTTCACTGAACCCGTGCGGCAGAGGATTGTTGAGATTTCCCACAACTTGCGGTGCAAGACACATGATGCCGCTGCCGATCAGGATGGTTACGGGAGTTACCAGGCAAACCACCACAGCCATTTTCATTTCAAAAGGTTCGACCTTTTTACCCAGGTATTCCGGTGTTCGCCCCACCATGAGTCCGGCTAGAAATACGGTCAGCAATACAAAGGCCAACATGCCATAAAGACCGCTGCCCACGCCGCCATATACCACTTCTCCCAGTTGCATGAGCACCATAGGCACAAGACCGCCAATGGGCGTGAAGCTGTCGTGCATGGCATTGACCGAGCCATTGGACGCGGCCGTAGTAGCGGCGGCCCATATGGCGCTGTTGACTATGCCGAAGCGCGCTTCTTTGCCCTCCATGTTGCCGCCCGACGGGGCAACATATCCACCTTGTTGGGTCAGATTTATCAGCCCGTTTTGAACAAGTTGCGGAGTTGCTTCCTGCTCAGCCCACACAGTAAAACTCACGGAGATGGTCAACAGCAGGAACATGGCGGCAAACACGGCGATGCCTTGGCGCATGTCGCCTATTTTCTGGCCGAATGTGAAGCACAATCCAGCGGGAATGAGCAAGAGGCCCAACATTTCCAGCATATTCGACAGGGGGGTGGGGTTTTCGTGGGGGTGGGCGGAGTTGACGCCGTTATAACCACCACCATTGGTCCCCAACTGTTTGGGCGCGACCTGCGAAGCCTGTGGCCCCATTGGAACCATTTGCTCGGTGACGGTTGTTCCGTCTTCTGTAGAAATCGGTTCCAGCAGAGCAACAGTTTTGTAGTCTGAAAAATTTTGTGGAACGCCCTGCCACACAAGCAGAAGCGATAGCACGAGAGAGAACGGCAAAAGGATATAAAGGGTAGCTCTAGTCACGTCGGCCCAAAAATTTCCCAATGCCGCAGTTCCAGAAGCACGCAAGCCCCGTATAAGTGCAAACAGGACTGAAATTCCAACAGCGGCGGAAGCGAAGTTCTGCACTGTAAGCCCTGCCATCTGCGCCAGGTAGCTCATGGCACTTTCGCCGGAGTATGCCTGCCAGTTGGTGTTGGTGACAAAGCTCACGGCAGTATTCAAGGCAAGGTGCCAACTTGTGTCGGGTATGCCCTGCGGATTCAGAGGCAATATGTGCTGCACCATAAGCAGAAGCATAAGGATTGCGGTGCTGACGGCACTAAAGGCCAGCAAGCAGGCTAGATATCGTTTCCAGCTCATTTGTTCCGTGGGGTTCACCCCCATAATCCGGTACAGCGCGTGCTCACAGGGTACAAGGAATGAAAGCAACCCTAGCGGTTCCTTGTCCATGACCTTGCTCATGTACGCCCCTAGAGGCCACGCAAGCACAGCCAACAATAAAAGGTACAACGCGCATTGAAGAATGACATTTTCCATGAAGTCCTCCTGCGGGATTTGAACCTTTCCCGCAGAAGCACGTTATGAAAAATAGAATGAAATTGGTGTTAAATTTAGACCGAAGGTATTAAATTTGTCTTAAATTGCAGAGGTGACTTCACACATCATTAAGCTCGCGCAGATGCCGCAATCGGAACCACTAGGCCAAAATAGAAATCAGATATACCCCTCTAACGGTACTCAACATTTTGCAATGATGGGGAAACTCACCCGGCGAGATAATCCGTAGAGTCTTGGGAGTTTCATTGTCATTGTCATTGTCGCCTTCAAGTCAGCCCGAAAGCAAAGCCATCGTCTTTTTTGCGTCAGCTAATCATTGTAATTGGGGTGATAGATTCAGCTTTGCCATAGCGTTGCGAATCTGCATTCCGAAGTAAACCTGTTAGTGATGTCAAATTTGACAGCAAGATTATCGTTTAATTGCTGTGCAACGTGCACTGTTATCTAAACCTAAATTAGTCCTTGCAATACATTGTGAATGATAGTTGTAGCTATAATTTTTTAGCCACTCGCCTCTGTGGATATTTATAACAATAAGGCGGCCTTTTAGCCGCCTTATTGTTATAAATATAATCGTATCAAATTTAGAATACCGTAGGGTTGGCAACAACCAGTACCCAGCAGATTATGCCAACGACAATACCATACAGCAGGAAAGGCCAGAATGTGCGGCGAAGCACTTCTCCTTCGCGTCCGGAGAGTCCCACTACAGCGCAGGCGGCAACGATATTATGTACGCAAATCATGTTGCCCATGGCGCCGCCCACAGCTTGGGCAGCCACGATAATCTGGCGCGGAAGTTCTAATGTCCCGGCCATATTCCACTGAAATTCTGCGAACATAAGATCGGAAACGGTGTTAGAACCCGTAATAAAGGCCCCCAAGCCGCCTACAAAGGCAGCCAACATAGGCCACACGGCCCCGGCGAACGCTCCCACAGCCTCGGCCAAGGCCAGGGGCATGGAGGGAAGTTCAACTGGATTGGTTGCCGAACCACGGAAAATAGACACCATAGCCACAGCAAAAACCAAAGCAATGGTGGGTGCCTTCATTTTTCGGATGCTTTCTTTCCAGGCACGGGAAACGGCTTGACCAGGCATTTTGTGCAGTAAAATTGTTAGCAAGGAAACTACAATAAAGAATGTACCGGGCAAGTAGAGGTAATCAATACTCGCATTGACGCCATTGAATCCCAGAATATTTGTAAAGCTGATTTTTTGGTTAGTTAACCATCCTTTTAGACCAAGCGAGGGGACGCGCGAGATAACAAGCAGTACACAAATTATCACATAGGGGAGCCACGCGCTGAATTGGCTCATATTGGCGTGAAATTCAGTCTTTGTGCTGGCAGGCACGGTGCCTGTCCAAGCTTTGTCCCATTGGCTGGAAGGAGCGAAGTCCCACGAATCTTTGGGAACACAGAAGCCTTTCTTGGTACCCCAGACCACCACGCCAAGGCCGAGCAGTCCTCCCAGAAGTGAGGGGAATTCGGGTCCCAACAGCCACGCGCAAACAAGGTAGGGCACGAGAAAGCACACAGAAGCGAACACGCAGAACTTCCATGCCCTAAAACCAATGCCCCAAGATTTTTCCGCGCCAAAGAAGCGGGTAAGAAAGCCAAGCATAAAGATGGTAATAATTATGGCCATAGGGGCGTGCATAATGGTGGCCCACTCACCTACAGCTTTGCAGAACCCGTCGTAACTTTGGAAAGGGAGGTTGGGATTGGCAGCCACAGCCTCGGCCACGCTGCCTTTCAGAAAGCCGAAACCCACAATAACGGGTGTGCCCACCGCGCCAAAGGTCACAGGCACAGAGTTGAAGACAAGACAAACAACGGCGGCGGCCATGGCTGGGAAGCCAAGAGCCAACAGCAAGGGTGCTGCCAAGGCTGCGGGGGTGCCAAAACCGGCCGCGCCCTCAATAAAGGCCGCAAACATGAAGCCAATGATAATGGCTTGGATGCGCCGATCACGGCTTACACCCTGCATACCGCACTGAATGGTTTCCATGCCGCCGCTTTCCTCCAGTGTATAAAGGATAAGGATGGCACCGAAAACTATGATTAATACGCCAATGGCCACAACAACGCCTTGCAACGAGAGAGCGGCAAGATATAGGATATCCAGCTTCCAGCCGATCACACCACTAATGGCACAGACAAGCCATGCCAGTGGCATGGCCCGGGTGGCGGGCCAGCGCAAGCCGACCATCAAAATCAGGGCAATAAGAATTGGTATGACGGCCAATAACGCCAATACTCCAATAGACATGGCAACTCCTTTATCAGCCTGTACGCCTACGCATCCAGGCATGGCTCATAGTGTGCCTTAATCTTCCACAAACCCTATGAAATAGGGACAGAGCAGAACTGAAGAGTACTGTTCCAATCACAAAGTATTTCGCTATACAAATCTCGGCACTTGTGACGGTGGAAGGCAGGGTAATAGTGCTCAGTTACATAACTCAAATGTTGAATAAATTCTGTTGTGTTAGGAGTATCAATGTCAAAAAAGCGGTTCTTGATATTGGGGCATGAACACATGTTGAATAAAGAATTCATATTTTGTCATGACAACTGCTCCCTTAGCTTAAGGTTTATTCAGAGAATGTAGTGCTTATATTCATACATCCCAATGAATATGAGTACTATTTCTCGAAGTTAAGATTTCTACAGATATCTTCATCCTGAATAAAAAACAATAGTTTTGTGAAAGTTGGTCGATCGCATGCCAGAAATTATGCCTGTTGGTTGCCTGCTCTGCATTGTGGGGATCAATAAAGTCGAAAGCCCCGGCAAGGCCGGGGCTTTCGAAGGTGAAATGAGCAGTTGTTAATTTAAAGTTGCATATTTTATTATTGGTGTCAAACGGTCAATGCCAAAAAAACTTAGACGTATTAGCTGGCAAAGCATTGGTTGAAGCAAAAATAATGCGCCGCATATATTACATTGTGACAAAAGTTTATATTTTTTTGTATGGAAAATTTTTCTTTTTAGCAGAAAATAAGTGATGCCAATTAATTTTGCGTTTGCTGGTGTGATAAATTTTTGACAATACGAAAAGTTAAATTGTGTTTTTCATGTATCTTTTTGATTATAAAATATTTATTTATAGAATCACGTCAACAAATAATTATACTTGATATCTATCTTGTTTTGTTAGCTAAAATAATTTTATCCAGTATCTTGCAGGAACGATTATTCAAGTTGTGGCGCCAAAGAAGTCTTTGCCACCAACTGATTGTCTGATATGTTTTATAAGCTATATCTTAAAAAGACATGTAAACAACCAGGTAAAACGTTTATATATCAAATTGTTATTAATTTATTATGGAAATCAAAATAGGCTCTCTTCGATAAGTGGGTCTCGATAGGCCTGACGTGGCTTGTAAAAACTGTTTAACTCACGGAGAAAATATGGATTATTCCAATATTCTCGTCCCAGTGGATGGCTCGGAAGATGCGAAATCCGCTTGTCAGGTTGCCGCACAGCTTACCGGTGCCATACCCGGGAAAGAAACCATACACTTACTGTATTGTGTGGAATCTATCCCCAGCCTGATTGGAGGTGAGCAACGCGCGATGCTCATGCAAAAGCATGAGGAGGAAGGCATGAAAATTTTTTCCGATGTCAGTTCTCTTTTTGATGAAATTAATATCACCATAAAAACATATGTTAAGTACGGATCTATTGCAGAAAGCATTGTTCGTACTGCCTCAGAACTTGGTTGTACAATGATTATAATGGGCACACGGGGAAAAAGTGAACTAAAAAGCATTGTCATCGGGAGTGTTAGTCATGACGTTTTACGAAATGCTTCAATGCCTGTGCTTTTGGTAAACAAAAAACATATGATCACGGATAATTGATTGTATTCGATGCAGACTGAACACAACCGCGTGTTCGAGCTTTTGGAGTATCTATGTCAAGATTACTGACTTGTCTGATTGTATTTGCCTTTTCACTATGCCGCCCCGTCACCGTCTTGGCTGCAGGGCACCCCACGGTTCCGGGAGCGGAACTAACTGCTTACTGGGTGATTCCTTTTGCCTGCATGCTGCTTTCTATTGCCATAATGCCACTACTGGCACCGCACTTTTGGGAACATCATTTCGGCAAAATTTCCATATTTTGGGCTCTGGCCTTCGCCATACCCTGTGCCATAGTCTTTGGCTTTCCTGTTGCTTTATATGAGTTGTTGCACATTATCCTGCTGGACTATGTTCCTTTTATTATTCTTCTTTTCGCTCTCTTTACAGTGGCTGGCGGAGTGCGACTCAAAGGCTCTCTCACTGGAACCCCTCTGGTGAATACTGGTTTGCTGGCTGTAGGCACAGTGCTTGCGAGCTGGATGGGCACCACGGGGGCAGCAATGCTGCTCATCAGACCTCTTTTGCGAGCCAATGCCCATCGGCGCTACAAGGTACATAGCGTTGTTTTTTTTATTTTTCTGGTGGCCAATATTGGCGGGTCACTCACGCCTTTAGGAGACCCTCCACTTTTTTTGGGCTTTTTGAAAGGCATCAGCTTTTTTTGGACAACAGTTAATCTTTTTTGCAAAACGCTTCTGCTTTCGGCGGCCCTTCTGCTTATCTATTTGCTGCTCGATTCAGTACTTTTTGCCAAGGAGGGAAAGCCAGTTCTTCTATCTGAAGACGATAAGGCTACAGAAAAATTCGGTCTTGATGGGAAAATTAATCTGCTTTTTTTACTTGGTGTAGTACTGGTGGTGCTGGCATCCGGCCTTTGCCCCATGGGTGCTTTTGTAGAAATTTACGGTGTGCCTGTTGAAGGGCAAAACTTGCTGCGGGATATTCTGCTGTTATGTATCGCCGGACTTTCCTGGCGTTATACCGACTACAATTGTCGAAAACTCAACGGTTTTTCCTGGGACCCCATCAAGGAAGTTGCCAAACTCTTCCTAGGAATTTTCATTAGCATGATTCCGGCCATTGCTATTCTGAAAGCCGGGGCTGACGGGGCTCTTTCTGGGCTCATTCAACTTGTGTCTACTGACGGACAGCCGAACAACGCTATGTATTTTTGGCTTACGGGCTTGCTTTCAAGCTTTTTGGACAACGCCCCCACCTATGTAGTTTTTTTCAATACTGCAGGGGGAGATCCAGCCCACCTTATGTACGATATTCCCGCGACTCTTGCTGCAATATCGGCAGGTGCAGTGTTCATGGGCGCCAATACCTATATCGGTAATGCGCCCAATTTTATGGTCCGGGCCATTGCGGAAAACCAAGGCGTGCGAATGCCGAGTTTCTTCGGCTATATGGCATGGTCCTTTGGCATACTCATCCCTCTATTCCTTTTGCTTACATGGATCTTCTTTTAGTACTCAGCCCGCCTTGCATCAGAATGTGCGATGTAAGGCGGGCTCTTCCAAAAAGATTACGGCATGGGGCGGTAAAGCTTCAAAAAAGCATGAGGCAATAATATATCGTGATTTTATTGGAAAAAATAAAAGAAAGCTCAATTTCTGTAATTCCGGTGATGTTATTGGTGCTAGCCCTTCACTTCACTGTGGTGCCTCTGGGCGCCACAGTGTTGAAATTTCTTGTGGGAGGTGTGCTGCTCATCCTGGGATTGAGTATTTTTCTATTAGGAGCGGATATTGGTATTTTGCCGGTAGGACAAAGAGTTGGCGCCACGCTGACATCCCGCCGTAGCTTGGCTTTACTCCTGAGTGCTGGCTTTATTATCGGTTTTTTTATCACTGTCGCTGAGCCTGATGTTCATGTATTGGCAGCGCAGGTTGCTGCCGTTTCCCCATCTTTGTCACGACCTCTGCTTGTGGGCATGATTGCTGTAGGTGTGGGAATTTTTGTGGCTATAGCCTTAGGAAGGATCGTGTTGCAAATCCCTCTCAAGGTCATGCTGATCTTTTTTTATACTTTGGTATTTGCCTGTGCTTTTGTGACGGATCCCGCCTTTCTGGGCGTAGCTTTTGATGCGGGGGGGGCTACTACTGGCCCCATGACGGTGCCCTTTATCATGGCCTTGGGGGTAGGCGTGGCTGCAGTACGAGGCGACAAAGGCAAGGACGACAGTTTTGGCCTCGTGGGGTTGGCCTCCGTAGGCCCGGTGCTTTCAGTGCTTTTTCTCGGAATGTTTTTCCCAGGAGGCTCTGAAAAAATATCGGACACGGCTTCTGCGCAAGCCGAGGGTGTCGGGGCCCATTTCTTGGCTTTGACGCCACAGGTGATCCACGAGGTCGGCATGGCCTTGGGCCCTCTGATTCTACTTTTTGGCGTGTTCCGTATTTTTTTATTGCGACTGACGCGCTATCAAACCGTCAAAATGATTATGGGGCTTGCCTATTCTTTCGTTGGATTGGTTTGTTTTTTTGTAGGAGTTCAGGGAGGCTTTATTCCGGCCGGGCGAGAAATGGGAGCATTGCTGGCTCTACATGATTTTCGTTATCTTCTGCTGATCGTGGGCGTAGCCATGGGAGCCCTCGCCGTTTGTGCCGAGCCGGCCGTGTGGGTGCTGAACGCTCAGGTGGAAGAAGTTTCAGGCGGGCATATCAAAAAGAGCGTGATGTTGATATCCCTGTCTCTTGGCGTGGCAACCGCCGTGGGGCTTGCCATGGTTCGGGTTATCACGGGGTTGAGCATCTGGTGGTTCCTGATCCCTGGATATGTACTGGCTCTGGGGCTTATGCGCTTTTGTCCTCGAATGTTCACGGCTATTGCCTTTGATTCCGGTGGGGTGGCATCTGGGCCGATGGCATCCACCTTTATTCTTGCCTTCACGCTTGGAGCGTCGCATAGCTTGGGCGGCAATCCCATTGCCGATGCTTTTGGCGTCATTGCCATGATAGCCATGACGCCGCTGATAGCCATCCAACTCCTTGGGATTTTTTTTGATCGCCGGGAACGTGCAGTGAAGCTACGTCATAAGTAATAAATACGACCTCGACATGCCAAAACAGTATTAACTCATCAAAAAGGTGTGTAAGAGGTTAAAGTGCAAAAGATGGATGTTCAGTTATGACCTCAATGGCAACAACATACACTCCGGGCAAGCTTTTGGTGAGCATTGTAAACAGAAATCAGGGCGAAGCCGTTGTAGCTGTTACAAAAAAAGCCGGAGCGCGTGGCGGTACGATTTTGATGGCCAAGGGCACGGCCGATAATGCCATTCTACGCATGCTTTATCTTGCGCAGACGGAAAAAGACTTAGTGCTTACGCTTGTTCAGGATGACGCTATTCCTACGGTCGTTACCGCCTTGCGTGAAGATACGTATTTGAAAAGAAAGGCTTCCGGTGTGGGTTTTGTTATTCAAGTACCTGGAATTTTGCGGCATACTCTTTCAACTGTTTGTGAACTTCCATTTTTTCCCATAGAAGATGTAGAAGAGGTATCCGGCATGAGTGCACAAGCGACCCATGAGATGATTTGCGTCATTGTCAACGTCGGTTATGCTGAAGACGTTATGAGTGCGGCGCGCAAAGCTGGGGCCAAAGGGGGAACGGTTCTCAACGCACGTGGAACAGGGCGGGAAGAGGATGTAAAATTTTTTGGTATTTCGATTGTTCCAGAAAAAGAAACGCTTCTTGTCATTGTGGAAAAAAAGCAGGCGAGAACCATTTTAGATGCCATACGCCAGACACCATGCCTCAATGAACCTGGCATCGGCATAGCATTTTGTATTGATGTAGAACAATTTTTTCTTCTAGGGCCGCTGGCTGAAAAGGCACAGCAATCCCCCTGACACCACATAGAAAACAGAGTGTTGCTCAGCAAGACTGTAGGACTCAATACCGGAGAAACGCAAAACAATTAGATTGCGAGTCCGTTGACTGACTTGGGGGTTAGGAAGGGGTTAGTTCGGGAGGGATGCGGATGTCTTTTGATGTATCTGGATGCACTCTAACATTGCTAACTTATTTAACTAACAACTTTAGAAGCTGTCCTTTCACGCCGTCGACAGGGGTTCAAATCCCCTTGGGGACGCCAAATGAAAATATTGGGTTACATCAAAAGGTGTAACCCTTTTTTCATGCGGAAACGGTTACAGAAACGGTTTGAAAAAACTGCTATTTCTGAACTGCCATTTCCGGCCTCAAACACTCTCCTGCTTACATCCACCCCGCAAATCCTTCCATGACAAACGCTTTACGAATTTTCCAATTCCTCAAGCGGGGTTAGGAGGGGGTTAGTTTTTGTGTCCCCTCAAGCTGTTCGCTTACGGCGAACTACCACCTGTATGGGAGATGCGGGTGCTTTTCTATATAGTAAAATGCCGTACGTTATCTTAAAAACATTCGCATAATTTCTAACGAAGACTTTAGGGCGCTAATATCACCCACTTTACGGTAATACTCAATGAGTAGCTCAAGTATTTCAATGTTGTCACAATAGATAACGGCTTGTTTGATGTATAATTTTGCCAATTCAAGATTGTTTTTTGCAAGAGCAATCTTTGTTCGTATTATCCAAATTGACGACTGTAAATTCTGAACATTTGGCTGTACAGGTGTGTCGATTGATATCCTTGAAAGAAAAGTCAGGATTTTTTTTATTTCATGGTTTGATTTTGATTCAAAACTTATACTTTTATGATTTAATAATATATTTATATCGTCATAACCTTGGTGCTGTTGTTTGTGATAAGCACTTAATCCAGTGTCCAGAATGAGGCATACATCTTTTACAAAAGGTAAAAGTGAGTCGTCTCGTTCTGTTTTTTTTGACAACTGCTTGTTGAATTCTTCGATGCTTCTCGTAATGTTTATAGGGTTCCCCCTGCTGATCTTTCTCGTGAAGCATTCTCGTGATTTATAATAATAATGGTTGACGGCGATACGGTCAGTTTTGGGGCTAGTAAAGGGAAATCCATTAGATATTGGGAAATGGTCTGGGTTAACGACAAATTCTCCCTCTATAGTATGGAAAGAATGTGGTGTCGCAGCAAAAGATACCTTTGCTGGCTGAACGATGCTCTTGATATGGATATCGTTCCCTAAACATGCTAAATAACTCGATATAACTGGTTCTCGTGGAGTGTTTTCATGCCCATTCGATGAAAACACCCGCCAATTTATTCCCAATCCCGCATATGGCTCGTACTCTGCCAAAAAAATTCTGATATCTTCCTGATCACTAATATTTCCATTTAGTGTTCTTCCCTTGCACTGTATCCTTACAAATTCATCTACATCTAAGAATGCAATCCACCTAAAATCTTTCCCAAAATTTTTTAGACAGTGATTATAGATGTCATTTTGATGTCTATATTGATTAATGTTAACGACGGTAATTTTTCCTGTTTGAATCCAATCATAAAGTAAAGTTTCAATGCGAATGGTGCTATTATCATCATAGATAATGAAGTGTTCAAAACCAAGTAAATAGTGATATGCAATCCACTCTTTTAAAAAAAGATCTTCATCTTTTGCCATGCAACATGCTGCACAATATTTCATATTTATTACTCGTATATATCACTAGAAATTTGTTGTCATTATCCACGCTCATAATCATGTACCCTCGGCAAAGCCGGGGGAGTGGCCTGTGAGCCGCACAAAGCGGCTATAAATCCAGCGCCTAAAGGTGCAACTACTTGGGCAGCCAGTTGTTCCAATTGCTACTCACGTTTCTCCTGATTGAGGATATATTGGCGAATTGTTGCCCCATCACGACCAACCGTCGAAACAAGTCAGCCGGCGCGACCCCCAAATTTGCCCAGCAAAATTTCTGACGCGCCCCCTCAATGTCACGGGCATATGAATGACACTCTTACCTTTGATATACCCCACTATCTGAGCAACGGAGTATTTGGGTGGAATCTCTATGTACATATGCACAGGATCAGGGCACAGGTGCCTTTCTACTATCCGACACTCACGCTTTGATGCCAGCTTGTAAAACAATTCCCCCAAGCATTTTCTTCAATTTCCTCAAAAGCACCTGCGCCGGCGTTTGGGAATCCACACGATATGGTATTTGCATCCCCATTTCGTATAACTTAAATTATTTGGCTCTTCCGGGTTTTCCGTGGGTAGCTGATCTGCTAATGTCCTTCCCGGAGGGCACCAATGAAGGATACGGACCTATATTTTCGGATTCTCGGGCTGACCGAGC
>Ga0265295_1004092_pt1 | contig 20068 bp, 18 predicted proteins | sample Munlansysbiofilm_FD_192503 | JGI IMG/M metagenome (GOLD analysis project Ga0265295, IMG submission 192503) | Leachate microbial communities from a municipal landfill in Southern Ontario, Canada - Methane capture system biofilm | ecosystem: Engineered > Solid waste > Landfill > Unclassified ... | reverse complement strand
TTGCCTTGCTGATGAGGGAGATGGGTGTGGGAGAGATACTGGTCAACGCTATCGACCGTGATGGAATGATGGGAGGGTATGATATCGGCCTGATATCTTCTATTTCTAGTAAAGTAGACGTTCCGGTGATTGCTCTAGGGGGGGCTTGTTCGTATTCTGATTTCGTATCTGCTCTTCGTGACGGGGGTGCCCAGGCTGCAGCAGCGGGAAGTCTGTTTGTCTACTTTGGGAAGAAACGGGCGGTGCTTATTAACTACCCGGATAGGGATGAGATACATACTATCCTCATGGATTCATACCGAATAGATTGAATTGTTGGCTTTTTTCCGATCAGCCATTCATCTCATCGATTGACCTGAACCTTAAACAAATCCATCCATAAGCCGAATGCAATGATTCTCCAAATAGTAAAATCAAAATTTATTTCATTAGAGATCATTTTATCAAACAATGAAACTGCCTCCTCATTTAGAATACCTTTCGATGAATTGACTGCTTTTATCAGAAGTTCCCTGAATTCATCAGATTTCTCTTCTTTCATCCATAATTCTTCTGAGGTCGCAAATCCGATCTTATCTTTTCTCAATCTAATTTTTTCAGGTAAAATCCCTTTCATTGCTTTACGCAGGATACATTTTGTCCATCCGTTTTTAATTTTGTATCCTGGTGGAATGCTTAATAAGAACTCAACAAGACGGTAATCCAAGAATGGTACACGGGATTCTATTGAATGTGCCATTGAATTTCGGTCTTCATAATGGAGTAATGCGGGGAGGTTCGCTTGGTATGTCGAATAATCACAGTACGCTGTTACATAATCAGGATGGTTACCAAGTGTGGTTTCGGGTGGGAGTGAAGGTTCCAGTAATAACTTTTTCCAGTTAAGCCATAGTGGTTCAATGAATTTCCCCCTTCTTTTTTGCAATATTCGTCTTCCTATCTGGTTATTGAGGAACAAAAAATAGAGCGTATCTCTGATTTGAACTGATAATGGGAGGCCGTACAAATTATGTGAACTAATAAATTCATGAAGGAATCGAAGTATCTTTCCTTTGAAAAGCAAATCACCATGGTATATGCATAAAAACGGATGGTACCCTGCAAGGATCTCATCAGCACCCTGTCCATCAAGCAGAACTTTCACATTGTTCTCTTTTGCAAGAAGGAAAACACTCCACTGGGCAAAGACGCTCGTTGATCCAAATGGTTCGTCCTGGTGCCATATGATTTTTGATAAATCACTAAAAAGATTGCTGACTTCGGGGATTATGTAATTTCCTTCAATACCGAGGTAATGGTTCACCTCAGTGATATAATCACTCTCATCAAGGTTTTCATCATGGGAATATGCTGAAAATGTTTCCTGCCTACTTTGAGTTCCTTCGTTTGAAAGGATATCACGGATAATACATACAATCGTTGAGGAATCAAGACCACCGGAGAGGCATGAACCAACAGCAACATCCGATCGGAGGTGAATTTTCACCGCGTCAAATAGACACGATTTTAAATCTCTGCATGCCTTTTCAAATTGTTTTTCGTACCTGGTTTTTGGCTGAATGTACCATTGGTATTTCTGTATACCGTTTTTTCGTTCGGAAAGATCCATAATAAAGGCTTCTCCGCCACGTAGTTTCATGACGTGAACGAAGAATGTTTCATCTGTATGGTCCAAAATGCCATGGATCAGGAAATCATATGCAATTTTATTATTTAAGGTTGGATTCCAATCGGGAAGTACTGTGAATGCTTTAATTTCGGATGCGAAAGCGATGTATCTATCCTCATTTTGCCAATAATATAAGGGTTTGATACCATATCGATCACATGAGCCAAATAATCTGTTCCTCACGGAATCATAGAGGAGAAAACTCCACATTCCGTTAAATTTATTCAGGCAATTTCCTCCCCATTCTGCGTATGAGGCGAGAATCACTTCTGTATCTGAGTGGGAAAGAAATGTATGGCCCTTTCTTTCTAGTTCTTCGCGGATTTCCTGGTAGTTGTATAACTCCCCGTTATATACGATCCAATAACGGTCCTGGTACGACATTGGCTGGTGGCCTGTCGGAGTAAGGTCGATAATTGAAAGGCGGCGATGGCAAAATGCAAGTGAATACTGATCGCTGATATCCTCTGACAACACTGTTTCAGGACAGTACGGAAGATCTGATTGAAAAACATTTTCCGGGGTATCTTCTCCTCCGAATATATTGTTCTTGACTGGTGTGGGTGCTTGATAAAAGTAAGCGTAACCTTCATCATCCGGGCCACGGTGTTTTATGGTATTGCTCATCTCTTTCAGGATGGCGGGTATTGGTCTCTTATTAATTGGGAGAATTGCAATTATGCCACACATAGATGATTTTTAATTTTCGATTAGTTCAGTGACCATTCTTAAAATTATCTCTTTGTTACGATCAGAGGAGTAATTAAATGCAACTTTGTCTGAGTTAGATTTGAACTCCTGAATCTCCTCTAATGTAAGATTTTCAATTCTGTTTGCTATAGTGCGTGGTTTATAATCAGAACTTACTATCCCAATATTATTAGCCTCAATTATTTTTGCCATCTCTGGAGAAGGACCTATTGCAAGAGTTAGTCTTGCTTGAATAAATTCAAAAAATTTATTGGGTAGTGCATTTTTCGTGTTAAAATTCAGATCTTCTAATAAATAGATGCCAATATCATACTGGTTTATTGTTTTAGCGATATCAAGCATTGCAACTGGTTCGTGAAAATAAACATTTGGAAATTTTGATGCGATTTTTTTTAATTTTTCAAGATATCTTATATCTGTTGGTATTAGATATAGATGCAACTCAAATCTATTCTCTGGTAAATATTCCATTACATTAATGTTTGACTCCAATTTTCTTTCTGATAGTGCAGCCCCATGATGAACTAACTTGATTTTATTATTAGTTGGGGAAGGTTTTAAGGGTTGGTAAACTGGCGAATTTGTAACTACAATAGGGTTTTTTCCAGTTTCATAATAATACTGCTTTGCAATCCCCTCAGATACGGTCATCATCGAATCTGCCATTTGGACAAATTTTTTTACAAGCCAAGTCCGATATGGTTTAAATAATAACCTGAATAAGAATGACTCATCATTTTCGAGAGGTGAATATTCATGAGCATCAAAAATAACTCTCGCGTTACCTCTGTTTTTGATAGCTATGGGTAGCATATCAATATCATTAGCAATAATAATGTCCGGTTTTTCCTGATGGAGAAATAGACCTAAATCTTTAAAATTTGCATAATTCCAGTAAAAAGATTCATATCTTTTTGTTAACTCCATCACTAATGCTCTTTGGAATATTCTTTTTCCATTGTATGTCAATTTAAAAAATGGAATACTGCTTAGTTTACTTGGGCTAGTACCTGCAGTAATTATCTCATATTTGGGATACAATATAGAGATCTGACGAGATACTCTTGGATCTCGGGAGAGCTCACTTAACGAAATGATAGCAATTTTTGTCATAATTTTAGGATGTGCTCGCAATTGTATTAATTATCGACATTGTTTAAAAAATGAAGAAAATCATTTGTAAAATTTTTTACTTTTTATTTTGTGATAGTATAAATTATACACCATCCGTATCTATCTTCACGACAAATTGGGTAGAAAATCAGGTTTCCCAATGAGTAAACAATCGAAAAATGAATATTTCTTTTTAACCAAAGTATTGGATATGTTCCTCCGGTGGTTTTTTCAATTAATTTCAGATTGAGATGATTAATGATTGTTACCATTTCGAATGAAGAAATTGGATTGATATGCCAATAGGAAAGGTCATCTTCCCCGAATTGAAAGAATATATTTTTTGTGAGAAAAGAGATTTTTGAATATATTGAGCTGATATTGGGAGTTGATATCAGGATTATCCCTGATTTTTTCAACATAATTTTTAACGAACGAAGATAATTCCATGGATTTTCCAAGTGTTCTATCGTTTCAATCCCCAAAATAAGTTCATATTTTTCTTTATTGGAATGTGCAAACTCTTCAAATTCATTTTGATTATTTAAATCAAGTTTTGAGAATTTTATTCCTTTTTCCATAATTGGTAATTTTGATTCAATGTCTACTGCATTGATATTTAAGTATCCATGATCTGACAACCGAGATGACAGTGCTCCATCACCGCAGGCAATATCGAGAATATTAATATCTCTATCATGAAATCTGTTTTGAATTATATCAAATATTTGTCCATGTAATCCGGTATCTGCCTTGATTAATTGATTATCATAGTAGTCCGATTTTTTCTCTCCTTTTAATAATAGAGGTGTTTTTATGTTCCGTTTGAGAATATTCATAGGCGGTGTTGTAATATTTGGGATATTTATGCTTTTATGTGTTCCTACTCTCAATTTTTTCATAATAAATTGACACTAATGAAAAAACAAGGTTTTATCATTAAGAGATCTTTTTAAGATGATTTTTTATATATATACATTGCACCAAAATCATCGCCTGGATATTTTTCTACTGCTATGAGTGTCAAGTCTGCCTCATTAAATATATGTTCATACTGTGAAAAATCCCTGTATTTTTGATAAATTCCATCTGATTCAATATCCTTAAAAAACGATTGGAAATACTTTATAAAATAACCCTTTTTCATAAAATATTCTCTTGTGACATATTTTTTTATTTCTGGGTTTATGAATGGATTATTCTGCCATGTATATACGAAAAGATAATCTTCAGTATATTCTGCTATATTCCTTATGATTTTTTCATATACTTGGTCATCCATTATATGAAATAGCATATCCATGCAAAATACTACGGGGGCACTTATTTTTTGCGTTAATTCTGCCGTCGCATTAATAAATTTCCATTCAGGTCGGCTTTCACAGTTTTTAATTATAATTGTATTAGAACTATCAATCCCTAAATAATCAAAGCACTCTCTTCCTTGCCAAAAACTGTTATCCCCACACCCTACATCAATAACATGATTAATCACTGGGCAATATTCTGTTATAATTTTCCATTTCCACTCTCTATAATCTCCTATAGATCCTTCGCCACTGACGCCACCTGATTGATAATGATCATCCCAATATGAAAACATTTCCTTGCCAACTCTATCTATATGTATTATTTGTTAAATGTTCTGATAAATGGAATCTAAACGTTTTCCGATCGCAGTATGTCCAAAATTTTGATGGACATATTCATGGAGGACGACCGGATCAAACTCATCCAATCTGTCAAGCATTATATTGATTCCTTCCAGTAATTGCCTGAAATTGCCCGGTTCCACAAATATCCCGGTTTTAGGAGTGATAATATCCGATGGCCCCCCACATTGTGTTGACACAACTGGAACTCCACAAGATAAAGCTTCAATAATTACCACTCCAAAGGTTTCAAAATTACTGTTCATAACAAACAAGTCTGCTTCTTGATATGCTTTGAGCAATTCATTAATTCTAAGGGTTCCATGAAAGTGAATGATGTTGTCTCTCTTGTTTTCATCTGAACAAAGGGATTCTAGGAAACTTTTATCCTTCCCGGTCCCAACAATGTGCAATTCAAAATCATCCCTGCTTTTCTTCAATTCTAATATCACCTTAATAAGCCCTGAAACATTTTTTTGTCGGTCATCAAGGAGTGATACATGGAGTATCTTCTTTTTTTGAAATTTGTTTTTTTTCTCCATCGGAATGAAGAAATTTGTATCAACAACATTTGGAACTACTTCAAAACTCCCCGATTTTATTGCTTTCAAAGAATTTTTTAAGAGAGTTGAAACCGGTAAAATCTTTGAACTCAAAGAGATTATTAACTTTACTTTCAAATTTTTTATTTTGGAATAAATTGGTTCAATAAATTCTGTAGAATGTTCAGTTACCACATATCTTCTATTATGCAAAATTCTAAGTATAATCGCGAATAATCCCATGTCTGTCATATCGGTGAACATTACATTCACGTGTATTACATCAGGATTCCCAAAATCCTGCAAAATTTTTCGATACGCTTTGTAGGCTCTTATAAAAAAATTGTTACAAATGTGGTTTTTTAAATTTCTGGTGATTACTCCAGAGGAAAAATCTACTGGAATAATTAAACTGTATGTTTTAACTCCTTTTATTACATTTAAATTAAACTTACTTTTTTCCAAATCTTTCTCAACATCTATATACAATACTGCTACATCGCAGTAATTGGAAACAGCTTCTGCATGACGCTGAATAAATATCCCAGATACTGGATTTTTTTCAGATGGATACCAACTCGCGAGAAATAGAATTTTCACCTTATAATTGATATTATCCATACTTATCTTATTTATTTTAGTGAAAATTAATGAAGACATTAAGATTGATATTAGAAATCCCATCGCTATATGTTAAGAGAAATTCACCGTTGTTGATGAAACATTCGATTTTTTTAAGTCTAGCTCCTTTCAGACTTTTCTCCCGGTGTCGACCCGTATTAACTTCCATCCTGCAATCTCAGCATGGTTGGGGTATATAGTCAACATACTTTCAACCTCAAATTCAATACGAATCTTTGAATTCATAAGTTCATAATGATAGGTCTTCCTCCGATTGGAACCATTGGTTTAGGACGAAACTCAGTCTCTTCTTTTAATCGGGTTCCAAGACCCCCGCAGAGAATAACAACTTGCATGATTACTCAAATTATTGTTTTATATGGTTTTAGCATAATACATTTCATGAAATCTTCCCTGTTTCTCTAAAAGTGTTTCATGATTTCCTTCATCAATGATTCTTCCCTTTTCTATAACATAAATTTTATCCGCGTTCCGTATTGTAGTCAACCGATGAGCAATCACCAATGTTGTGCATTCTTTCGCAACCTGATCAATCACTTTCTGCACAGCAGCTTCAGAAATATTATCGAGCGCACTGGTTGCCTCGTCCAATATTAAAAATTCAGGCCTGCGGATCATAGCCCGGGCAATAACGATCCGTTGCTTTTCCCCACCAGAAAGGGTAACTCCCTGATCCCCTACAAGAGTATCATATCCGGAAGATAGTTCAATAATAAATTCATGAGCATAGGCCAGTTTAGCTGCTTCAATAATTTCAGTATCTGAAAATTCTCCGCCAAAGAGAATGTTCTCCCTGATACTGGCATTATAGACAAATGGATCCTGGCTCACATACCCGACAATATCACCGTACGTACTCACATCAAATTCCGTAAATGAACCCTCAACTCATGTAGGATTTATTAATTGGGCACGTATCATAATCTTTTACAGTTCTTCCATTATGTCTGCCCAATCACAGCCTGTTTTTTCTGCAATATCTTTTACGATATTGCTTAAAGTTCCAATTTTGAGAGGATTGTGCAAAGGGACTGTAATAACGTGGGTTTTCCCATTAATCTCCGCCACAAGTCTGACATGATTGCCGGTCTGCCTGACTTTTTGAAAACCTATAGAGAGAAGATAAGAGATTAATTCATTGCCGGATACATTTCGCGGCACTTTCATACGGCGATTACTTCATCCTTTACAATATGGAGTCTGATAAGATTTGGTGTATCTACGTCGTCAAAGTGACACGCTACTGCATCAAGAACCATCTCACGGAGTTCATCAAGTGTGTCTGCCTGGGTATAAATCGAATGATGTAATGATCGTGCCACATATCCTCCCTCATCGGCTTCTTCTACAAGAAAGAGAATTTCAGTCTCTTTATGCTTTTGGGTTATAATCATGCAGAGCCCTCTTTATTATTGGTTCAAATTTTTTAGATTATACAGGGTTTTCTATCTTATCAGTTGTTTATTTTGGAAGTTCAAATCTCTACGTATGATTCATCTCTTGTCGTACTCATCTCCCAATACTTTCCCTTCTTCTCTAGCAACTCCCCATGTTCCCCCTCTTCAACAATCCTTCCCTTCTCAATAACCGCGATTTTATCCGCATTCCGTATCGTCGTAAGTCTATGCGCAATTACTAATGTCGTGCATTCTTTCGCAACCTGATCAATCGCTTTCTGGACCGCCGCTTCAGAAATATTATCGAGCGCACTGGTTGCCTCATCCAATATTAAAAACTCAGGCCTGCGGATCATAGCCCGGGCAATAACGATCCGCTGCTTCTCCCCACCGGAAAGGGTTACTCCCTGGTCCCCCACAAGAGTATCATACCCGGAAGACAGTTCCATAATAAATTCATGAGCATAGGCCAGTTTAGATGCTTCAATAATTTCAGGATCTGAAAACTCTCCTCCAAACAGGATATTGTCCCTGATACTGGCATTGTAGACAAACGGATCCTGGCTCACATACCCGACAATATCACGGTACGTATTCACATCAAATTCTGTCAAATCCTTCCCATTTACAATAATCTTTCCCGCACCCGGATCATAGAGCCGGAGAAGAAGACTGGCAATTGTGGACTTTCCTGAACCTGAAGGGCCGACAAGAGCAGTCATAGATCCCTTTGCAATGGTCATTGATACATTATTCAGGATCTTTGCATGACCGTATGAGAAACTTACGTCATCCAGGATGATATCTGAAGCAATTTCATTGCAAACGCGCTCACCATTTACGACAGAGTGGTACTTTCTTTCCTGGAGAATTGAATAAATGGTTGTCACATGGGGCTGGAAATTTTTCAGTTCCATTTTATACGTTCCCATGTTCATGGCTTTCGGGAGGATTTTCATCATACCTGCAGCAAAGGTTCCCAGAACCGGGATAATTACAAGAAAATTATCGGCGTAGTAAATATACAGGACGAGAACTATGACTCCGATAGTGATATAGAATAGAGAATTAATTGCAATAATGGGTATTCTCTGAATGAACATGAGTTCAGCAAATTTATCCCAGTATACCTTCAAAGCTTCAATATATTGTCTTCCCCAGTGTTCTGAAGCATTTAATGCCTTTATTGGTTTAATACCGGTGATATATTCATTAATGACCTTATTTTCTGACTGGCCGGATGCAATCTGAAGGCTCCCTAACTTCTCTGAAACATTTTTGCTTATTGAATTAATGATGAGGTAAAAAATTCCTCCTCCAATTAATACGAGAACAAGTCCTCCTGGTGAGATAAGAAAAAGCATAACAATCACCAGCATCGAGGTCATCAGGTCAGTACACAGACATAACAACCGGTCGTACGTCTGCTGAACATAATAAGGACTCTGATTAAAAAGATTGATGAGATCGCCCTGTCTCGAGTCGATAAAAAACTTGTAGTCGTTGGAATCTATCTTTGAAAATATCGATTTTTTTGTCTTTACGATAAGTTCCCGCTGGAAGATAAATGCAATCTTCCAGTATGCTAATTGAAGAATAAGGGATATCCCGGTAAGAAGGATAAATAATAATCCCAGATGGACAAATTGCGACCCCATCGGTATGAGGCCACTGATATATTCGATAACTCCATAATATGGGATGGTATCAGCATTTATCTGGAACCCGACTGATATCATGGGGTATAATAAGGCGATGCTCCCTGCATCAATAAGGCCGATGAATATGGATAATATCAGAAGAAAAATCAGGAAAGGTTCATAATCCCGTATGAAAAATCGAAGTTGATGGATATATTCTTTGAATGTGACCATTACTCATTATTAATGATTATATGAAGCAAAGTAAGTTATGGACGTGTGATATTCATCTGTATGGGTAACTTCACTCTCACCTAATTTAAAAATGGCAAATATTTATTTATATATTTTATCCTTTGGGGTGCCTTTTTAATGGAATTGTTATTCCTGAAAAAGCCTATAAATTGGGTCTTTTAAGAAAATGAGGGCAATCTGAAAAATAGTTTTCCTCAAATACCAAACCCATTTGAAAATCGGCATTATTGGAGGCCATTCTCCTCAAAACAGTCTAAAACCGCACTTATCAAGGCACGCTATGAGTGGATATCATGAACCTTGCCATAACCTGGGATGAATGGAGATAAGGCCATACAGGCCTGCTATGGAAGCGATAATTGGCTGTCATTTCAGCGAAAAATTACGGTTATTTATGAAAACAGTATGGATTAAATGGATTTTATGTCGGAATGCCACGAAATTATCTTTTATGTGTAATCAAACCCGGTCACGAAAACTCAGAGCACAAATCACCTACTCACCGTGCTTTCCATGTATCTGACTTTTCGTTGAGAAGCCAGAACCAGAGAGGCTGATATATTATCCTCCTTTCTGATATGATCTCTTCATCAAACAGGTCTTCAGTAATAATAATCCCCTCTGCTATCCCAAAATGTTCCATGGCTGCAATCAGGCCCTGCCTCTCCCGTTGCCTCGTTATTGGATCAGATATATCAGTTGATACCTGTAGCAGTCTGAATGGGGATATCCCTGATTTCACAACAAAATCAACTTTCCATCCTTTTTCGTCCTGCCAGTAGTATATCTCCTTGCCTCTCCGAAGAAGTTCAACGAATACAATATTCTCACATAACCTCCCGGTATCACCAGTTACCCTGAATGAGACCGCCTGTACCATCCCATGGTCAATACAATAGATTTTTTTGGGTTTATTCATCTGTTGCTTCAGGGAGGCATCATAATGACTTATGGAAAAAAGCAGGAATGCATCCTCGAGATATGAAAGATATCGTATTACAGCATCAGTGCTGATATTTTGATAATTGGAAAACAGTCTTCGGAGTGAATTGTACGTATGGGGCTTCGCGATATTTGAAACACAAAATAATGCGAGATCCTTAAATGTTGCAGGGTTTCGCACACCATAACGTGTAACAATGTCGCGGTATATTATGTCATCAAAATATGATTGAAGCAGGCTCACGGGATCACCTGGTGAATAGAGAATAATCTCTGGAAATCCCCCATGATTCATATATTCGTTCAGCATTCTTTTCACCTCAATCTTTTTCTCCGAATACCGGATTGTTTCAATATCAACGGTGATTTTTTTATAATCCAGAAATTCAGCAAAACTGAAGGGAAAAACTCTTGTTGTCAGGTGTCTTCCGGTTAGGCCCGATGAGATCTCTTCAGAGAGAAGTGATGCATTCGAACCACTGATTACGAATTTGATATTTTTTCGTTTATCATACATTCCTTTGAGCCATTTCTCCCAGAGTGGAAAATTCTGGATCTCATCAAGAAAAAAATAGAGCTTTTGATCATCTGATGAAGCATACAGTTCCCTGAATGTATCAGTCAAAAGAGCAAGTTCATCCCCATTTATAGGTTGCAGTCTGTCGTCATCCAGGTTGAGATAAAGGATATGTGATTTTGGAACGTGCTGTGCAAGCAGATTGCGTATCATCTGATACATTACATAGGTCTTTCCACATCGCCTGACACCTGTAATATCATTGATATGAGGAAGATCCACCTGCACCGCATGTTTTCTTTGATGAATAGCAGGTAATTCACTCTCCTGCCATTCAATGATTGCCGTTTTTAACTTTGCCCTGGTATCCATACAATGCAATAGGATTTAGCATACCTGGCAATGAGTTTGTCGTATATGGGCGACAAACTTTTGTGATGTTATCGACTATATACGATAACTAATATTTTTGAGGTTTACCGGGAACATGCACTCGGCATCAGATTTTTCTCCGGAAAAAGGGATAATCATATGAATAACTGGAAACAATGATTAGTATACTGCATGACCCTCCTCAAAATTCCGTATGGCATCAGCAATTACCGGACCATTGCCCTTGAAGGATACGCATATGTCCTTAAAACCGATGATATTAGGGACTAGGTTTGGCAATTAGCTTCGAATTTCCAAACGGGGAAAATTTTTAAGTTTAATTCTTATTATATATTCCCTAATATTGGGGACAATACTTTTTCTTAATCAGAGACGTCTTCATATCATATTTTACCTTTAATCTAATTATAATCTCCCTACGTCATTCAGGAATTCCCTAATTTAGCGGTTTTAAGGATATGTCGACAAGACCCGGTTTATCAGGGTACTTGAGGAATATCCAAGTCCCTTTGTATTACTATTACGGCCCCGCAGGTTTGGAAAAAGCCTCTTTGCTTCTGTCCTGAATTATTACTACGATATTACAGAAAAAAATAATTTCAACGCACTTTTTTCACATACTGATATCGGACAAAAGCCAACACCCCGAAGAAATTCGTATTATGTTAGGAGTTACGCAGATCGAGTAATTTGTAAATCAAATGAAAATAATTTAGGGGAAAGTTAGTCACTTCATGTTTCCAAACCTTTAAGATAAGTTGCGTTTTGCGTAAGTCCTATATGTTTTAAACTTTAATTTTTCCGGAATCGCATCAGAATCAGAAGAAGAGCTCTCTGATAGTTTTCGTAGAAAGACGAGAAATGCCTTAAACTTATTTATTGAACGGTATAATCTTGACATAGAAATTCGCAATTCTGGATCAGCTGCAGATCAGTTATCTGAGTTTTTCAATCTGGTCTCAACTCGCATTGATGGTCAGATGTTTATAATCATCGATGAATATGATCATTTTGCAAATGAACTGCTCAGTTTTCATATTCATCTATTTCAGAATACCATCGGAAGAAATGGATTTATCAGAAAATGGTATGAAGTATTAAAAGAAGCCACGGCCACCATCGTCAACCGAATATTTATTACCGGAGTCTCACCAATCACCCTTGACAGCCTGACATCCGGATTTAATATTTCTGATAATCTCTCAATATCACCTTTGATGAATCAAATCATGGGATTTACCAAAGAAGAAGTTCATACGTTACTGACAAACACTATCTCTGGAGAGATAGATTATTGCACGATTGAAACGACCCTTCAGGAATATTATAATGGGTACCTTTTTTGTGAGGATGAAGAAAAAAGACTGTATAATAGTGATATGGTCCTTTACTTTTTAAAACACTATCAGATTTTTCATAAACCTCCTAAAAACCTTCTTGACGCAAATATTGCAAGTGATTACGGAAAACTGGGCAATCTCCTGCGAATCAAAGATCCAGATCAAAATATTGATGTATTAAAAGAAATTGTCAAAACCGGGACTGTATTTGCAAATATTACTCCTACATTCTCAATGGATCTCTCATTCACAAAAGATGATTTCAAATCACTGCTCTTCTATCTCGGGTTACTTTCTATACGAGTAAGCTTCCCCGGTTCAGTCTCCCTGGAGATCCCGAACTACGTCATCCGTGGGTTATACTATAATTTTTTCATGGAACTTATTGCAAAAGAAGCTCCTTTTAAAGCAGAGCCTGAACAGATCCGGGCTGCTATTCATCAAATAGGGTATGAGGGAGCATGTGACAAACTGGTTGGCCTTATTGAGGCTCTGCTCCATGCCTTCTCAAATCGTGATTTCATTGGATTTGATGAGAAATATATCAAAATTGCTATCTTTGCCTATGCAAACATGAGTAACCTGTACCTGGTAAAATCAGAATATGAGGTTGAGGGTGGCTATATTGACCTTGCTCTTTTAAAGCGGGATCCCTGGCACCCTGATTATTACGCTCTTTTTGAACTCAAATATCTAAAGAGTAGTAACAGTTCTGATAGGGAAATTGAAAAGGTAACGAGTGAAGGAATGAACCAACTCACCCGATACACTACATCTCCTGAATTATCGTCTATTAAAAATCTGAAAAAATGGGTATTGGTTTTTTCCGGGGATCGATGTGTTCGAAAAGAGGAGTTGAATTTTAAATAATCGGGATTTACTTCTTTCAACCCCGGGGCACATGAAAGAAAATGATGATTAATGTTCAGCTTTTGCCAAATTATCACTTTAAAGGTGGCAGTTAAAGAAATTAACTGTGGCCCACATTTAAAACTCCTGCCTGAATAAGTTCATTTCGAAGTTCTCTGATCTCTGTCCTGGCCAGTGTAACCTCAGTCATAACTTTATCTGTCAGATCAGAACGGAGCGCATGAACTTCATCCAGAGTTTTTGATTGCAAGCAGATACTCTCTTTCTGGAGACTTAACATCTGATCTTGCTTGTCTATCATCTGGTCCTGTTTACCAAGCATCTGATCTTGCTTGTCTATCATCTGGTCCTGTTTACCAAGCATCTGATCCTGCTTGTTTATCATCTGGTCCTGTTTACCAAGCATCTGATCCTGCTTGTTTAGCATTTGATCTTGTTTTCGATCAATACTGTGCAGGAAATAAACTGCAGTGTCAAAACGTTCGCCAAGTTCCTCATTTGGATCTCCTCTGACAACCAAAAAATCATCATATTTCTGGTCGTAGGGATGTTCTGTTATCCGAAGAGATTGCACCTTGACTGGAGGTTCCAGTCTCTGAAATTTTTGACAGAATTGGTCAAGATTTTCTTTCAGTCCCTGGGCCAGAATAAAAACTTCTTTTTTTGGTCGGTTTTCTACATATCCAAGAATATTATGATCAAAAGCTAAATCGTCTATTTTGTCCCGGAATCCCACATTCTGAACTTTTCCTGTAACAATAATCTGATATTGAATTAAGATCTCTTCTGACATGTTTATATTCTCCTTATATGGTATATCTGTCTAATTTACCATTTATCTTCCCTGATACATATCTCTGCTGATTCACCAGAATCTCTTTCATCTATTAAACCATTCAGAACCTTTTATTGTCAGACCTCTTTTCCATATCGCAAAAAATCAGAGCAATTCTCTACAAAAAAAGGATGAGATATTATCTCACATCAATCATCTTCAAAAGTCCGTCTTTCAATTCAACTTTTGGTTCCCACCCTAATTTCTCCCTCGCTTTTGTAATATCCGGAACTCTCCGGGTCGGGTCATCTGGTGGCATCGGCTGATAGGTTAATTCAGATTCTGATTCGGTTAAATCGATGATCATCTCCGCCAATTCGAGGATTGTCCATTCAACCGGATTTCCGATATTGACTACTTCTCCTGATACATTCGGCAGAGTCGCCAGTTTGAGCAGCCCTGTTATCTGATCCGTTACATAGCAGAATGACCTGGTTTGTGTCCCGTCACCAAAAATGGTAATAGGCTGATTATGGGTGGCCTGATCAATGAACCGGGGGATTACTCTCCCATAATGACCGTCAGATCTCATCCGTGGCCCGTAGGTATTGAATATTCTGGCAATCCTGACATCCAGACCATGCTGGCGATGATAGGCCATACAAAAAGCTTCACCTGCCCGTTTCGCTTCATCATAACAGCCCCTGACACCAAGGGTATTCACATTTCCCCTGTACGTCTCTGGTGTTGGAAAGACTGCTGCCTCTCCATATATTTCACTGGTGGACGTGAACAGAAACCGGGCCTCATATTTTTTGGCAATCCCCAGTGCATTCATCGTTCCAAGTGTGTTGGACTTGAGAATCTGGATAGGGTAATGATCAAATTCGAGTGGACTTGCCCGGGATGCAAGATGGCATACCAGGTCGATTTTTCTCCCTGGATCATATGGTTTTGAAATATCGTGAACAATCCGTGTAAATTTCGGATGAGTTTTCAGGTGATCTGTATTATCAGGCCTGCCTGATGCATAGTTATCAAGACAGATTACTTCTGCTCCTTTACTGAGAAGAACTTCGCACATCCACGAGCCTAAAAATCCGGATCCTCCTGTGACTAATATTGTCTCTCCATCATATGTGACATCAGTGAGGCCGGAAAGGATTCTTTCGATATCCGAATGTGCAGCAGATGATTTTTTTGAATTATTCATCCGCGAATCCCCGGTTTTGGATAATATTTTTCATAATGTATGTTCTCTCCAAAGATCTATCATATATTGTAGATGAAAAAATGATATACCTATCTGGTGCCAATATCTGAAGTAAACCCTGGATTATTACTTTATAATCTCTCAATCCGAAAATATGATCTTTGAGAAAAATGAATCACCATTCATTAAGGATATCTCCCTTCATGCCGAACTATTACCTCAATTTATTTGCGAGGCTAAGATGAGATCCCAATACGTTCCACGTACAACTATATTATTATTGGAGAAATAGGGCGATGACGGTATCACTTATTGTTCCTGCATACAATGAAGAAGAAGCAATTGGTCCGGTAATTGAAGAATATTATCCGTATGTAGATGAAATCATCGTCGTTGATGATGGTTCACGAGATGCAACCTTTGAACTTGCATGTAAATACCGTGACGAAAAGGTTCAGGTTCTTCAGCATACGGTAAACAAGGGAAAGGTCGGTGCATTACTTACTGGTGTCCAAAAAGCTTCGGGTGATATTATTGTCTTCACCGATGCAGATTGCACCTATCCGGCCAGATATATTCCATCTTTTCTGTCAGAACTTGACCGGGGATCAGATCTGGTTTTAGGAGTTCGAAATATTGAAGCACAAAATATCCCTTTTTTTAACCGGATAGGCAATGCGATCTTCTCTACAATGGCTACATATATCAGTGGGAAATATATTTCAGATGCCCAGACCGGGTATCGCGCTTTTAAAAAGGAGATGTTTGAAGCACTCCACGTTCAGGCCAAAAGTCTTGAGTTCGAAACGAAAATGACAGTTCGGGCTGCAAAACTCGGGTACCTCATTGCAGAAGTCCCGATTGAATACCGGGAGCGGGTCGGGATATCAAAGCTCCACCCTATTCGGGATGGGTATCGGATGTTTCGCGCTCTCCTCTCCATTGCGTGGCATGAAACGTCTCCACTTGCAAAAATGATATCTGTCCCGGGATTAATACTCCTCCTCGCCGGGGCAATTTTCGGGCTTATCAGTCTTCAGGAAAGAATATTCTATTTTAAGCTAGTCCATGAATATTATCCTTTAATCTCCGTATTTCTCATGCTCTTTGGCATACAACTTACTTCCATGGGACTGATAATTGATTACCTCTCAAAAAAAATGGATCGTATTGAAGAAAGAATTCGCCAGTTAAGTCTTAAAAAGGAATAATCGGTGCCAATGAACACCATACTAATCATACTCATCGGTATTTTATTCGCTTCATCCGGGCAAATCCTCTGGAAAATCGGGATGACGGATATTGGGCCGGTAATGTCGCTTTCAACTGAAACACTAATATCAATGGTACTCAGTCCTTGGGTAATTGGGGGGACTATGTGTTATGCATTGTCTACCGTTTTTTGGTTGATTGCATTATCCCGTGCCGACCTTTCATTTGTATATCCCTTTATTGCTCTCACATTTGTGATAATATTCATAGCCTCATTTCTTCTTTTTCATGAAAATATGAGTGTAATGCGAATATCAGGTGCGGTGATTATTATCTGTGGAATTATTGTTCTTGTTCGGGGGTAAAAAATTGTTATTATCTTCCTTTTTTACCTCATGGCTGAAAAACTGACAGATTCACAAATTTAAAGCTCATACATTTATCTGACATCGTATTCATCTCTGGAATATCACAGAGTTTAGTGCAGGTACTGGAAAAGACGAGCTCATTAAATCCTTTTTTCAGATAGAAATTACTTCTCCCTTCTGTAAGTCCACCGGGAGGAGCAGTTATTGTTCCAAGGTCTTCTCCGTTTACAGATAAAGACAGATTTTTGTCAGTGTAAAGCGGTTCGGCCAGGAAATACAACAAATACTCTCCGTCAGACTTTGCATATGCCTTTATTTTCCCGGTATTTTTCAAATAAAATTCAGGAATAATATTTGATCCAAACCAACCATTTTGAAAGAGTAATATGACCTCATCGGGAGAAATTTCAGGAGAGCGTAAAATCTCATATATATAGGTGTCTCCAAACGAACTGGCAATCCTCACTGTCGAGTTAAAATTGCTTTCAATATTCTGATTAAGAGTAGAAATATACGATGAAATAAACTGCTGTGATAGTTCATCAGGGACGTTCTCCATCATCCGGATTCTGTCAGCATGCACAATCACGTATCTGACTCCAATGTGCTGCAGCAGCGATATAGTATTATTTGACGGGAAATATCCGCTGGTATCACGCATTATTTTTGATGCTTCCTCTACATCCCGGCCACTATATCCATTCACCATATCCTTCCAGTGATAAACCGAATAATACGTATATTCAGAATTATCCTCTACCCAGCGTGTTGGAATTTCGATGATTTTGGTATCATCAGACTGATTGGCAAGCCATTGATATTCCCCAGGGATCTGATCCCCGGTTGCGAGTGAAGTAGGCATATAAACCGGGATATGCCATGAACCAAGAATGGCAAGAAGAATAAAGGCTACCGCTGCAATATCCTTCGTTTTTTTATTTTTCACCCTGCTTAAAATCGCAGCAACTCCAAACCCGGTCAGAACAGCACCGGCAAAACTGATGATAAAACTGAATCTGGAAAGATCACGAATGATAGCGATATAAGGGAGAATTGAATACAAGTAAAAATATGGGGTTAGGATCCCTGTTGGAACTTCGTTGATCTTGAGAACCGGCCCTAACGTAAGTATATAGCTGAAGATAGCAATGGCTGCAAAAATGATGGGAATTTTCTGTTGCCTGATAAAGGCACGTGCGAAATGTATCTTTTCAGTGCCGGAATGGAGCGGAATTACAAATCCAATCGCTGCGAATATCAGGAAAAATATTCCAAACTGACTCAGGATCACGTTTGGATCCAAAGACCATGATGAGCTGATTGGTGTGTCAAGATCTCTTTCTGCATCATAATGCTTACTTGCTTCAAAATACGGGAGAGCCATGGGGGTAAGAATAATGCAAATCAGTCCCAGGGAAATTAGCACCATACAGATTGCCTTTCTTGTGAGTAGCCTGCTTCGAACATCAGCATCCAGTACTACATAGCCGGCGATGAAGAAAACCCCGATAATCGCTGAAAATATGCCAACATACCATCCGGATAGTACTTCTAACACAAAGAAGAGGGAACACGCCAGGAGATCACGAAATTTAATTGAATAAAAAAATCTATCCAGAAAGAGCAGCATAAAGGGAATCCATTGCATTGAAAGAAGATGCAATTGTATTGATACCCTGTATGCGAAAAAGGCAAAAAATATTCCTGCAATAAACGCTGCATATCTGTTCTCCGTATAGCGGTAGGAGAGGAGGTACATTCCAAACCCACAGAGGACAAAAGTCAGGAGCCGCAAGAAATTGTGAGTGAATACTGGATCCTGGGTTAGTGCATATATCGGGATTGATAATGGCACCCATCCAAGCAGATGTTCAGACAGAGCGAGAGAATACTCATTGGCCGGGTAGAAAATGTTAGCATGAAAGAGATTTACCGGGTCTTCCAAAACTGTTTTAGTAGTCCATGCAAGTGACCAGCAGGTAAATGCTTCATCTCCTCCCCCAATGGTGTTACTCATATGAAGAGCCATTGGATAGGTCAGGATCACGGTGAGAATGGTATAAAGAAGAATAATGATGAGATATTCACGAGATTTCACTTTCCAATTATCCAATTATATCACAATAATTGAAAGGATGTTAGTTCCTATAAATATTGATGATTGGATATTCTGTTCCAACTCGTTTCTTTCACACATATTAAGCCAAAAAAGGTCGATGCTGGCATTTCTGTCACTGTTCTGAATGAGAATTATTCTCACAGACATCTTCACGCAATATGGCCAGAAGGTCATCCCTGAATTCATCCCGTTGTAATGCCAGTTCAAAAAAAGCTTTCATCCACCCGAGTTTATCGCCAATATCATACCGGCGGCAGTTTGTCACAAGACCGACTGATCCTGACAATCTCCTGATAGCATCGGTCAGTTGTATCTCTCCTCCCTTTCCAGGCGTAGTCTCTCTCAGCCGGGAAAAGATCTCCGAAGTAAACAGATAGCACCCGATTGCTCCAAGATTGGATGGAGCTTCTTTTATCGGTGGTTTTTCGACAATATCCCGAATCTCATAAGAGTTACTGTCGATTTTTTCTCCGTCTATGATTCCATAATCTGGGATTTTATAATCCGGAACTGGTTCTACTGCAATAATGGATTTACTGCACCTGTTAAATGCCTGTATCATTTGTGAAGTACAGGTCAGTTCCCCTTTTGGGGCAATTGTAATGGTATCCCCGAGGAGAACAACAAAAGGCTCATCATTGCAGTGTTTTTCAGCAAGGAGGATCGCATCACCAAGTCCTCTTGGTTCCCGCTGCCTG
>Ga0265295_1004091_pt1 | contig 20069 bp, 17 predicted proteins | sample Munlansysbiofilm_FD_192503 | JGI IMG/M metagenome (GOLD analysis project Ga0265295, IMG submission 192503) | Leachate microbial communities from a municipal landfill in Southern Ontario, Canada - Methane capture system biofilm | ecosystem: Engineered > Solid waste > Landfill > Unclassified ... | reverse complement strand
TTAATGTAAAAGTTGCCCGCCGCATGGGTCAAAACCTTTCTCGCCTTGAGAACGGCAGCTCTATCCGTTGCAAAGATAGCACCGGTCAGGGCGTACTCCGAGGTAGAATCGCAAAGCTCAAGGGTCATGTCGTAATCTGCATCCTCATACACATAAATTGTGAGGACCGGCCCGAAAATTTCTTCTTTCATGGTCTTAAAGTCAGGTTTTTTCGCCACTACTACTGTAGGTTCGACAAAATAACCAACAGAATCGTCAAATCCTCCGCCAGCAATAATTTCGGCATCATCGCTGTTCTTTGCAAACTCAATATAACCTGTGATGGTGTCAAAGGCGCTCTTATCAATAACGGCATTGACAAAGTTTGAAAAATCCTCTGGCGGCCCCATCTTGATGGTTGCCATTGTCCCTGTCAGAGTCTCCTTTAATTCCTTCCACATGGAGGCAGGCACATAGGCCCTGGATGCGGCGGAACACTTCTGGCCCTGGTATTCAAAGGCACCTCTTATCATTGCGGTGGATACGGCGTCCACGTCTGCCGACTCATGAACAAAGATGAAATCCTTGCCCCCCGTCTCACCGACAATCCTGGGATAACTGCCGTAAAGTTCAAGGTTGTTTGCCGCAGCCGTCCAGATGTTTCTGAACACCCGGGTTGAACCTGTGAAGTGAACCCCTGCAAAGTCAGGATGATTGATCGCAGGTGTCCCCACATCAGCTCCCGAACCTGGAATAAAGTTTATAATTCCATCGGGAACACCCGCCTTTCTAAAAATTTCCATGATCAGATGACCGGAATAAACGGCCGTAGATGCCGGCTTCCAAAGAACCGTATTACCCATCATGGCGGGTGCGGAACAGAGGTTGCCTGCAATGGCGGTAAAGTTGAACGGTGAAATGGCAAATACAAACCCCTCAAGGGGCCTGTACTCAAGCTGGTTCCAGATGCCGGGATCGGAAACGGGCTGATCCCTATAAATCTGGGTCGCATAATATGTATTGAATCGCAAAAAATCGATCAATTCACAGGCAGCGTCAATCTCAGCCTGCATGGCATTCTTTCCCTGACCAAGCATTGTTGCGGCGTTGATCCGCATGCGATAGGGTCCTGAAATAAGGTCGGCCACCTTTTTAAAGATGGCAAGCCTGTCCTGCCAGGGCATGTGCAGCCATTGCTTTGCGGCGCTCTTTGCCGCATCGGCTGCCATTTCCACTTCTTTTTCACCTGCCATGTGATAGGTGGCAAGGGTATGATTGTGGTCATGGGGAACCCGGCAGACGCCCATCTTACCGGTTTTAACCTCTTTACCTCCAATTATCAGGGGGATCTCGATTCTATCTGCCCTCATCGTCTCAAGGGCTATTTTTAGTTCTTTACGCTCCAGGCTGCCCGGTCCATAGGCGAGAACCTGTTCGTTTTTCGGGGTGTCGATACTGAAAATTGCATTGCTCATAGGATATACCTTTCTTTAAATTCAAGTAAACATTCGTATTTTTATACCTTTTCAAGGCGCACTGCGCAAGCCTTATACTCTGCAGTAAGTGTAAAGGGATCAAAAACAGGGTTGGTCAACCAGTTTGCACAACCCTCCCTGAAATGAAACCCCATCCACACCAATCCCGGAGGAACCTCTTCGGTAACCCTGGCCTTGACCGTAACCTTTCCCCTTCTTGAGGCGACAACGATTTTTTCACCATGGACAACACCTAACTCCTGGGCATCGGCAAACGAGATGTCGGCTGTCTCTTCGCCCAGAAGATCGTTCAGGCCTTCACACCGCCCTGTCTGGGTTCTGGTATGATAGTGGTAGAGGCGTCGTCCTGTACTCAAGACAAAGGGATACTCATCGTCGGGCACCTCGGCGGCCGGTGTCCATGTGACGGGGGTGAACGCCCCCCTGCCCGAGGTAAACATATTTATATGGAGAACTGGGGTTCCTGGATGTTCAACCGTGGGACAGGGCCACTGAAGACCGTCCCTTTCAATGCGGCTGTACTTTATCCCTGCAAGGGCGGGAGCAAGGGCTGTGACCTCATGGTCCCAGATTTCTCTTGCGTCCATTGACGGCCATGTCTGTCCCATGCGTTTTGCTATCTCCCGGAAAATCCACCAGTTAGGCATGGCTTTTCCAGGGGCAGCGCTTGCCGTTCTCACCCGGCTCACCCTTCGTTCACTGTTTGTGAATGTTCCGTCATTTTCGCTCCAGGCGGCTGCGGGTAGTACCACATGGGCAAAACGTGTGGTCTCGTTAAGGAAGATATCCTGGACAACCAGAAACTCGGCCGAACCAAGCTCATGCTCGACCTTTCTAATATCGGGTTCCGTATTGGCAAGGTTCTCGCCAAAAATATAAAATCCCCGGATAGAACCATCCACAAGACCGTCCATCATCTGGGGAATCATGAGTCCATTTTTGTCGGGCAGGGAATCTACATTCCAGAACTTCATGAACTTCTCCCTGGCAACTGCGCTTGTCACCGGTTGATACCCGGGAAAAACATTGGGAAGAGCTCCCATGTCGCAGGCACCCTGGACGTTATTTTGCCCCCTCAGGGGATTTACTCCGCCGCATTCGACCCCCATATTGCCGAGGAGCATCTGGAGATTGGCCGTGGAGACAACGTTGTTTCGTCCTGAGGTATGTTCGGTTATTCCAAGGGTATAGCATAGCATCAAGGGTTTTACCGATGCAAGCATCCGGGCTGTCTGAACGATGATATCAGGGTCAATACCACAGATGGCAGCCATCTCTTCGACCGTTGATGCAAGGACAACCCTTTTTAGCTCTTCAAAATTAACGGTTCTTCCTTCCACAAACGACCGGTCGTAGAGATCCTCCCGGATCAGCACGTTCATCACACCGTTGAGAAAGGCAATGTCACTGCCCACCTGAATGGGAACATGGAGATCGGCAAACTCGGTCAATTTATGCTTTCTAGGATCCACCACAATGAGTTTTGCCCCGTTCATCACAGCGTTTTTGAGGAAGGTTGCGGCAACGGGGTGTGCCTCGGTCATGTTTGACCCTATAACGAGAAACATCTTTGCACGACCAAATTCTTCAAAGGAATTTGTCATGGCGCCTGAACCAAATGCTGTCGCAAGACCTGCGACGGTTGGAGCATGTCAGGTCCTGGCGCAGTGGTCGATGTTGTTCGTCTTAAACACCGCCCGAAAGAGCTTCTGCATCTGATAGGAGTCTTCGTTGATGCTCCTTGCGCAACTCACCCCGGCAAGGGCATCTGGTCCGTCGGTTTCAATAATTTGTGTAAATCGTTCAACAACAAGGTTCAGCGCCTCATCCCAGGAGGCCTCCCTGAAGGATTCGCCTTCCCGGATAAGAGGTGTCTTGATCCTCTCCTCGGAATATATGAAGTCATAACCGAATCTTCCCTTTACGCAGAGTCGTCCCTGGTTTGGCTCAGCATTTTCGGCCCCGGTAACCTTGACGATGGTTCCGTCTTTGACGTGGAGGATCTGCTGGCAACCCACCCCGCAATAGGGGCAGGTGGTTCTTATCTGCCGCATCTCCCATGGCCGCCCCTTATTTCCGACCTTTTTTTCAAAAAGAGCGCCCACAGGGCAGGCCTGGATACATTCACCGCAAAATACACACTCGGAATCCTTGAGGGGCACATCGGTTCCAGCTATAATTTTTGCATCAGACCCCCGGTAACCGAAGTCGATGGCATTGTTCACCTGAACCTCCCGGCAGGCCTGAACACAGCGACCGCAGAGGATGCAGCGGGAAAAATCCCTGACAATAAGAGGGTTTTCCGTCTCCATGGGAAACCTGCACTCGGCAAGGGGAATCCCCTTTGCCTTAACCTGATACTTGAAGGCAATTTCCTGGAGTCGACAATCTCCCCAGGCAGGGCAAAGGGCCTGGTTCTCGTCTTGCTCCAACTGCCTGAGCTGGTTCTCGGTCCAATTTTTTGTATCAAAATCCTTGATCTCACAATTGTGGTTTCCCGATGACAGCATCAACCTGAGGATGGTTCTGCGAGCCTCTACCACCTCGAATGATTCCGTTTCAACAACCATTCCCGACCTTGCAGGCTCGGCACAGGAAGGAAGAAGGTTCTTTGCCCCCTTAACCTCCACCACACAAATCCTGCAGGCACCCGTGGGGATGGTACCCTTGAGATGGCACAAGGTGGGAATATCAATGCCATTGGCTATTGCCACCTCAAGAATTGTCTGGCCCGTTTCAAAGGTCACATCCCGGTTATTAATGACCATTCGATTATCTGTCATTCAAAATACCTCCCTGTATTTTTTTGCGAGAAACTCCTTCCAGAGCCTCACCATCGGTAGAGTTTCACTGTTCTACGCAACCAAAAGCCATCCATCGTTCCGGCCTTGCCGACTATAATCAAAAACATACCATCCTTCGGCATGTAATTTATAAGCTGTATTAGTTATAAAAAAAAGACTTTAAAAACCAAACAAGAAAAAAACAACTAAAATACCATATACAAACCATATCAAACACTAACAACCTTGCTCTTATTTATTGTCTGCCCGAAATGGTGTCAAGGAAAAACCTAATGAAAAATTAAAATGCCCCATGATTTTGAATAACGCCATATTAAGGAACTTGTTTTGGCAGATCAATATATATCAGGCAGTGGATGGATGGCAGCAGTAGGGGCAATTCATGAATTGCCTCGGGTGTCAGTACAGCAACGTTATCTAAAGTTATCCACCGTAACCCAGGGCAAGCATCTGAGAAAGTGTATGGCAGAGTTATACGCATAGCTTCCCCCCGATGGACCCAGGGAAAGGGAGCCCATGTGTTAAAGATAACATATCGATTTTATTAGTTTTTTCAACAAAACACCTTGCATTAAGATTTATTTGGTGGTTAACTATTATGATAAATATGCAACGTTTTGGCATTCACAGGTGGTTACTACAAAAGACAAAGACCGACACCACCGTTTTTTTATCACAACCTTTAGGAGGTCAATAAAAATGAAATTTACACGTCGTCATTTTTTAAAGCTTGCCGGGATGGGTGCTGCAATGGTGCCCCTCGGTCAGTTAGGAATAGATCTCAAACCTGTCCAGGCATTTGCAGCAGGTATGAAGATCGACGGGGCAAAAGAGGTAATTTCCATCTGCCCGTTCTGCGCTGTTACCTGTCACTATATCGCCCATGTCAAGGATGGTAAGATCATAAGCACCGAGGGTGATCCTGATTACCCGGTAAGCGAAGGTAGCCTTTGCGCCAAGGGAGCGGCCCAGCTCTCCATGGTCAACAGTAAACACCGATTGTTAAAACCACTTTACAGGGCTCCCTTCAGCAACAAATGGGAGGAAAAATCCTGGGACTGGACCCTGGACCGACTGGCCAAAAACATCAAACAGACCCGGGATAAAGACTTTAAAGAAACCAATGCCCGGGGCGAGCGGGTCAACCGTGTGGAATCCATATTCCACCTTGGCTGTTCCATCATGGACAACGAAGAGTGCGCCATAGTTCACCAGGCGGCAAGGGGGCTTGGACTGGTCCATTTCGACCACCAAGCCAGGATCTGACACAGCGCAACTGTTGCGGCTCTGGGAGAGTCGTTTGGACGCGGTGCAATGACCAACCACTGGATTGATCTTAAAAACTCAGACTGTATTTTTATCATGGGAAGCAATGCTGCAGAGCATCATCCCATCAGCTTTAAATGGATTTTGCGAGCCAAGGACAACGGCGCCAAAATCATGCATGTGGATCCGAAATTTTCAAGAACATCGGCAAGAAGTGATTTCCATGTACCCCTTCGATCGGGTACTGATCTCGCCTTTCTTGGCGGTATGCTCAAGTACATCATTGAGAATAAAAAATATTTTGAAGAGTATGTCGTTGAATACACCAACGCATCATTTATCATAGAAAAAGAGTTCACGTTTTCCAACGGTATGTTTTCAGGGTATAATGCAAATACCAGGGTCTATGACAAGAGTTCGTGGGCGTTCAAGAAAGACGCAAACGGCGTGCCCCTGCGGGACAAGACACTCCAGGACAAACGCTGCGTGTTTCAGCTCATGAAAGAGCACTATTCCCGATACAACATTGAGGACGTTTCAAAAATAACAGGCGTTTCTAAAGAAAATCTTCTCAAGGTGTGGGAGACATTTGCTGCGACCGGAGAAAAAGGCAAGGCAGGAGCGATCTGCTACGCACTTGGCTGGACTCAGCACACGGTGGGCGTTCAGAACATCCGTGCAAGCGCATTGATTCAGCTCCTTCTTGGAAATATAGGCGTTGCCGGCGGCGGCATTGAGGCCCTCAGGGGTGAGCCCAATGTCCAGGGTTCCACAGACCATGCAGTCCTCTGGCATATCATGCCAGGTTACCTGCCGGTGCCCCAGTCCCAGTTGACCACACTTGCCGACTACAACAAGGCAAATACTCCTGTAAGCAATGACCCCCAAAGCGTCAACTGGTGGCAAAACAGGCCGAAATATGTGGCAAGCCTTCTCAAGGGCTGGTATGGAGACAAGGGAACAGAGGAGAACGGATTCGGGTACAACTGGCTACCCAAGGTCGATGCGGGTGAGGACTACTCTTATCTCTTCATTTTTGACCGCATGTACAACAACCAGATAAAGGGCGGCTTTATCTGGGGAACCAATCCGGCCCAGACCGTTCCCAACTCCAACAAGGTAAGAAAGGCCATGGAGAATCTGGATTGGGTCTGTTTTGCCGAAGTCCACAACACGGAAACCACAGATTTCTGGCATCGTCCCGGTGTAGATACGGCAAAGGTAAAAACTGAATGTTTTCTTTTGCCATCTGCCAACCGTGCTGAAAAAGAAGGCTCCATATCCAACAGTGGACGTTGGCAGCTGTGGCACTATCAAGCCACTAAGCCCCAGGGTGAGTGTCTTTCACTGGGTGACATGTGCGTCAAAATTACCAACAAGGTACGCGAACTCTACAAGAAGGATGGTGGAACCTATCCTGAGCCCCTCTTGAACCTTGATTTCCCAACAAGCTTTGAACCTGAAACAATCGCCCAGAAATGTAATGGGTGGTTCACAAAGGACACCGAAATCAACGGCAAACTCTACAAAAAAGGGCAGCAGGTACCGAGCTTCACCGCCCTCAAGGACGACGGTTCTACAGTTTCCCTGAACTGGCTCTACGCAGGCGGTTATACCGAAGAGGAGCTTGGTAAAAAGGAAAACAAGTCCAAACGCAGGGATTTCTCCCAGACTCCGGAGCAGGCGGCAATCGGCCTTTACCCCAACTACTCCTGGGCTTGGCCAGTCAACAGGCGCATCCTTTACAACCGGGCATCAGTAGATCTTAACGGACAACCTTGGGCACCGGACAAGGCTGTTATTCGCTGGGACGGCAGCAAATGGATAGGCGATGTTCCCGACGGCGGCGCGCCTCCCCTTGCAACGGGTAAGGGCACATATCCCTTTATCATGGAACAGGAAGGTCATGGCAAATTGTTTGGTCCCGGCCGCATGGAAGGACCGTTCCCCGAACACTACGAACCTATTGAGACGCCGGTTACTACCCACCCGTTCTCAGACCAGCTCAGCAACCCCTGTGCGATCATTTTCCACGGTGAAATGGACAAACTTGCGGAACCTGCCGACAAACGATTCCCCATCGTCCTTACCACCTACAGCATGACCGAACACTGGTGCGGTGGCGGTGAAACCAGATACACGGAATCCCTTCTTGAGGCAGAACCTCAACTCTACGTTGAGATGAGTCCAGAACTTGCCAAGGAAAAGGGTATTGAAAATGGCGACCCGGTAATTGTTGAAAGCATTAGAGGCCGGGTGGAGGCAATTGCCATGGTCACCGTCCGCCTGAGACCCTTCACCATCCAGGGCAAGACTGTTCATTTAGTCGGTATGCCATTTTGTTTCGGCTGGATCACAAAGGGCTGCGGTGATGCCACCAACCGACTCACCCCGTCCGTGGCAGATCCCAATGTAACCATTCCCGAGTATAAGGCCTGTCTTGTGAACATCAAAAAAGCTGACAGGCTTAAACTTACGGAAATTGAAATGTAACAGGGATTGGAATACCACTTTAGCGTGGGGGAACTTAAGAACCAAAAGCAGTTCCCCCATCCAAAACTAAGGAGCAAAAAAATGGCTAAAGCTTTTTTTATAGATACATCACGATGCACCGCCTGTCGAGGATGCCAGGTTGCCTGCAAGGAATGGCACGGCCTGGCCCCTGTCAAAACCAAGCAGTTGGGAACTCATCAAAACCCCCCTGACTTGAACCCTTTTAACTATAAATTAGTGCGTTTTAACGAGCGTTGTGTGGATAACAACCGTGAGCATGTAGTCTGGAATTTCTTCCCGGATCAATGCAGACACTGCATTGAGCCGCCATGCAAGTACGTTGCGGACGACTACCTGGAAGGTGCCGTGCTTCATGATGAAGCAACCGGTGCAGTTCTCTACACGGATCTTACCCGGAAACTATCCAAGGATGCCTTCCAGGAAATCCGAGACTCCTGTCCCTATGATATTCCCCGGAGGAACGAGGAAACCGGAGCTATTGTCAAGTGCGACATGTGCATCGACCGGGTCCAAAGTGGACTCCTTCCCATGTGTGTCGCCACCTGTCCCACAGGCACCATGAGCTTTGGTGAACGAAAAGAGATGCTCAAGCTTGCCCATGATAGACTTAATGTGGTAAAGCAAGAGTTTCCTAAAGCTCAGCTTGTGGATGAAAATGATATTAATGTCATCTATCTGATAGCTGATGAACCCAAATTTTACGCTGATTTTGTGGTTGCAGACGCACACAAAGGACCGGTCAACATGACCCGGAAAGCCTTTTTTGCAAAAATTGCAAGGCCCCTTATGGGTGCAGCAAAACTAAAGGTTTAGAAATCAAGGTGTAAAACCTGGGACAGATATACTGAAAATACCCGCACAAAAGCCGCTTCAACAGGTGTGAAGCGGCTTTTTACGATAAGGCCCATGATCAAAAAAAGGAAGGAGTAAAAAACATGCTCAATGAGCAAATCCGACACGAGAAATCACCCATAGGAATAGAAAAAGCCCTGGAGAACCTATGCAAGACCAAACCACAACTGGAAAACATAGCGAGGGCCTTTGGGCCACTTCTTCTTGCAAAGGCGGCCTTTAAAGAAGAGTGCCACCAACTCCAAAGGTTGGAGAAAGAGGAACTTACCATGGACGCCCACCGTTTTTCCCAGGGTGAACCCCTTTTCGCCCATATGGGACTGATTGATTTTAATGAAGACCTACCGGCCGCTGCCAAATGTCTATTGCCCCCAATGAAGCAGGCATTCAAGGGAATCGTGAAAGAGATTGAAAAAATGGACCAATATCTTTCAACAACCAGTATAGATACAGGCGAATCCATCCACGCCCTTGTAAATGACAATCAGAAAATTTTAAATGAACAGGCGGAAAAAATAGGAATATCTGCGCCGGTCTTTACATTTATTCTCGGGCAGCTGGCCAAACCGTTCCTGGAGATGCAATCCCCTATATTCGCCCCGTTAACCGAGGGTCATCAATGGCTCCACGGGTATTGCCCCGTGTGCGGCTCCCATGCAGCCATGGCAGGACTTGTTGGCGAAGGAGGAAAACGCTGGCTCCAATGCTCCCTCTGCAATCATGAGTGGAGGTTTAACCGCAACACCTGTCCCAGGTGCAATGACAGCAACCATGAGAACCAGGAATATTTTTTTGATAAGGACAGTCCCCTTGGGGCGGCAGAGCGTGTGGATCTTTGCAACAAATGCAAGTCCTATCTTTTGACCATAGACCTGCGCCAGAAAACAGACCCGGTGAACATGGAAATTGCAGCCATGGGAATGATCCCCCTGGATATTCTTGCCCAGGAAAAAGGGTACACTCCCACCGCTGCTACGCCCTGGAATTCATTATCCTAGAGCCTGCACGGCCGAAGCGAAAAATGGCTCCTGCCACAACAAAGGTTGAAACTTGAACAAGGCCGCACCTTGTTTCTTGTCTCAAGTTTCTTGACAGCCGGCTATCGCCCAAAGGTGCACCGGGGATACTTGCACTCTTTACAATCAAGGCAAAACGCCCCATGACCCATGCGGGCAAGATCCCGGCGTGTGATGGGAACGTCTGCCAGTATGCGGGGCAGCAAAAGATCCAGGCTTGTGGTCTTGAAATAGAGGGCGCAGGCCGGAACTCCGATCACCGGTATTTTATTGATGCTTGCCAGAAGCGTCATGGCACCAGGCAAAATGGGAGCACCATAAAGCAGGTTTGTTGCGCCCGCATCCACAAGCCCCTGACGGGTAACATCATCAGGGTCAACGGAAAGCCCTGCAGTGGTGATCAGAAGATCTGCTCCGTCAGCCAGGAGACTTTCCACACCTTTCTTGATCGCACCTCTATCGTCAGGAACAATCACAGAGCCCACCACCTTGCAGCCGAGACGCTCGACCTTTGACCTTATTACGGCATCGAACCCATCTTTTATCAAACCCTGGAACACCTCAGTACCGGTGATCAGTATGCCCACATTGGCCTTACGCATGGGAAGCACATCCATGAGGGGTTCATCACCAATAACAGCCATTGCCTTATTGTAATTAGCAAGGGAGAGGTAAAGGGGGATTGCCCTGGTTCCTCCTATCTCATGATCCTTTGACACCACAGAATAACTCTGGCGGGTAGCGCACATAACACCCGATACAAGGTTAAAACCCTCCAGCCTGTCTTCATGAATCGTCAAAAGCCCATCCCGGGCAGCAACAAAGGTAACCTTTCCCTCCCTAGGATTTTCGCCAAAGGCTACCCCACTTCCTGCCATGGCCTTTGCAAAGGCAAGGGCCGCCTTGTCTTCATGCACCCATTCTTCACCCAGACCATCCTGACCTTCAAGATAAAGATTGCTTCGCCCCATCTGCTGGAGGCGGCAGACATCCCCTGGTGTAATCACCTGGCCCCGGTGAAAGGCTGCACCCTTTTTTTTGCCGGGAATTATTTTTGTCATATCATGGAGTATGACTCGCCCCTCAGCCTCTTTCACAGGAACAGAGTTAAGTTTTGGGGACAGGGAATCAGGGTCAAAAGCGTCGTTAACAAAGGGAGCTTCCCCCTGGCATCCCCTGCAGATTGTGCCGTGTTTTGACGGGAAAGCCTCGCCACAGATGGGACAGTCCATAGTTGGCCCAAGGGATCTTTTTTTCATAAAAACAGGCGCCACCTGAACAGCCTCAATTGAAAAAAGATCTGCTCCGGCATTTTTAATCTGCTCACGTAAAAGAGGGGTATCCTGCTCGGCCTTGGGTTTTAACTTGTAAAACCAGGTCATGAGCTCCTGCCAGGGTTTCATCTTTACAGGATCAAGAAAAACCCTGACACCGGCTCCTTCAAATTTATCGTACAGGGTAAGGGCAAATTTTCCAAGGTTGACAACCTTCATCCAATCATTGCCGGTGGTGCATAATGTCAGCATTTGCACAGCATCTGGAAGGCAGTAGGAGGTTTCACAAATGGCTTCAAACAATACTTCCCTTGGAAGCATCTGTTCAAGGGCAAGATCAACCATTTTTCCCCCAATGATCAACCCAGGTGCCGGGTATCCATGGAAGGAGGTTATAAATTCAATATATTCCTCATAGGTATACACATTCCCCTGATGGTCCCGGCACCAGAGAGTATGATGTATATCCAGGCTGTGAATTACATCTTTTGTCTCTGTTTTTATGGGATCCTTACCTGCACTTTTATTCAGCATCTATGACTCCTCTCTTTTTTTATACACTATCATCCCTGACTGGTCTAATATCGATCACTTTTTCAAAAAGCTGATCTGCGTCAATCACCACATTTTTATGAAGTTGCCTGAACTGTTCGACAAACTCCAGAGCCGCAGGCATCAGCTCAGAACCGCCGCCTGCGGCACCTCCTTTGCTTCTCACAAGCAGAGGAAAACCAAGTCTCTCTTCCGTTGCTTTCACCCTTCCCCACAAGGCGCGGTAACTCATCTTTAACTCCTTGGCAGCAGCCTGAAGTGAGCCGAGACGATGTACTGCCTCAAGGATTTTAAGACGACCAAGTCCAAACACCACCTTTCCATCTTCGTCCTCTATCCATATTTTTGATCGAATAAAGAACCGTTCTGATTTTTTATCCATATTAATTCTATCTAACCTCAATCGATATGTCACAAATAACATAGGAGTTTAAAATGCTTGATACCCCAGGGTATGCAAAAAGTCAACTCCAATGACAAAACCTGACCAGCAAGGTTGAAATCCCTCCTGAAAAAGGATATCATCCACATGTCCTGGTGAACATAACGAATATTGAAACTAGGCCAACGGTGTCCCTTTGACGTGAGTTTCCTAAAAAAAATAATAAAAACGGATTGAAAGCATTATGAATCAACAGGTTCAAGAACTTCTTAAACGAATCAATTATATAGAAGCAGACATGGAAATCCAACGACAGATCCTCTGTTCAATTCCCTCTTCTGACAAAAAAGAAATGGAAAAGACTATCCAGCTAATTGCCCAGAAAAAGACCATGGTAGAAGGGCTGAGGAAGGAGATAAAAGATACTGATCCCCTGGTCTTTCAACAAATTATGGCCTTTGAAAAGGCAACAAACAAGTTTAAGCAACTTGCCGCAGAAAAAAACTTCATTGAGATCAAAACCCCAAATGAAAATGAACCGTGCAATTTAAATATTAAAAAGGGTAATCAAACGATTGAATGCCTTGTAAAGGCGAAGGATGAATCAGGGGGGTATACCGTAATCAACTACAATGGTGAGATTCTTGAATTTTTAAATGACGAAGTTATGGCCTGAGGCCATCAGGACAGCTCATGCACTGTCCCTTACTTATTTTATCGAGCTTCATGCTTTGCTGTGTCCGCCAGAACATGTGGATTGTTCAGAATGTGAATTGCTGCTGGGCTCTATCATCTCAAGCATGTCTCCTGGAACAGGGGTGAAGAACTCAACTCTTTTACCTGACCAGGGGTGCCTGAAACCTAATGAAACTGCATGGAGCATCTGCCGCGGCGTTTGAATTTGTTTGTCTTTACGAGGTCCATACACCCTGTCCCCTACAAGGGGATAACCTAGGGCACTGAAATGAACCCGGATCTGATGGGTTCGGCCGGTTTTCAAACCAACCTCTACAAGGGTATATCCATGTATCTGTTCCAGAACACGCCACCTGGTTTCTGCTGGCCTTGCACTTTTACTATTGATTGACATGCGCTTTCTATGGATTGGATGTCTACCAATGGGAAGGACGATTCGACCTTGATTCTCATTTATCAATCCTGTAACCAGGGCAAGATATAATTTTCTAACCCGCCGATGCTTAAATTCCTTTTGCAGAAACTCATAGGACCTTTTGGTCTTTGCTACGAGAATAGCTCCGCTTGTATCCTTATCTAACCTGTGTACAATTCCACTCCGTGGCGGGGCATCACAATTTGCTCCATTAAGATCGGGGAAACGATGAATCAAGGCGTTTAAAAGGGTTCCGCTGGAATTCCCAACTCCTGGGAGGACTACCAGTCCCGGGGGTTTGTTGATCACAACAATCCAGGGGTCCTCATAAATCAAATCAAGGGAAATGGATTCTCCAAGGGGAAGCAGTTCTGTTTCAGGCTCAACGCTTCCTTCAACAACCTCACCCGGCTTCACCCGGTAAGCTGCCTTTTTCCGACGACCCGAAACAAGGATGTCACCCCGTTCTATGGCCCTGGCCACTGCGCCCCGGGTGACATCATTTGCAGTTGTGGTAACAAGAACATCCAGGCGCTGCCCCATGAGCATTTCTGATACTTCAATTTTAATCTTCATCTTTCTCCAAAATAAAAGACCGATGGGCTACAATAGCTTCATCGGTCTTTACGAACCATGGCCTTTTTCCGTGTGGTCACCCAAAACCTTAATCGAACAGCTGCTCAATCTCCGTCATCATGGCTGTTTCATCCATATTTTTTGCCATGGAGAGTTCCTGTACCAGAAGGTTTTGAGCAGTATCGAGAAGTTTTCTCTCACCAAACGAAAGATCCTTTTCGAGTTTGAGCTGAAAAAGATCGCGAAACACCTCTGCAATGTCATATATAGACCCGGTCTTGATCTTATCCATATATTCACGATATCTTCGATTCCAAGTCTGCTTGTCTGTATCAGGACCCTTTGACTTCATTATCCTGTAAACTTCGGGGACATCCTTTTGTTTGATGACCTCCCTCAGGCCTACGGATTCGACATTGGCGGTTGGTATCATTATAACCATACCATTATCAACGATCTTCATCATATAAAAGTTCATGTTTTCGCCATTTATCTCTTTTGACTCAATGGACTCGATACAACCGACTCCATGGGCCGGATAAACAGCCATATCACCCTTGAGAAACTCTTTTTTCCTGATCTTACTACCTGAATCGCACTTTTCTTTTTCCGACATAGAAACCACCACTCTTTTTTTTAAATTGTTTCAGAAACAATACGGCCATGGTTGAGTAATATAGCATATACTCACATCAGAATCAAATCAAAATCCAAAAGAGTGCTATTCACGGGAATTATAAAGGTTCATGGCAGCCGTAACACCTTTTTCAATAATGGATTCACAGGCGTCTGCCCCCAGGGTTACAACCTTGCATAGCTCAATGGTCTCAGACGGGGTAAAGCGCCCCAGGACATGGCCTGTAACCCCCTGCTCGCCATGGGGCCTGCCCACACCTAACCTGACCCGATTAAACTCCTTTGTACCAAGAGCTTGGATCGTCGATCGAATACCGTTATGGCCACCGTGTCCCCGGTTAAAGGCAACGAGAAGCCTGCCAAATTCAAGATCCAGATCATCGTGAACAACAATAATGTTTGCGGGTAATATTTTAAAGTATGCTGCAAGTTGCTGAAGAGGTGGACCGCTTCTGTTCATGTAGGCCTGGGGTCTTGCTATTACAACATTGAAGCCGCTGATCAACCCCTTTGTATAAGCGGTATTTGAACGATATTTTTCAGGCGGGAACCCATGGGTGGCAATGAGGGCCTGGGCAACAAAAAAACCAATATTGTGACGAGTCTGGGCGTATTCTCTACCGGGATTTCCCAGACCCGCCACCATGAAAATTTGATTATCAGCCATAACCTTAGGCCTACTCTTCGACAGCCTCTTCTTCTTCTGCTGCTGCTGCTACTTCTTCTTCTTCGAGGTCTTCCTCACCTTCTTCCTCTACCTCAGCTGTAGGCGCTACAATGGTGAGAATGGTGAAATTAACCTCATGGGGAATTTCAACGTCCGGGCCCAGATCTATCTCCTCAACATGGACGGCATCGCCAATCTCAAGGTTTGTGGTATCAATCTGAATAACCTCGGGCATGTCGCCGGGGCGGCAGATAACATCGAGCTCACGACGAATAAGCTGAAGAATACCGCCGGCTTCTACACCGATAGACTCACCGATCGCCTCGATGGGAACAGCAATGGTGATCTTTTCATCCACGTTTATTGCCTGAAAATCTGCATGGAGATATTTGAGATCAAAGGCATCCATCTGAATCTCTTTGAGCATCACGGTTCTTGACGGCACGGTATCTCCGTTAACGGCAAGATTGATAAACAGACCTGACTCTCCATTTATCCTTATCATGGTCGTAAGATCCAGGGTTGAAACCGAAATGGGCATGGGATCAATCTTCGGACCATAAAGAACCGCCGGAACGGCCTGATTCTGCCTAAGATGACGGGCGGCACTTTTTCCTCTGCCCTGCCTGAGTTCAGCTTTTAAATTTACAAGTTCCAAATTTCTAACCTCCGTATCTGCACAATAATGCAGCTTGATAACTATGGTTTTTTATGAAAAACTCCAACTCAAGAGTTAGGGAACTGGAAGAAAACAATAAACACACATCGTGCAGGACTTTTGTTCGTTTTTAAGGCGTGATGACAGGTGCATAGTGAACTATGTGCCTGTTATCACAACACAAAAAACTGATAAAAGGGCAAGCAGGATGTACATAATATTTTTTGGAGGTTCCCTTATATCCTTTGGGGAGCTTCATCGTTCGTTATGGCCGGAGTCCATCCTTCATTCCGACCGTGCCTGACTATACAAAAAGAGAATTTACAGAATCCCCCCTGTAACCGCGTATGATAGCTTCACCCACAAGCCTTGCAATGCTGACGGTATGAATCTTTTCACAGAGCCCCGCCTCTTCAGACAGGGGAATCGTATCCGTTACCACAAGTGTACCCAGTGAAGAGTTCTTTATTCTTTCAACGGCCGGCCCGGAAAGGACTGGATGGGTGCAGCAGGCGTGAACTTCCTTTGCCCCTTTGGCCAGAAGGACTCCGGCCGCCTCGGTAAGGGTTCCAGCCGTATCAACCATGTCGTCGAGAATAATGGCTGTTTTTCCCTGGACGTCTCCGATTACTGCCATTGCCTTTGCCTGGTTAGGAGCACTCCTTCGTTTATCCACAATGGCAAGCTCGGCATGAAGACGTTTTGCAAAGGCCCTGGCGCGTTCCACACCGCCTGCATCCGGCGAGACAACCACAAGATCTCCATTGTAGTTGTTTCTGATATACTCAAGCAGTACGGGTGCGGCATACAGGTTGTCAACTGGGATATTGAAAAATCCCTGAATCTGACCCGCATGCAAATCCATAGTGATAACCCGGTGAACACCACTGGTGGTAAGAAGATCTGCAATTAGCTTGGCACTGATGGGAACTCGCGGCCGCACCTTTTTATCCTGACGGGAATAGCCGAAATAAGGTATAACCGCCGTTATAGAACTGGCTGACGACCGTTTCAGGGCATCCACCATGAGCAGAAGCTCCATCAAATTATCGTTTACCGGAGCACAGGTGGATTGAACGATAAAGATATCCTGCTTTCTGACATTTTCATTGATTTCCACCTGAATTTCACCGTCGCTGAACCGGTTCAGCTTGATTTTTCCAAGGGGCCTTGCAAGGTATTCAGAGATCTTTTGTGAAAGAGCAGGATTTGAATTCCCTGAAAAAACCGATATACCGTTCATAGTAAGCATCTCTTTATTTATTTAGGAAAAGCTTCCGCCGAAGTATTACAGACAAAAAAACTTCACCCTTAGTTGTGGCCGCAGCCATCATTTGTTCTGACAGTGCCGATGATTGCTGGCTGGGGCGGGAGGATTCGAACCTCCGAATGCAGGAATCAAAATCCTGTGTCTTACCGCTTGACGACGCCCCATCATTTAAATATTACCATTAAAAAAAGATGTCAAAAATAGACGTCCTTGATCAGCCTTTACTTCTCTGCTCAACCCCTTGAAGGCCTCATTCGCCTTTGACTCCTCAGAAAAAAGTGCAAAATAAGACGAACCGCTGCCGGCCATAAGCAACCCGTCCGGCTCAAAACCTGCCATAATTTCCCTTACCCGGATAACATCCGGACAAACTTTCAAGGCCGCCAATTCAAGATCATTGTGCAAAAGCCCCTTGACATCAAGGGCCTGGTCAATTCCAGACATATTTAACAGAGCATTATTATTAGTTTTTTTCTTTTTTGTCAATGCAAAATTGACATTTTCATAAACCAAGGGTGTTCGGACACTAAACCCTGGAAAACAAACGACCACGTGGTAGGGCATGAGGGGTGGACAAGGGGAGAGTACCTCGCCCACCCCCCGGGCAAAGGCGGGCCCCCCATGGATAAAAAATGGTACATCAGACCCAAGAGTTAAACCCATATCCATGAGTTCCTGCTTGGAAAAAGGATGGCCGAACTGTCGATTTAGCACCTGCAGGGTAGTTGCGGCATTTGAGCTTCCGCCCCCGAGACCTGCTCCCACCGGAGTTTTTTTATTAATTGTAACACTGACCCCGATTTTTTTTCTACCCGAAGGTTCAACCGTGATGTATCGGTCGATAAACAGCACGATGGCCCGGTAAACCAGATTGGATCCGTCGTCTGGAACTTCTGGGTGATCACAGACAACGGTCACACCTGACCCTATAAAATCAAACTCAAGAAGATCACCAAAGGCAAGACAGGTTATTAAGGAATAAAGTTCATGAAACCCGTCGCTTCTTTTGCCTGTCACATAGAGAAAAATATTGATCTTTGCCGGTGAAAACGCCTCTACTATCACCCCTTGGCCCTTACATAGGCCAAACGGACCTCATGGACAAGACTCTTGACAAGATTTGCCTCATCATTGTCAAGGTTGCCACGGGTTTTCTTTTCAAGCATAACTATCATGTCAATGGTTTGTCGTCCAAGATCAAGATTTTTACCCTTTGCGCCGGTGGCCGGATCCTCGATCTCACCCAACTGCACAAGGGCTGTTGAGTAGAGAGAGAGAATAAAGGTGGAAAAATCCACCGCCGGCATTTTTCTATCACCACCCGATGCCCCATGGTCGTCCTGCATGATAAACCCTTTTCCTTCACACATAACATTTCTCCTTGATGTTTAGGGGTTCTCAGGGCTGCCCCTGCTCCCGCCTGCCTCCAGGGCAATTCGTGAATTATACCCACTACCCACTACCTACTGTCTACTGTCTCCCAAACAACCTCGCCCCCTCCCCTTACCACCGACGCAAGGTGATCGTCCACCCAGAAATGATCGACAGTGTAACTGTTCACACCATCATCAACAAGGGTGGTATTTGTTTGGGGTGCGCCAACTACCCTGACCCTGGCGAGACCGGCGAGCCCAACCCCCATAGTCTTGAGAACAGCCTCTTTTGAAGTAAAGGTCCTGAAAAATATCTCTACCCGATCATTGCCCCCAAAACAATCCAGCTCTTCTGGGGTCAAGATCCGTTTAAAAAGAGAGTCAGACACGGGCCGTGGTCGCTCTAAGTCAATGCCGGCAGGAGAGCTTGACACCACCCCTGCCACAAAATAGGGCTTATGGGCGATTGACCAGTGAACCCCCTGGCTGGCCAGGGGCTCACCTGCTTCGCCCTTTAACAAAACCCGGGGATAACTGCCGGTTCTTTCCCCCGAGATCCTGAGGGCCTGCCTTGCAAAACGACTTAAAGTCTTTACCGCCGATGCTCCGCCAGGCGATGTATCTGCCCTGGGAACCCTCAGGATTACGGGATAGAGGTTTAGATCTTTATTTTTTTCTAGGTTCAAACTTGATGATAACGTCTGCAACCGTTGTTCCTTCACCCGCTTCATGGACAAATAGAGGGTTGATGTCAAGCTCCTTGATCTCTGGGTGGTTGGTTACCATCTCCCGCAGACTCACAAGATTTTTCTCAAGGGCCTCAATGTCCGAGGGGGCTTCCCCCCGGATTCCGGCGAGGAGAGGGTATCCCTTGATTCCCCTGACCATCCGCCTTGCCACATTTCGTCCCATGGGAGCCATCCTAAAGACAACATCCTTATATACCTCCACAAAGATACCCCCAAGGCCGAACATGACCGCATGACCGAACACGTCATCACGACTCACCCCGAGGATCACCTCCCGACCCTTCTTGGCCGACTCCTGCACAAGGACCCCGTCAAGCTTAGCCATGGAGTTGTACTCCTTGGCGCTTTCCAGGATCTCTTCAAAGACCTCTTTCACCTCTTCAGGAGTTTTGATGCCCACCCTTACCCCCTTAGCGTCGGACTTGTGGAGAATCTGTTTGGAAACTATCTTCATTACAATCGGATAACCGATCCTGTCGGCAATAGCCACGGCCTCTTCGCCGGTTCTGGCAAGGGCCATATCAAGTGTGTGAAACCCGTAGCAGGCAAGGAGCCTGCTGCCGTCAAGCTCACCCATGGTGGTCTCTCCCCTGTCGAGGCAATCCTTTACAATCTGCCCTGCCTTTGCAGCGTCAAAGGAGATATCATACTGGGGCAGAATCTTTCTTGAAAGCCACTGTTTGTTGCGGTAAAGAACCCCCATGGCCCGAGCAGCACTTTCCGGGAACTGGTACACAGGCACACGGTTCTTCTGAAGAAGCTTAACTCCGTCGGATACGTCCACCACCCCCATGAACGCACATACAATGGGCTTAATGGCGTTCCTTGCAATATTGACAATGGCCTCTGCCGTTCCCATGGCATCGGTCATGGACTGGGGTGTCAGTATGATCA
>Ga0265295_1004089_pt1 | contig 20073 bp, 17 predicted proteins | sample Munlansysbiofilm_FD_192503 | JGI IMG/M metagenome (GOLD analysis project Ga0265295, IMG submission 192503) | Leachate microbial communities from a municipal landfill in Southern Ontario, Canada - Methane capture system biofilm | ecosystem: Engineered > Solid waste > Landfill > Unclassified ... | reverse complement strand
CGCTGTGCTGCTCGGTCTTGCCGGCGCGGGAGCCGCAGCCCATGCCGATGTTCTTGATCGCCCCGCCGAAGCCGGTCATCTCGTGCCCCTTGAAATGGGTCAGGCTGATGAACACGTCCGCGTCCATGATCGCCCGGCCGATCCGGGCGGCCTGGACGTATTCCCCGCCGACAACCGGCACGGCGATGTCGTCGGTGCCCTTGAGCCCGTCGCCGATGAGGATGGGACAGCCGACGGTGAGCGGCGTGAACCCGTTTTCCCAGGCGCAGTAGAGGTGTTCCAAGGCGTTCTTGCGGCTGCCCGGATACATGGTGTTACAGTCGGTGAGGAACGGCTTGCCGCCCACTTTTTTGACCACGTCGACCACTGCCCGGGCGTAGTTGGGGCGGAGAAAACCGAGATTGCCCAACTCCCCGAAATGCATCTTGATGGCGACAAACTTGCCGTCCATGTCGATCTGGCCGATGCCGGCCTTTTTCATGAGTTTCTGCAGTTTGGTGGGCAGCCCGTCGCCAAAGGCTTTGGTTCTGAAATCGGTACAATAGACGTGTGCTTTTTCCATGGGCTGCAACTCCTTTCCATCGGTTGGTAGTGCTCGAACCCCGTCCCATTTTTCGAGAACGGAAGACAGCCTGCCTGTACCAAAGTCTGCCGGGAACTGGTTGGCGGAAACAGGCCTATCGGTAACCCTAGCCATTGGCTACGGCCACTAAGCTGAAATTACATTGTGTGCAGATTCGCGCAACCATGTCGTAGCGGGAGCCGTACGGTCTTCTTGCGGCCAATGGCCTGCAGGTGAAAAGGAAAAACCCGCTTTCCTGCGCAGGAAGCGGGTTTTTTTTAATGTCTCAGGGAGGTCGCAAAGGTAGATCTGGCGGAGAAGCAGGGATTCGAACCCTGGGTGGAGTTACCCCCACAACGGTTTTCGAGACCGTCCCGTTCAGCCGCTCCGGCACTTCTCCGCGGCCGCGTATCCTTACCGTTTTCTTGAACACCCGTCAATACTTCCATGGAAATATTGACTTTGCCAGGGGGGGCGGGTAAACAGGAGCGAACGTCACCACGCACCGAGGACCGGCCATGCAACTCCCTAAAACACAATCAAAAATTGTTCTTTTCCTGCTGCTTTGCGGTGCGCTGACGATGCTCGGCGGCTGTGCGGCGATGCATGCCCTCAGGGAAAATCCCCGGGTAAGCGTGGCGGATGTGCGCGTGCGCGACATCAAGGCCATGGAGACTGTCTTCCAGCTTGAGTTGCGCATCCAGAATCCCAACGACGTACCCATCGACCTGTACGGGGTCAACTGCGAGATGGAGGTCGACGGCCGTCACTTCGCCAGCGGCATCGCCGACGCCAACCAGACCGTGCCCGCCTTTGGCACCACCACCGTGCCGGTCAGCGTCTATGCCTCGGTGATCGATATGGTGTCGTCGGTGGTGGACCTGATCCAGACCTCCGAGGCCGCCTCATCCCGCGGCAAATCCGTGGCCTACCTGCTCAAGGGTACGGTCATTGTGGGCGTGCAGGGCTTCAAGAAGGAAATCCCTTTCACCAGTTCGGGCGAACTGTCCCTCAAAGGGATAGGCCGAACCCTGAACCTGCCCCGCCGCTGAGCGACCGTTCATCTCCCCGACAAAGATTCGGGAGGAGGATCCCCGCGATCCCCCTCCCGATGACCCGAGCAACCGCTCCACCTCAGAGGCTGGCGGCGTTGAAGGTGTCGCAGTTGTCGATCCGGCCCGTCTGGTAGCCGCGCTGGAACCAGTTGACCCGCTGGGCCGAGGTGCCGTGGGTGAAGGAATCGGGCGTCACGTAGCCGCGCTGCTGCTTCTGCAGCCGGTCGTCGCCGATCTGGCTGGCCGCGTTGAGGGCCTCGTCGATATCGCCGGGCTCCACCACCTGCCGGGCCCGGTGGGCGTGATGCGCCCACAGGCCGGCGAAGCAGTCGGCCTGCAGTTCCATCTTCACCGACAGCCGGTTGTATTCGGTCTTGGACACCTGTCGTCGCATGGCCTCCATCTGCCGGCTGATGCCCAGCAGGTTCTGCACGTGATGGCCGACCTCGTGGGCGATGACGTAGGCCTGGGCGAAGTCTCCGGGCGCGTTCATGTTGCGTTTCAGATCCCGGTAGAAAGACAGGTCGATGTAGACCTTGCCGTCGCCGGGGCAGTAGAAGGGGCCCATGGCCGCTTCGGCGAAACCGCAGGCCGACTGGACCGCGCCGCTGAACAGCACCAGGGTGGGCTCTGCGTAGGTCTGGCCGGCGGCGCGAAACTGCTCCTTCCAGACATCCTCGGTGTCGGCCAGCACCACCGCCACGAACTCGGCCAACTGCCGCTCCTCCTCGGTCTGCTGCACCGGAGCGCCGGATTGGCCCGGCTCGGACACCTGCACCGATTCGCCCATGTTGAGAATGATGGAGGGGTCGATGCCGAAATACATGCCGACCAGGGCCAGCAGCAGGATGCCGATGGAGCCACCCTTGACCCGGCCCGAGATGCGGGAACCCCGCCTGTCTTCCACGTTCGTCGATCTTCGTCCGTCCTGCCAGCGCATGGTGTGTCCCCCGACGATTGGTTAACTGTGCGTTGTTCTCCATGAATTTTATTATTGTACCGCTGCACCGGGAAAAAAACAATCGGCAAACCGAAGTCCGGTTCGGGCGGGTCGCGGCCCGATGCACAATTGTATTGACAGAGGCAGTCGGTGCAATAGAGTAAGGCCCTTTCAGACAACCGAAGCAAAGGAGCTGGGCATGCTGAGCGAGGTGCAGGGACAGACGCTCGTGCGGCTGGCAAGGCAGCAGATAGAAGAGCGATTGGGGCTCGCCGCGCAGGCGCCGTCCGGCGCAGACGAACTCCGGGCCCAGGCGTTTCTCGAAAAACGGGGCGTGTTCGTTACCCTGCACCGGAACAAGGCCCTGCGCGGGTGCATCGGCAGCCTGGCCCCGGTCGAGCCGCTGGGCGAAAGTGTCCGTAGCAACGCCGTCAACGCGGCCTTCCACGACCACCGCTTCGCGCCGCTCACCGCCGCGGAGTTGCCGGAGGTGCACATCGAGGTCTCCGTGCTCACCGAACCGCAGCCGCTGGCCTACACCGATGCGGACGAACTGACCCGGCAGCTCAGGCCGGGCATCGACGGGGTCATCCTCCAGGGGCCCGGCAACGAGCAGGCTACCTTCCTGCCCCAGGTCTGGCAACAGCTGCCTCAGCCGGAGCTGTTCCTGGACCATCTCTGCCGCAAGGCCGGCCTGTCCGGCGACGCTTGGCGTTCGGGGCGGCTGCGGGTGTTCACCTACCAGGTGCAATCCTTCGAGGAACCTCGCTGAGGGCGGGGCATCGATCATGAAAGAACTGACCCTGCCGCCGGAACTCTCCTGCGAGATCCGCGAGATCTACGACTCCATGGTCACCGCCTACGACGAGGTCGCCGGCGCCGTGACCCTGACCTGCGACGGCTGCCCGGACAACTGCTGCGACTCCTATTTCCTCCACTACACCTACTGCGAGTGGGCCTATCTCTGGCAGGGGATCCGCGGCCTGGGGGATGAGCAGCTCGACCGCATCATCCGCCGCGCCCGGGACTATGTGGCGCAGAGCCGGGTGCTGATCAGCCGCGGTGAGCGGCCAACGATTATGTGTCCGCTCAACGAAGCGGGACGATGCACCCTCTATGCCCACCGGCTGATGATCTGCCGCACCCACGGTGTACCGGCGACCCTGACCCGGCCCGACCACCAGCTGCTCCGCTTTCCCGGCTGCTTCCGCTGCCAGGAAATTGTCCGGGAGCGCTACGCCGCGGAAACCGACGCCCCGGCCATGGACCGCACCATCCTCTACCAGCGGCTCGCCCAACTGGAATCGCGGCTCCTGGGCCACCGGCGCGACCTGTACCCGAAATTCAAAATGACCATCGCCGAGATGATCGTCAACGGTCCGCCCAAGCGGAGCCGGACGACCCTCGAATAGAACTGGGAATACCCATGGACACCCTTGTTGCACAGACCAAACAGGCCGTCATCGACGGCGGCCGCATGGACCGGGAGACCGCGCTGCGCCTCCTCGAAGCGGACCACAGCGATCTCTGGCGGGCCGCCGACGACATCCGCCGCCAGTTTCTGGGCGACCGCTTCGACCTCTGTTCGATCATCAACGCGCGCAGCGGCAACTGCACCGAGAACTGCCGCTTCTGCGCCCAGTCGGCCCGGCACCACACCGGCATCGACACCTACACGGTCATCCCGGAAGAGGAGGCCCTCGCTCAGGCCGCGGACAACGACCAACACGGCGTCGGCCGCCTTTCCCTGGTGACCAGCGGCCGCAGCCTGGCCCCGGACACCCTCGACGCCCTGATCCGCCTCTACGGTAAAATGGCGGCATCCACCTCGCTGTTGTTCTGCGCCTCGGCCGGCATGCTCAATCCGGAGATCGCCGCGACCCTGAAGGAGGCCGGGGTGGTCCGCTACCACTGCAACCTGGAGGCGAGTCGCGGCTATTTCCCGCAGGTTTGCACCACCCACACCTGGGCGGAGAAGGTCGAGACGCTTGGGCTGGCGCGGGCGGCCGGCATGACGCTCTGCTCCGGCGGCATCATCGGCATGGGCGAGCAGATGGCGGACCGCATCGACATGGCCTTCGAACTGCGCGAGCTTGAGGTCAAATCGATCCCGATCAATATCCTCACCCCCATCCCCGGCACGCCCCTGGCCGAGTTGGAACCGCTGTCCGTGGACGAGGTGCTGACCACGGTGGCCCTGTTCCGCTTCATCAACCCGGACGCGGTCATCCGGATGGCCGGCGGCCGCCAGCAGCTGGGCGACGACCAGTACCGATGCTTTGCCGCCGGCGCCAACGGAGCCATTGTCGGCAACTACCTGACCACCACCGGTGCGGGTATCGCCGAGGACCTGGAGCGGGTCAGCACCATGGGCTTCACCTTCGAACGGGGCTGAGATCGTGGACACCGCCGATTTGCTGCGCTTCGATCGCGACCACCTCTGGCACCCCTACACCTCGATGATCGGGCCGTTGCCGGTCTTCCCGGCCGTGTCCGCCGAGGGCGTGCGCATCCGCCTGGCCGACGGCCGGGAACTGATTGATGGCATGAGTTCCTGGTGGTGCGCCATTCACGGCTACAGCCACCCGGTACTCGTCCAGGCCCTGCGCGATCAGGCCGGTCGCATGGCCCACCTTATGTTCGGCGGTCTTACCCACGAGCCGGCAGTCACCCTGGGCCGGCTGCTGGTGGAGCTTGCCCCCGAGCCGCTCAACCGCGTTTTTCTCTGCGATTCCGGTTCGGTGAGCGTCGAGGTGGCGCTCAAGATGGCGCTCCAGTACCAGCAGGCCGCGGGCCGACCGGAGCGGCACCGGCTGCTCACCGTGCGCGGCGGCTACCACGGCGACACCTTCCACGCCATGTCGGTCTGCGACCCGGTCACCGGCATGCACTCGCTGTTCGCCCGCTCCCTGCCCCAGCAGCTGTTCGCGCCGCGGCCCGGCTGCCGCTTCGACGGCGAGTGGGACGAGCGCGACCTGGAGGCGATGGAGCGGCTGCTCAGCGCCCACCACCGCGAGGTGGCGGCGGTGATCATCGAGCCGATCGTCCAGGGTGCGGGCGGCATGTGGTTCTATCACCCGGCCTACCTGCAGGGGCTGCGGCGGCTGTGCGACCGGTACCAGACCCTGCTCATCTTCGATGAGATCGCCACCGGCTTCGGCCGCACCGGCCGGATGTTCGCCGCCGAGCATGCGGGTGTGGCCCCGGATATCCTCTGCGTGGGCAAGGCGATCACCGGCGGCACCATGACCCTGGCCGCGACTCTGACCACCCCCGAGGTGGCAGAGACCATCTCCCGTGGTGAACCGGGGGTGTTCATGCACGGCCCGACCTTCATGGGCAACCCGCTCGCCTGCGCCGTGGCCTGCGCCTCGCTCAACCTGCTGCGGGACAGCCGATGGCGCCAGCGGGTGGCGGCCATCGCCCGCCAACTCGAGACGGAACTGGCCCCGGCCCGCGATCTGGCGGGCGTGGCCGACGTGCGCGTGCTCGGCGCCATCGGCGTGATCGAAACCGCCCGGCCGGTGGACATGGCCGCCCTGCAGCGGTTCTTCGTCGACCAGGGGGTGTGGATCCGTCCCTTCGGCCGCCTGCTCTACCTCATGCCGCCCTACATCATCGAACCGGACGACCTGTCGCGGCTGACCGCGGCCCTGCTCCGGGCCGCCGCCGGCACGGTCTGAACCGAGTCCGCGGACCCGGAACCTCTGACCGGTCCCCCCGCATCACCCCCACGCCCACGCGAGCCCCCAGATGAGACGGGAACTGATCAATAAAAGTGTATTACTGGCCCTGGTCCTGCTGATTTCCGCGCTGTTCCTCGGCATGATCCGACAATTCCTCATGCCCATGTTCATGGCCGGCCTGTTCTCGGCCATGCTCAGCCCGGCCCACCGCTGGCTGACGGCCCGACTCGACGGCCGCAACACCATCGCCTCCATGCTCATCATCGCCGCGGTGGTGGTGCTCCTGCTCGGTCCGCTCAGTATCCTCGTCGGCGTGGTGGTGGGCCAGGCGATCAGCGTCAGTCAGTCGGTCACCCCCTGGGTGCAGGCCTTCATCAACGAGCCCTCGGCGATGGCCGTCTACTTCGAAAAGATCCCCTATTACCAGGAGATCCTGCCCTACAAGAACGTCATCGTGGAGAAGGCCGGGGCCGTGGTCGGCAACATTTCGACCTTCCTCATCAACAGCCTCTCCTCGTTTACCAAGGTGACTGTGAACGCCCTGTTCAGCACCGTCGTCATGCTCTACGTGATGTTCTACTTCCTCACCATGGGCGAGGTGCTGCTGCACAAAATTCTCTACTTCCTGCCGCTCCACGACCGTGACGAACGCCGCCTGCTGCAGCGCTTCACCTCGGTGACCGCCGCCACCATGAAGGGCACGCTGGTCATCGGCGCCCTGCAGGGGCTGATCTGCGGCCTGGCCTTCGCCTTTGCCGGGATCGAGGGACCGGTGTTCTGGGGCTGTGTCATGGCGGTGATGTCCATCATCCCGGCCTTTGGTACGGCTATCGTCTGGGTGCCGGCGCTGATCATCCTCTTGCTCTACGGCGAGTTCGCCGGCGCGGTCATTCTCGCGGTGCTCTGCGGCGGGCTGGCCGGCAACCTGGACAACGTCCTGCGGCCGCGCCTGGTGGGCAAAGACACGGAGATGCACGACCTGTTCGTACTCTTCGGCACCCTGGGCGGCATCAGCATGTTCGGCCTGCTCGGCATCATCATCGGGCCGATCATCGCGGCCCTGTTCATCACCATCTGGGAGATCTACGGCAAGGTCTTCGAGGCCTACCTGCCCGACGTGGGGCCGCTGTTCGCAACCAATGGCTCGTTGCGGACACCGGTCGAAACGGAGCCGGCCCCGCCCGCAGACGTTCAGCCAGGCGAGCCGGAGGGGAACGGCCGGACGGACGAACCACCGCCGGAAGCACCCTGATCGGGGCAATCGGCGGAAAACCAGTCGGGGGCGACATGGCTCGCACCGCACAGCAGTCGACGGGAGGAGCAATGAGCGACGAGGTCCGCATCAAAAACACCGGCCTGCGCGGAGTCACCGTGGCGGATTCGGGCATCAGTTTCATCGACGGCGAGCAGGGCATCCTGATCTACCGGGGCTACCGGATCGAGGACCTGGCCGACCGCTCCACCTACCTGGAAACCGCCTATCTGCTGCTCCATGGCGCCCTGCCGACCGCGGCGCAGCTGAGCGAATTCATGTCCCGCGTGCTGGCGGCGCGGCAGGTGCCCGAGTTCGTGCTGGCCAGCCTGCGTCTCTGGCCCCGGGAGGCCAGCCCCATGGACGTGCTCCAAGCCTGCGTCCCCCTGCTCGCCATGGCCGACGACAACATCGGGGCCAGCGACCGGACGTCCTGTCTGAGCCGCGCCATCTCGCTGGTGGCCAGGATGCCGACTCTGGTGGCGGCCTGGCATCGAATACGCAACGATCAGCCGGTGGTGCCGCCCGACGATGCCCTCGACCATGCCGCCAATTTCCTGTGGATGCTGCAGGGACAGAGACCGGACGCGGCCATGGCCCATGACTTGGACGTCTGCCTGATCCTGCATGCGGATCACACCTTCAACGCCTCGACCTTTGCCGCCCGCCAGGTGGTTTCCACTCGAGCCAGCCTGTACGCCGGCGTTGCCGCCGGTATCGGCGCCCTCTCGGGCGGACTGCACGGCGGCGCCAATGCCAGGGTGATGCAGATGCTGCTCGAACTCGAGCATGAGGAGGATATCGAGGGCTGGGTCCGCTCCCGGCTGGATCAGGGTCAGGTGATCATGGGCTTCGGGCACGCGGTCTACAAAACCGGCGACCCGCGGGCGGTGTATCTGAAACGAATGGGACAGCGACTGGCCGTGCAGCACGGCGGCCGGTGGCAGGAGATCTCGCAGCGGATCGAGGAGGCGGCCCAGGCGAATTTCGCCGCGCAGGGCAAGCGGGGCATCTGCGCCAACGTGGATTTCAATTCCGCGCCGGTCTATTACCTGATGGGCATTCCCCTGGACCTGATGACCCCGCTCTTCGCCGTGGCCAGGGTGGCCGGATGGTGCGCCCACATCATGGAAGAGCAGTTTGCCGATGTCCAGGGCAAGCCCGCGCTCTATCGGCCGCAGGCCGAATACGTGGGCGAGTATTGCGGGCCGATGGGCTGCGTGTACAACCCGCCGGACCGGCGCAGCTGAGCCGCGTGTGCTTCGGCTTCACCAGACGGCCGCGGTGAGGTCCACCTTCTTCGCCTCGATCAGCCGCAGGCAGGCATCCACGCTCTCGGCGTGGTAGAGGGTGCCCCGGCCGTTGCGGATCTCCTCCAGGGCGCTTTCCAGGCCGAGCGAGGGCCGGTAGGGGCGGTGTGAACTCATGGCCTCGACCACGTCGGCCACGGTGAGGATCTTGGCCTCCAGGAGGATCTCTTTGTCGGTGAGACCGCGGGGATAGCCTGAACCGTCCAGGTGCTCGTGGTGCTGATAGACAATGTCCGCCACCGGCCAGGGGAAGTGGATGTTCTTGAGGATCTGGTAGCCAACTTCAGCGTGGCTCTTGATGATTTCCCGCTCTTGCAGAGAGAGCCCCGACGGCTTGGCCAAGTATTCCGAGGGCAGGGAAATCTTGCCGATGTCGTGGAGCAGGGCGGCGAAGTGCAGCCCCTCGATCTGTTCCTCCGGCAGGCCGAGTTCTTGGGCGATGGCGCAGGCCAGGTTATCGACCCGGGCCTGGTGGCCGGCGGTGTAGGGGTCGCGCTTTTCGGCGGCCATGGCCAGCGACTTGACCGTCTCCTCGAGGCTTTTGTGCAGGTCGTCGCGACTCTTCTTGAGGGCTTCCAGGGCGCTCTTGCGTTCCGTAATGTCGCGGGCGATGCCCCGGTACCCCAGTAGTTCGCCATCGTCACCGAACACTGGTACGCCGTTCTTTTCGATCACCACCACGCGGCCGTCCCTGGCCTGACAGTTGTTCTCGAAGCCGCTGAACGGCTTGCGGGACTTGAGCAACTGCCGAAAGATGCGCTCGGTACGTTCCCGTTCCCTTGTCACGGTCAGCTCCATCAGGTGCTTGCCAAGGATCTCCCCCGGCGCAAAGCCGAGCAGGTCCTGCACCTTGGGGCTGCTGTAGATGTAGGCCCCGTCGGGGTTGACCTCCCATATCCAGTCGCTGGTGGTTTCGACCAGCGACCGGAATCGAGAGTTGCTCTCCTCGAGCGCCTGCAGCAGCCGCTCCCGCTCTTCCCAGATGATGCGGCGTACGCGGTCGGCCAGCACCGTGTGGCGGATGATGTAGAAGGCCAGGAAGGAGATCACCAGCAGGATCGCCGAGGAAATGGCATTGAGCTGCTTGGCGATCAGACCAATCTCGATGTTGACGTCTTCCACGTACAAGCCGGTGCCGATCACCCACCCCCACGGCTTGAACTCCCGCACGTAGGACAGCTTGGGGACGATTCGGCTCGGATCGTCCTGCCATTGAAAGAGGTATTCCACGTAGCCGGCGCCGTTGGCCGTGACCACCTTGACGAACTCCTCGAGCAGGTTCTTGCCCATGGGATAGCGTAAGTCGGGGATCGGCTCGCCATGCAGGTCAGGCCGGTAGGGGTGGACGACGATGTGCGCGGACATGTCGTTGATCCAGAAATAGTCTTTGTTCTCCGGGCCGTAGCGGAAGATATTGATCATCTCCATGGCCTGATGCTGGGCCTCAATGCGGCTGAGCACACCGCTTTGCTCCATTTTCTCGTAGGTGGCGACCATGTCCCAGGTGATTTTGGTCACTTCCTGGAGCAGTTCGCGTTTTTTGGCCAGCAGGTTTTCTTTGAGCGAGGGGAGGAGGATGAGGAAGATAGCGGTGACGAACAGCAGGATGGTGAGCAGGGCCGGCAGGGCGATGCGAATGGTGATCGCATGCACGAGTTTCGGTTTGCCTTTTTTGTCCATGCGCGGGACCGGCTCGGTGGGGAGGGTTGTTCGGGTCGAGGGTGGGCTCTGGATGGTGTGCCGGTGCGGGATGATCGTGCGCCGAACCGGTGCGCGCCGTCCTTGCGGCAGCGTCGCTGCCTGTTGTGTACCCTAACGGTTTCCCCGGGCCTCGGCAAGGATTCTTCGCCGCCCGTCACCCGTGCCCGACAGAGGGGGGCCGGTCCGGCCGGGATGGCGGAAAGTCCACCTGAGCTTTTCAGCTTGACTTTCCCGTGACGATCAAGTTCCCTTCGCACACGTTTCAGGTTCCGATAAGGAACAAGAGGGAACTCCGTGGAAATCGGAGACGGGCCCGCCGCTGTAACCGGGGACGAGCGTCGCAGCGTGTCACTGATCGAACGATCGGGAAGACGCGGCGTGAGGAGGATCCGGGAGTCAGAAGACCTGCCTGAAACGATGCGCTTCTCTCCGCGGATCTGAGAGACGGCGACGAGACGTGGATTCACCAGGGCATCCCCGGATCATTGATATGGTCCGGGGTTTTTTTGTGCCCCGGCCGCGCCCGGTGCAGGGCGGCCGTCATCGGGACGGAACACCCTGTCATGACACCACTTCTTCCGGAGAACGCATCCGATCGCTTGCCGCGGAGTTTCCGCCAGGCCGGCGGACGCGGACCCCTGCCAGGTCCGGCTCCTTGTGCGGCCCCACCGTTTGCCGGCGGTGGGCCGCGGCTGTCCCGCCCCTTGGCCGGCGGCGATTCCGACCCCTGATCCGCCGGAATTGCCGGATGCGTTCTTCGTCTCCTTCCGTTCGCGAATCGCGGGCGACCGAAGCCACCCCGCACCGCTCTGTGCACAGGCGGTGCTTCCCTGCCCTGTACGTATTGCTTTCTGCCCGTCAGGAATAGGCCGCACCCGGTGCAGCAACCTCCGGGCCGGTATCCACCCCTTCAGGGGGCGACGGCGGTGGCTGTCCTGGTCCGGGTGAGCGCCGGCCACAGCTGGGAGAGGAGCATGCCGGCGAGCATCAGGCCGCAGCCGACCAGGGCCCGGCCGGAGAGCAGCTCGTCGAGCAGCAGCCAGCCGCCGAGGGCGGCGAAGGGCGACTCCAGGCTGAGCAGGATGGCCGCGTGCGCGGGGTGAGCGCGTCGCTGCACCACCACCTGCAGGGTGTAGCCGGCGCCCACCGAGCAGACCCCGCCGTAGAGAATGGGTACCGCGGCCGCCCTGACCGCCTCCAGGCTGAACGGCTCGAGGACCAGGCCGGTGGCCAGACTGAGGACGCCGCAGACGAGGAACTGGACCAGGGCCAGCCGGACCGGCGAGGTCCGCGGTGACAGCCAGCTGAGCAGCAGGACGTGCACGGCCCAGAACAGGGCACCGATCAGTTCGAGCAGGTCGCCCGGTTCGATGCGCAGTGCCTCGTTGACGCTGAGCAGGTAGAGGCCGGCGCTGGCTGCCGCGGCTCCGACCCAGGTGCCGGTGTTGGTCCGCTGGCGGAAGGCCATGCCGATGATCGGCACCAGCACCACGTAGAGGCCGGTGATGAAGCCGGCCTTGGCGGCGGTGGTGTACTGCAGGCCCACCTGCTGCAGGGTGGCGGCGAGGAAGAGGACGATGCCGGCGAGCAGGCCGGCCCGGGCCAGCGGGATCTGCCGGCTCCGCTCCATCGGGGGAGTGGCGGATCGGCGCAGGACGAGCGGCAGCAGGCAGAGGCTGCCGAGCAGGAAACGGATCCCGTTATAGGTGTAGGGACCGATATGGTCCATGCCCGCACGCTGGGCGACGAAGCCGAAACCCCAGATCAGGGCCACCAGCAGCAGGAGCAGATCGGCCTGGACGGTGTGCTGTTTTTCCACTTGCATTTGTCAGAGGGTCCTGTTTTCCTTGCCCGGAGCCCGTGTCCGCCCCGGCAAACGAGGCGGCATTCAACTCCCGCGGCTGCAAAGCTGCAAGCAAAAAACAAGGAGAACACCCATGCACCCTGCCATCCGGATGCTGCTGTTCGCCGTCCTCCCGGCCCTCCTTGCCGGCTGCGGCGGCCCGGACAGGACCCTCTTCACCGGCACCGTCCATCCCCCCACCGACCAGGTCGTCAAGGCCTTCGTCCCCGCGCAGGTGGACCGCAGCTGCCGGGTGTTCGCCGAGGTGCTCGTGCACCTGCCTGCCGACCTGACCGGCCAGGAGATCGAAACCATCCTTCTCACCGAGGCCGGACAGCGGGGCGCGGACCTGGTGCTCATTGGCCAGAGCCGCCAGGGCACGGTGAACGCGACCCGCTTCCTCTACTACGGGCCTGAGCGCGAGTACCCCTTTGCCGAACGCTGGCGCGGCTGGAAATTCGGGTATGAGGTCTGGGAGAAGCAGGGGGACTGGGTGAGCATCGGCTACAACGAACTGGGCCGGGCCGAGGTCCGTTTCGACGTCCCCCTGATCATGCAGGTGGCCATGCTGCGCTGCCGCTAGGCGATGCCGCAACAGCCGCACGGGACGACGATGCACCGCTCGCTGCGCTGCCGGCCGGACGGCAGCTTCACCATTGTCCAGTTCACGGACACCCATTTCGGCAACGGCGAGGCGGAAGACGACCGCACTGCCGCGCTCATGGAGCGGGTGCTCGACCTGGAGCAGCCGGATATGGTGGTCTTCACCGGCGACGTGATCGGCGGCCAGCACGGCACCAGAAACGCCCGCGCCGCCTGGGTGCGCGCCGCCGCGCCGCTGGTGGCCCGCGATCTGCGCTGGTGCGCGGTGTTCGGCAACCATGACGACGAATGCGACGCCACCCGCGCCGAACTGCTCGCCCTGCAGCGCCAGATTCCGGGCTGCCTGACCCGGCCCGGGCCGGCCCGGGTTTCCGGCACCGGCAATTACTGCCTGCGCCTGCAGTCTTCGGTCGGCCGGGACACGGCCGCGCTGCTCTGCTTTCTCGATGCCAACAGCTACGCGGAAACCGCTGTCGGCGGCTACGGCTGGGTGCGGGACGACCAGATCCGCTGGCTGAGCCGCACCCTCCAATCCCGGCCCGCCGCCGTGCCGGCGCTCGTCTTCCTGCACATTCCTCTGCCCGAGTACAACGAGGTCTGGCAGCAGGGGAATTGCCTGGGCGAAAAGAACGAACCGGTCTGCTGCCCGCGCCTGAACACCGGCCTGTTCGCCGCCCTGCACCTGGCCGGCAACGTCCGCGGCGTGTTCGCCGGTCACGACCACGTCAACGACTACGAAGGCACCCTGCACGCCATCCGCCTCTGTTACGGCCGGGCTACCGGCTTCAACAACTACGGCCGGGAGGACTTCCTCCACGGCGCCCGGGTCATCCGCCTGGACGAGGCCACACCCGACTTCACCACCTGGCTGCGCCTGGACGACGGCAGCCGCATCGACCGCCCCGCCGCCTGAGCGCACCCTCTCCCCGTTTTTCCCTCACCCCCGGTCGCCGAGCGCATCGCTCTGCGCCGCCACCAGCCGGGCAAAAAATCCGTCGCCCCGGGCCAAATCCGCGTAGCTGCCCCGCTCGAGAATCCGCCCCTGGCCGAAGACGAGGATCTGGTCGGCATTGCGGATGGTCGCCAGCCGATGGGCGATCACCAGGGTGGTGCGGCCCTGCATGAGCGCCTGAAAGGCCTGCTGCACCCGGGCCTCGGTGGCCGAGTCGAGGGCGCTCGTGGCCTCGTCGAGGATGAGGATCGGCGGGTTCTTGAGGAAGACGCGGGCAATGGCCAACCGCTGACGTTCGCCGCCGCTCAGGTTTGAGCCGCGCTCGCGGATGAGCGCCTGGTAGCCGTGCGGCTGCCGCAGGATGAAGTCATGGGCCTGGGCCAGGCGGGCGGCCTCGATCATCTCCTCCTCGGTGGCCTCCGGCCGACCCACCTTGAGGTTTTCCTTGGTGGTGCGGAAGAAGAGCAGGCTCTCCTGGAAGACCACGCCGATGTTGGCGCGCAGCAAGTCGAGCGTCACCCGGCGCAGGTCGGTGCCGTCGATGAGCATCCGTCCCTGCTGCGGGTCGTACTGGCGCAGCCGGTGGGCGAGCCGGTCGGTGTGCAGGGAGACGAGCACGCCGAGGGTGATGCCGCTCACCCCGACCAGCAGTCAGATGGAGAAGATGCGGATGCCGTCGTGGAGGGTGGCCTCGGCGCCGCGGGTGGACGCCTGGGTGAGCAGGTCGATGGTCTTGCCGAAGAAGATGGGCTCCACGAACGGCACCGCCGCCAGGGCCAGTTTGGCCAGGGGCGAGGTGAGGGCCAGGCCCGCACCGGTTTGAGCAGCTGCAGGGCCCGGAGGAAGACTTTGAGAGGCTTGAAGTCGATCATGCCGCATCGCTCCGGTCTGCGGTGGCTGCGGCCGTCACGCCGACGGTGTCAGCACCGCGGGCGTGTCCACCGCCCAGGCTGTCCCGTAGTGTCCCTGTCCGGTCCGGTCACCGGCGGGGGCGGATCAATTCTCCTGGTCTTTGTTCTGGGCGTTGTCGTAGAGGGCGATGAAGTTGATCGGCTCCATCAGAAACGGCATGAAGCCGCCGTCCACCGCGGCCTGGCAGACGATCTGGCGGGTGAAGGGGAAGAGCATGAGCGGACAGTCCACGGCCAGGACCCGCTCGTGGTGCTCCGCCGGGATGTTCTTCATCAGGAAGACCGCGGCGTGTTCGATCTCGATGATGAACATCACCGATTCGTTGTTGTTCTTGTCATGCACCTTGGCGGTGATGGCGATGGACACCTCGCTGTGATCGTCGTCGAGTTTGGCGTTCTTCAGCTGCAGGTTGAAGTCCACCTTGGGGTCCTGATTGCGGGTCAGGAAGACCTTGGGGGCATTGGGGCTCTCGAAGGAAAAGTCCTTGATGTACATCTTCTGCATGCGGAAAACGGGAATGTCCTGGTTGGCGGTCTGTTCGCTCATGGGGTGTCCTTTGGCTCGTGGTCTGTGGTCGCCGGCCGTCCTGGCCGGCGGGAATGTAAAACCCGCGCACAGTAACAGGCTGCCGCGCGGAAGCAAAGCACAATGCGTCTTCAGTCCTCGCTGAGGAACTGCTTGAGAAACCGGCCGGTGTAGGAGGCGGGCTGACCGGCGACCGCCTCGGGCGTGCCGGCGGCGATCACCCGGCCGCCGCCGCTGCCGCCCTCCGGGCCGATGTCGATCACCCAGTCCGCGGTCTTGATCACGTCCAGGTTGTGCTCGATCACCACCACGGTGTTGCCGGCGTCGACCAGGCGGCCAAGCACCTGCAGCAGGTGCTGGATGTCCGCCGGGTGCAGACCGGTGGTCGGCTCGTCGAGGATGTAGAGGGTGCGGCCGGTGGCGCGACGGCTCAGTTCCTTGGCGAGCTTGACCCGCTGCGCCTCGCCGCCGGAGAGCGTCACCGAACTCTGGCCCAGGGTGACGTAACCCAGGCCGACATCGACGATGGTCTGCAGCCGGTGCTGGATGGGCGGCACGTTCTGGAAGAAGGCCAGCGCCTCCTCCACCGTCATGGCGAGGATTTCGGCGATGGTCCTGCCCTTGTAGCGGATGTCCAGGGTCTCCTCGTTGTAGCGCTTGCCCTGGCAGCGCTCGCAGGTGACGTACAGGTCCGGCAGGAAGTGCATGGCGATGCGGATGACGCCGTCGCCCTCGCAGGTCTCGCAACGCCCGCCCTTGATGTTGAAGCTGAAGCGACCGGGCCGGTAGCCGCGCGCCCGCGATTCGGGCAAGCGCGCGAGCAGCTCGCGGATCGGGGTCATCACCCCGGTGTAGGTGGCCGGGTTGGACCGGGGGGTGCGGCCGATGGGGCTCTGGTCGATGTCGATGACCTTGTCCAGCTCCTCCATCCCGCTGAGCAGGTGCGGCCCCTTGGCGTAGATTTTTTTGTCGCTGAAATAGCGCTGGGCCTCGGCGAACAGGGTTTCGATCACCAGCGAGCTCTTGCCCGAGCCGGACACCCCGGTCACACAGGTCATCACCCCGAGCGGGAAACGGACGGTCAGGTCCTGCAGGTTGTTCACCCGGGCGCCGCGCACGGTGATGGCGTGGGCCGCGTCGTCGCGCACCGGCCGCCGCTGCCGCGGCACCTCGATCTTCAGCCGGCCGGAGAGGTAGCCGCCGGTCTGCGAGGCTTCGCAGTCGAGCAGGCCCGGCACCGGGCCGGAGTAGAGCACCTCGCCACCGTGCACGCCCGCGCCCGGGCCGATGTCGAGCACGTGGTCGGCGTTGGCAATGGTGTCCGCGTCGTGCTCGACCACGATCACCGTGTTGCCCAGGTCGCGCAGGTTGACGAGCGTCTTGATGAGCTTGTTGTTGTCCCGCTGGTGCAGGCCGATGCTCGGTTCGTCGAGGATGTAGAGCACCCCGGCCAGGCCCGAGCCGATCTGCGAGGCCAGGCGGATGCGCTGGGCCTCACCACCGGAGAGCGTCCCGGCCTTGCGGTCGAGCGACAGGTAGCCCAGGCCCACGCCGTGGAGAAAGAACAGCCGCTCGCGGATCTCCTTGAGGATCGGCCGGGCGATGGTCGCCTGCCGGTCGTCGAGCTGGAGGGTTTCGAGTTCGCTGATCAGCTGTTCGATGGCCATGCCGGTGATGTCGGTGATCGACCAGCCGCCCACGCGTACGGCCAGGGCCTCGGGCTTGAGCCGGGCGCCGTGGCAGGCCGGGCAGTGCTGTTCGTTCATGAACTCCTCGATCTCCTCGCGCAGCCGGGCCGAGGTGGTTTCCCGGAACAGACGGTTCAGTCGCGGCACGATCCCCTCGAAGGGGAGCTGCGAGACCATCCGGCGCCGGCCGCGGCTGTGGACGAACTCGAGCTTCTCCCGGCCGGTGCCGTGCAGGAAGGCCTGCTGCACCCGGGCGGGCAGGTCGGCGAAGGGCGTGGCCAGGTCAAACTTGTAGTGGCTGGCAAAGGCCTCGATCCACTGGCTGCCCATGGCGGCCAGTCGCCGCCGCGTCCACGGGGCGATGGCGCCCTCGATGAGCGACAGTGACGGGTCCGGGACGATGCGCTGCTCGTCGATGAACTGGTTGAAGCCCAGGCCGGTACAGGCCGGACAGGCGCCGAGGGGGTTGTTGAAGGAGAACAGCTGCGGCGAGAGTTCCGGCACCGAGATGGAGCACCGGTGGCAGGCGGCGGTCTCACTGAACAGCACCTCCTCGCCGCTGTCCGGGAACAGGGCGACCATGACCCCGTCGCCCAGGGCCACGGCGGTGCTCACCGACTCGTCGAGGCGCCGGCGGATGGAGCCTTTCAGTACCAGCCGATCGATGACCGCCTCGATCTGGTGGAATTTGTTCTTGTCGAGGACGATCTCCTCGCCCAACTGGCGGATCTCGCCGTCCACGCGCACGCGCACGAACCCCTCTTTGCGCAGCCGCTGGAACACCTGCTCGTGCTGGCCCTTCTTGCGGGTGACGAGCGGCGCCAGCAGGATGACCTTCTCCCCCTCCGGGCGGGCGAGCAGGGCGTCGAGCATGTCGTGGATCGACTGGGAGCGGATCGGGTCGCCGCACTTGGGACAGTGGGGCTGGCCTGCGCGGCCGAACAGCAGGCGCAGGTGGTCGTAGATCTCGGTGACCGTGCCCACGGTTGAGCGCGGGTTCTTGCTGGTGGTTTTCTGCTCGATGGAGACCGCGGGGGACAGCCCCTCGAGCAGGTCCACGTCCGGCTTGTCCATCTGGCCGAGGAACTGGCGGGCATAGGTGGACAGCGATTCCACATAGCGGCGCTGTCCCTCGGCGTAGAGGGTATCAAAGGCCAGGGTGGACTTGCCCGAGCCGGACAGGCCGGTGAAAACGATGAGTTTGTTGCGGGGCAGGTCAACCGAGATGTTTTTCAGGTTGTGCATGCGTGCGCCCCGGATGCGCAGAAATTGCGGCTCCATGGCTGTGGCGGAAGGTTTCCTTGGCAGAGGGGGTGGTTCGGGGCGGCCGGAACGGCCACTGGCCAACGATAAGCACGCCGGGCCGGCAGGGCAAAAAAAAGGATCCCGGCAGCGGCTGCTGGGATCCAAAGAAAAAACCCGGCAAGCGCGCTTGCCGGGTGTATGGACTGGCTCCCCGGGAGGGACTCGAACCCCCGACAAGGTGGTTAACAGCCACCTGCTCTACCAACTGAGCTACCGAGGAATGGTGCTCGCGACGGACGGACGGCAATGATGAGGGCCGCCGTTTCGAGAGGTGTTACATAGCACAGGGCACCCCGGGCGTCAACAGAAAAGAACCGCCGGGCCCCGGCTCCGGCGATTTCCGCGCAGCCGGCCCGGGGGGTCAGGAAAGCCTGGTTTTGAAGTCCTCGTAACCGAAGCGGCGCACCGTTTCCAGCCGGTCCTCGTCCGGGTGGTAGAGGAGGATGGACGGCAGTTGCACGCCGTTGAAGGTGTTGGTCTTGACCATGGTGTAGATGGCCATGTCGGTGAACACCAACCGGTCGCCGGGTGTGAGCGGCCGGTCGAAGGAGTACTCGCCGGCCACGTCACCGGCCAGGCAGGAGAGCCCGCCGATACGGCAGGTCCATCCCTTTTCACCGGGTTCGCCGGCGCCGATGATCTGCGGCCGGTAGGGCATTTCCAGCACGTCGGGCATGTGCGCCGGCACCGAGGCGTCGATGATGGCCACGGGTAGGTCGGCGTTGACCACGTCGAGCACCGTGGCCACCAGGTAACCGGCGTTGAGCGCCACCGCCTCGCCCGGCTCCAGGTAGACCTGCACGCCCCAGCGCTCGCGGAAGCGGTTGACGATGGTGACCAGCAGGTCGAGATCGTAGCCCGGGCGGGTGATGTGGTGGCCGCCGCCGAAGTTGACGTAGGTCATCCGCGGCAGGACGTCAGCAAAGGCGCCTTCCACCGCGGCCACGGTTCGCTCCAGGCAGTCGGCGTCCTGCTCGCAGAGGTTGTGCCAGTGCAGGCCGCGGATCCCGTCCAGTTGATCGACCCGGAAGTCGGCCCGGCGGATGCCCAGGCGGGAGCTGGGCGCGCAGGGGTCGTACAGGGGCACCGCGCCTTCGGAGTGCTCGGGGTTGATGCGCAGGCCGAACTCCAGGCTGCGACCGACGGCTTCGGCCCGCTGCCGGGCCAGGTCCAAGAACCGCTCCTTCTGCGCAAAGGAGTTGAACACCAGGTGGTCGCTGGTCAGGGCCAGGGCCTCGATGTCCACGGCCGAGTAGGCGGCGGCGAAGCTGTGCACCTCGCGGCCGAACTCCTCCCGGCCGAGCTGCGCCTCGTGCGGGGAACTGCAGCAGACCCCGTCGAGCACCTCGGCGAGCAGCGGGAACACCCGGAACATGGCAAAGCACTTGAGCGCCAGCAGGATGCGGCAGCCGGTGCGCGCCTTGACCCGACCGAGCACGGTGAGGTTGTCGACGAGCAGCCCCTCGTCGACCACGAAGGCCGGCGTCTCCACCCGGGCCGGGTCGAACCGGCAGGCGAGCCGGCCGTTGTAGCGCTCGCCGGTCACAGTTCGATCGCCTGCCAGGGCAGGCCGTAGTGGTTCAGATCGGCCATGAAGGGGTCGGGGTCGAACTCTTCCATGTTCCACACGCCGGCGCGTTTCCAGACATTGGTGAGCATCATCTTGGCGCCGATCATGGCCGGCACGCCGGTGGTGTAGCTGATCGCCTGGGAGCCGACCTCGCGGTAGGCCGCCTCGT
>Ga0265295_1004088_pt1 | contig 20076 bp, 16 predicted proteins | sample Munlansysbiofilm_FD_192503 | JGI IMG/M metagenome (GOLD analysis project Ga0265295, IMG submission 192503) | Leachate microbial communities from a municipal landfill in Southern Ontario, Canada - Methane capture system biofilm | ecosystem: Engineered > Solid waste > Landfill > Unclassified ... | reverse complement strand
TACCTACTACCTACCCGATTTACGCGCTGCATTGAAAAACGAGAAAGACATAGAGGCAAAAACAAAGTTAGAGGCAGCAGTTCGGTTCTTAGAGGGGATGTAGTTGAAAGTATTGAAAGCTGACAAGTGAGAAATGAGAAGAGAGAAGTGAGAAGTGAGAAGTGAAGTGTGAAGAGTTTGCGTACCCAAATTGATTCCCGTCATTGCGAGCGTTTTTTGCGAAGCAATCTGTTAGTAAGTGACAAGTGAGCAGTGAAGTGTGAAGAGTTTGCGTGCCCGATTGTGATATGCGAAGCGCCAAAAGCAAACAGCTAAAAGCCAATGGTTAAGGTTAGGGTTAAGATTGAGGTTGCAGGTTTCTAGTTACGGGTTTTCCGATAACTATTCGAGTGCGTAAACTCACAACTCACACCACTCACTCTTCACTGTTTACTGCTCACTGTTTACTGCTCACCACTCACCACCCACTCTTCACCACCCGCCATCAATCTAAAATCGGTTAAGCCAACGGTATCGGCGGGCGCTATCGCCAAGTTTCATGCCCAGCATAATTTCATGCGAGCCCAACCGGTTAAAGGCCGATACGTCGCCATAGCTATAGTCGAAGGCATAGCCTAGATAAAAGTTTTGGTAATTTAATCCAAACATGGTAATAATGGTGCCCGTGGTGCGAAATGATATGCCTGCCCAGTAGTTCTCCTTGTACGATGCCTTAACATTAAAATCGATGCTCCAGGCATTACGCACCATAAAGCCCGAGGTGAGCGCCCTATCGGTAAAAGCAATCATTATAGAGGGCTCAAATCCGTAATCGGCACGACGCTCCTGGTATTTATACCCTGCTAAAATATGGTAATAACGGGGTAGCTTGTAGGCCAGCTCATTGGTTCCGTTACCAAACTGAATGGCATTTTGTATAAGGTTGGTTGCCGATATCCCTCCATAGAAATTTTCGGCACTTACCAAAAATCCGATATTTGCATCGGGTGAGTACATAGGACGAACATTGTCGAGCGAATTATCATTATTATTGAAAAGATCGTCGGAATTCACATCGGCACGAAACTGGAAAGCCGAAAGCGAAACACCTGCGCTGTACTGAATATCGCGCACGTAGATATGGTATGCGTAGGTTCCCTGAAAGCCGGTACGGCTCATGGCGCCGTTCTTATCATTGTAAATATAACCACCAAAGCCAACTCTACCGCTCGGCCTGCGCCTGCGTGTACGACTTCGAACATTACGACTTCGGTTACGGAAGCTGGTACGCAAAACACGGGTTTGACCGCTTAGCGCGTAGGTGCTTGGCCCATCGCCGTATCCTAACCACTGTTCGCGTGCCACGAGATTAAAATCGGTATAACCCAAGTGTCCGGCAATGGCGGGGTTTAGCAAAAATGGATTCATCATATACTGGCTATACACGGGCTGCTGCTGCGCCTGCAACACGCTGGCCAGTAGTACAAATCCCAATAGTATAAAAAATCGTCGCATCATTTTGTAGCCATTTAGCTAGTAAATCTTTCTTGTATCAAAGCGCTGGTGCGCCTACTTATTACCTCACAATTGTTACAGAACCTTTATATTGGTATTGCTTTCCGCTAATTTTTAGGCGAATAATATAGTGGTACGAGTCCATTGGCAGCGGATTACCCTTTGTATCGCGGCCATCCCACGGTTCGTAAGTTCTGCCCGATGACTCGAAAACAGGACTACCCCACCGATTAAATACCCGAACCTCAATTTCATCAAACAGATGATAGAGCGGTCTGCCGCCTCTCTCTTGCGAGGCGGGGAAGTTCCATCGCTGGTTCTCTTCGAAAGGACTGTTGGGAACAAATGCGCTGGGTATACGCAGCTTACCAAAATCTACACCCTCAATCTTAATAGAGTCGCTATTGGAGCAACCATTCTCATCAACCACAACAACCGATATCCACTGGGTTCCCTTGCCGGCATCAACGGGATAAGAATGGCTATTGTTTCCGAGGTATGTATCTTCAATCCACTCCTTCGTTTTGCTGTTGTACGAGTACCAGTAGTAGTTGTTAATATTAAAACCAAAGGCATCGAGCACAAGGGTTTCGGCTAGGTTAAGCGCGGTATCGGGGCCTAAATCAACGGTGGGTAAAGCCCAGAATCCTGCTTCAATTTCATGGAACGAACAGCTGTAATCGCTATCAATAAGTCTAACCTCGTAGGCGCCAGCTTCGGTGGTGGTATAGTAGCGGTTGGTTTTGTCATCGCCATCCTTCCACAGGTAGTTTATAAACTGTGCGCCGGGGTCGAGCACGTTCTCGTTGCCCAAACACACAAACATAGAGGTGGGTACGTTGTCGAAAGAGAGGTTAATTGTTGACGAGTTAACCACAATATCCTCGGTGTACACGGTTCCAATACAATCGTAGGCAGTAGTTTCAACCACCTCAAAGGTGTATAGCCCACCCCGCTCGGGTGCCGCTGGCCAGCTTATAAGTACGGTATCGCCTCCGGCGTTTCCATAGGTTAACACTTCGGTGGTTACCTCGGTGCGGAGGGCGCTGCCGTTGTTAAAAAATACGCGCCACTCAAAATCCGACTGCCCATTGAAACCCTTTACCCAATACTTTTCGGTTGTGCCGGCGCAAGCCCAAGGCAGGTCAGTAGTCTGAGCCTGTGCCCTAGGGCCAGCTATAAGTGCCGCCATAAAAAAAAGTATTATATGTAAAGTTTTCTTCAAGTTATTGCTGTTGGTTGTTTTGTTATTCGTTTATATTGTTTAGGGTATTGGCTGTTGGCTGTTGGCTGTTAGCTGTTGGCTGTTAGCTTTTGGCTGTTGGCTGTTGGCTGTTGGCTTTTGGCTTTTAGCCCTTGGCGCTTCGCATATCACAATCGGGTAAGTAAACTCGCAACTCGCAACTCGTAACTCGCATCCCGCAACTCGCAACCAGGAACCCGCAACCCGCAACCAGGAACCCGCAACTCGCATCCCGCAACTCCCTAAACCTAAACCTTAGTCTTTAGCTGTTGGCTATTAGTGCTTCGCATACCATATTCGGGTAAGCAAACTCGCAACCCGCAACCCGCAACTCGCAACCAGGAACCCGCAACTCATCACTCATCTCTTCCCCCGTCATTACAAGCGTACTGTGCGAAGCAACCTCACCCATGCTAGCGATGACCATTGGGGTACGCAAACTTTTCACTTTTCACTTGCCCCATCCTCGCTACCCGAACAGAAGCAAGTTGTTACGCTTCTGGTTTGCAAACCCTCCCATATTACCTGTTAAAGAACGTTTTGGCCTGTGGCCCTTGTACACCCCGCCAGCGCGAACTAACGGGGTGTGGTGTGTATTATGCTAGCAATATGCTAAGTAAAAGCTTTACTAGAATGCGTAATCGTTAGGAATGTGATAAATTGGACCAGTAACAGGTGGCTTGTTAACCCAGAATGTTAATGTTGTATTTGCTGGGTCAGAATAATCATATGGTGTCACACCTGCTCTAAACTGAGAAACACGTGAAATAGCAGAACCAATAGAACCTGTACGTAAACTTACCACATATTTAGTTCTTGAAAAACCAGTAGTTAAGTCAAATTGAATGCTTTGTGTAGCTGGACTGGATACCAATGTACCATTAATAGGCACTACTCTTTCAATTGGTGTACCAGTGGTTTCTGCACCACCACCATCAACATTAGTAACAGCTACATCAAGAGCATATGCGTATGTACCAGCAGCAACACCAGCTTCAGTAAAAGCGATGGAAATATTTTCTGATAACCCAGAAGTACATGTCTGCCATTCTGATCCCGCTGTCAACTCATCCCAATCCCCTGCTGGGGCTGCACTAATATCAGCAGAAGGTACATCCACAACTGTAATGGTGTGAGTTCTAGTTGTACCAGCACAAGTAATTCCTGTAATACTCTCCGCAACCTCAACAACTAGAGTTGAACCAGCTGCTGGTAAAGATGTTGATGGAATAGAAACATAGTTATCGGTTGTCGCAGTTTGTGCTGTTCCTCCTACTGTCCATGTCCACACTGATGTGGGGTTAATACCAGTTGTGCCAGTTCCCGTATAACCTGGGCTAAATGCTGGGTCTGGTGCAACATAGAGAGTTAATCCATAACCTGTTGTTTGCAAGGTGTTTACAGTAGCTTCTACGTAATTTGTTTCAATTGTTGTAGGATAGGTTTGCGCCATAGCGCCAGTGATAACTACCATGGCCAACATTGTGAAGGCCAGTTTGAGTAAATTTTGTTTTTTCATAATTTGTTGTTGTTTAGTAAGTAAATTTAATTTGTTGTGTTTGTTTGTTTTTCGTTTTTGTGGCTTCGAGAGCCTCAGCCACCGAGTAACTCGAAGCCCTATCTTAAGTTCTATTCATAGTTATTGGTTTAAAAGGTTCGTTTATAATGGGTTTTATCTCTCTCATTTTCACTGTTTCGCTCTGTTGGCTATCCTTTTACACTCTAAAAACTGGGTGCAAATCTAACCATAAAAAAACGAGTTGTCAACAAGTAATACGTACATATGTTAATAAGTTTACAGCTATTAGATAATTGTTACAATTTTTATGACGAACGGGTTTATTTTTGGGGTGAACGTGAGGGGTTGGGAGTTAAAATTTACGTGCGTTGCACTGAACTAGAAGTGCTGCGAGTTACCGAAAGTTTACCAAGAGGTTAAGGTTGAGGTTAAGATTAAGGTTAAGGTTAAGGTTGAGGTTAAGGTTGAGGTTAAGGTTGAGGTTAAGGTTGAGGTTAAGGTTAAGGTTGAGGTTAAGGTTGAGGTTAAGGTTGAGGTTAAGGTTGAGGTTAAGGTTGAGGTTAAGGTTGAGGCAGCCAAAGGCTACTAGCCAACTTTTCACTTTCCACTTTCCACTTTTCACTTTTAACTTTTCACTTACCACTCATCACTTTTAACTTTTAACTTTTAACTTTTAACTTTTCACTTTTCACTTTCCCCTCTAATCACCACACAAAAAATATCTTCAAAGAACTTATAAAGTCCGCTTTCGGACAATCTCGTTAATCAACATATACATATCAACATATATGCCAAAGCGATTAGTAACCTACTAATCAGGTGCATACATTATACATCGATATGCCTTATGTACGGAATTGGGCATTTTTATATAGGTGCCAAGCACCATCATCTTAGTAACATAAAAAAGGTTACGGTGCGCTGCACCTCTGGCGATGCCTCTGAAACCAGCTTCAACAAATATTACGGTGCGCTGCACCTCAAACAATGCCCCTAAAAACCAGCTTCAACAAAGGTTACGCGGCGATGCCGCTTTAAAGAATACGTTGTGTTACAAGACAAGGTGCAGAGCACCGCAATCTTTGTAACAGAACCATCACCACCGCAGCCCAAAAGGTGCAGAGCAACACACCGCAATCTTTGTAACAGAACCATCACGAACGCAACCCCAAAGGTGCAGCGCACCTAAAACGATACCCCTGAACCCAGCCTCAGCAAAGGTTATGCGGCATTGCCGCTAACTAAGGTATCCTGTATTAGTAATAGGATACGCACCATCAAAAAACAGAACATTATTTGTGGATTAAACAATTAATCAATAATTTTAAAGTACATATCAAAACACAAACTAAAATGGCCAATACTTACACACAGTTCTACGTTCATTTGGTTTTTAGCCCTAAAAACAGGGGCGCTCTTATCGGCAAAGCATGGAAAGAGAAATTGGAAAAGTACATAACGGGTATTGTTCAAACGCATAATCACAAAATGCTAGCCATTGGATGTATGCCAGACCACATTCATATTTTTATCGGTTATAATGTGAACCATTTAATCCCCGCTTTGGTGGAAGAAATTAAAACATCAACAAATGCATGGATAAAACAGGAAAATTTTACGAAATTCAAGTTTGATTGGCAAAAGGGGTATGGCGCATTTTCTCATTCACGCTCGGCCGTTGATCGCGTTGTAAAATACGTGCTAAATCAAGAAGATCATCATCGGAAGCGTTCTTTCAAAAAAGAGTACCTGGACATTTTGCAAAAGAATGATTTGAAGTATAAAGATGAGTATCTTTTTGGCTTTTTTGACAATATAAACAGCTGGGAATAAAGAGTTACGGTGCGCTGCACCTCTGGCGATGCCTCTGAAACCAGCTTCAACAAATATTCCGCAACGCTGTCGCTATAAAGATTACATTGTGTTACAAGACAAGGTGCAGAGCACCGCAATCTTTGTAACAGAACCATCACCACCGCAGCCCAAAAGGTGCAGAGCAACACACCGCAATCTTTGTAACAGAACCATCACCACCGCAGCCCCAAAGGTGCAGAGCAACACACCGCAATCTTTGTAACAGAACCATCACTTCTGCAGCCCCAAAGGTGCAGAGCACTGCAACCTTAAAGAATCAACACAAATCACTGTTACGCTACACAGCAATACGATGATTAGATTATAAGATTGATCGGCGATGGAAGTCGAATGCCAACAAATTGGAAATGGTTTTTAGGAGATCCTTTTCTGCTTGGGTCCAAACACGAGGATAATCGCACTCATCGAAACCAATGAATCCGAAACTACTATCGTTTACAAAAAGACGAAACATTAGTATGGACTGAATATTTTGGCGTTTTAGGGTTTGGGCAAGATCATGTGACAGGTCTTTTTCGAAGTCATTGGACTCTTTTACATAGCCAGTATTGAGCCACTGTTCCATTAAGTGGAGTGGCACGCTTTGCAGAGTTTCTTTTTGGGGTTTAACCCCTGGCTTGCACCACTCGTAGGTATTAGCGGTAGCATTGGCAACGGTGTTATTCTCAAATATATACACCCTACTGGCCTGTATAAATGTGCCTATTTGACTTAGCACGTAGCTAATCTTATCATCAAAATTTGTATTAATGTTTAGCTCGTAGGCAATATTAGCCACCATATGCTGCTGTTCAAGACTTTGGGTAAGTATCTGCTCATTTGCTCGCAGGGCGTTTTCGATGGTTTTTTGGCGCGAAATATTAGATATGGTGCCCATGATGCGGATGGTTTTATTGCGCTCATCTTTTATAACATGCGTTTTGCACTCAACCCAAATAGTTTGCCCATCGGCACGTAACGCTCTAAATTCAATATGAAAATTGGTGCCTGCGTACTTAAGGGTTTTCAAGTGCTCATTCACCAGGTCGCTATCGAGGGGGTGCACAATTTTCTGAATTCTTTCCATAGATGGTTCAAACTCGTATGGCCTGTAACCAAACATATCGAACATCATGGGTGAGAAGTAGTTCTGGTGTGTCAAAAAATCGATATCCCAAATGCCCACCTTGCTAAACGAAAGAGCAATGCGCAGCCTTTTTTCGTTTCGCTCAATTTTTTGCTGATTTTGCCTTATTTCAGTAATGTCTTTCGTACTTATTGCCACCACAAAATCGGCTTGCGATTTACTGTTGATCATAAATACGGAGTGCTGCACCAACTTTAAAACACCCTCGCCCACCTTTAGCTGCAACTCGAACAGCTTACCGTCCCACGCACTTACGCCAGCCTGCGATATGCCTTCGAACAGAGCATTTAGGTTATTTACGTACTCGTTACTGGTCCGTTTTTCTTCGCTAAGCGCATGGTGCAAAATCCAAACATGCTTGCCAATGGCCTCATCACGGCTAATTTGTGTAATTTTTTCCTGCGAGGGGTTCCATTCCCTAATAATACCCTGACGGTCAATTATAATAAGCCCCTCGTTCATATTGTTAATTAATCCGGCTAGGGCCTTATCGCTATTGTTGGTAATTTTTGTACTATTTGTAGAAGGGTTAATACTAACATGCACCCCAGCAATTCGAGAGGGGTTGCCCAGGTTGTTCCACTCAACCACATCAAAATTGGCCAAGTAGCTTAAAGTACCTAAATGTTCCGAGTAGATAGTGTAAACCCACTGAAAATGAGTTTCCTTACGAGCTTTTGCTTTCTCCAAAAGTTGAGAAAACTGTTTACGCGATTCGGGTGTTAGCAGGGCAACCCAAGAGTTAAGATTTATATTTTGAAAATCGGAGGGAAGGTTAAGGCTGTCAAAAAAAGTGGGGCTTACGTTAAGTTCATCGGTGCCCAGCTTATGATCCCAGTAGTATACTTTTGATGCCGATAGGGCCCGTTTTTTGGACTGGTTTTGCAAAACCTCGTTTGAATCGAAAGTGTGATAGGGGCTAATGAATGGGCTTAAAACCAGCAGCATAGCCGGCTTGTCTTCCCACAGGCAGCGGTGTATCGAAGGTGTATAAAGAGCTTGTTTTCCGTCGGATTTTAGGGCCAAGACAGGCTCCAAATCACCGCCCCGCTTCTTCTGGTTTACCTCCATAGAGAGGTACTTTGCCATAAAATTACCACCTTGCGCCAACGACACAATATCATCGAGTTTCACGTTAACAAGCTGGTTAAGATTATAACCTAGTTCGGACTGTAGCGGTGGGTTTGCATATACTATTGAGTTACCAGAAACAACAATTATACGCCTTGGCGATGAGTCGATAATTTGGACAAGTAAATCGTGTAAGCGAGTTAAGCTATCTTGCAATGGTAATTCCGAGGGGATTGGTGAGTCGGTACTATTGCTTTTGGAGGGCATAAAATCAAGGGTATTTTTCGTTTATTATTGCAAAGATAAGTTATTTACTGCTGAAATTTTACGCTTTTTGCGAAATATTTAATCTTTTATGCTAAATTTGTTGCAAATTCGAAAAATAATTGTAGGCAGTAAAATTTACAATGACTGAGAACGAACGACTAAAAATTGTAAGACAACACTTTAGGCTAACCCAAAAGAGTTTTAGCCAAGAACTTGATATTAAGCAGGGTTCGTATTCGGATGTGGAGAGAGGTAAGGCGGGTGTTAGCGTTCAACTGCTAAAAAACTTGATAAAAAGATATAGGGTAAATCCGCTCTGGCTATGCGAGGGAGAGGGGCAAATGTTTTTTGAGTTGGATAGTGATACGGCAAAGGGCAAGGTTACGAACGATGATGTAAACACAATTAAGGCCGAAAGAGAGGAGCTGAAACAGCTTTTGTTACGCAAACAGCAAAGTATCGAAAATATTAAGGAAATTGTTGCATTTTTGAATAACGAGTACAACATACTTCATTAAAAAACGAAGCTTTTCTCACATTAACCACTAGCAGCATAGGCCAAAGTAGCAACACTTACCTTGCATCCTGCTGATACGAGCAACTTACTTGCACACGCTTCAAGGGTTGCGCCCGTTGTTACCACATCATCAATTAAAAGAATATGTTTATGCGAAAATACCTCGGGGGCATTAACTGCAAATGCTTGGGCCACGTTTTGGGCTCGCTCCTCTCGCGTTTTTTTAGTTTGTGTTTGCGTAAATTCAGTACGAACCAGCACGTTAGTTAAAAGTTTGGCATTATAGGCCTGACAAACACCTTGGGCAATTACTTCGGCCTGATTATAGCCTCTAATACGCAATTTTTTATTGTGCAAGGGCACTGGCACAACATAGTCGATGCCACTATACAAATCACTTTTTGCAAGAACAGAGCCAAGCTGCTTGCCCAGTGAAATTCCAATCTGTTTTTCTCCTTTGTACTTTAACTTATGCAGAAGTTGCTGGTAATTGCTTCCCTTGGCGAAAAAAAAGTAGGCACAGGCATTCTCAATATCAACCCTACCCCAAAAAGTTTGGGCAACGGCATTATCACGCTCGTTCCAAAAGCGTGTTAGCGGTAATTTGTATAAACAGCCAAGGCACAAAGCGTCTTCGCCCTTCACAAGGTCGTTATCACAAACAGCACAGGTGTTTGGGTAGAAGAGATTTGCAAACCCTTTAAAAAAATCGACCAACATATAACAAGGTGGTTTAGGTTAAACTACTAGCTCGGTTTTGTTGGAACACTGATGACACTGATTTTACTGATTTACGCTGTTTTTTGTCCACAGATTACACAACCTAGCGCCCTTTGCGAGCTCACCGAAGGTAAATAAACACAGATTTTTTTTCATTTTCCGATACCCTTTCGTGTACGCAAACTCATCTCTCATCACTCACCACTCATCACCCCCTCCCGTCATTGCGAGGAGCATACTGTGCGACGAAGCAACCTCACTCGAGCTTGCGATGCCCATTCGAGTACGCTAACTCTCCTCTCCTAATAAACTTTAAACTAATAAACAGATCACTTCGCAAAAAACGCTCGTGATGACGGGGAACACGGTGCTGCCCGCCCTCCGTTCGCTTCTCACCTCTCACTTCTCAAAACCAGTGCTAGTCTGCCAACTCGCGAAACCAAACCACTTCACGCCCTAAAAGAGGTACGCCAATATAGCCCTTCACAGAAAGTTTATTTGGATCGTCTTGCACCCACATTTGGCATTTGTAGGTTTTACCGGTGGTGGGGTCGTAAATGGTACCGTTAATCCACTTGTTTTTAGATTGATTGTACTCAAAATCATTTAATAGTCTCAAACCCAGAATGGTTTTCCCTCGTAAACTTTCGTCGGGATTGTTAACATCCAGCAGGAGTTCACCGCAGTTAGTGTGCATATTATCAACCCACGTTACTTGGCCATACAATTTTCCGCTGGTGTCACAAGCAAACGTTATCTTGCTGTCATTATCCTGTGTAACCCATACACCAAAAATGTTATTGACGTTTTGAGCCAACAGAGAAAAACTTAGCAAAAGGAAACAAATTAAGCTAACTGTGTTCTTCATAGGGCAAATGAGGTTTTATTTTACTATGCAATATAATAAAATTAAAGGTTTAATTATGGTGTTTTTTGCTAATATATGTTAACGGTTGCGAGTTGCGGGTTGCGGGTTGCGGGTTGTGGGTTGCGGGTTGCGGGTTGCGAGTTGTAAGTTGTAAGTTTATAAATCCGCGTTTTACTCATCATCACAAACGTTCACTGCGAACTTAGCGAGGCGAGTCTATGGGCATAGCAAATAACAAACTGATTTTTTTGAATTACTTTGGTTTCGGTTGCTTCGTAGTTCCTTCTCACAATAATACCTGCGGTGGCTTCCCTAATAACAACAACGAGTTGAAAACGAAATGGCAGAATAAAAAAAGCGCTGCGCTATAAATCTGCGCAACGCTTTTTGGAATAAAACCAACTGTTATTTATCTTTTTCTTCCCGAACTATTTGTTGTAGTTGACCTACTAGAGCCAGTACTGGAAGTGGAGCTACTTCTGGAGCTAGAGCCGGATGAACGGCTAACCGATGATTTACTACTACTCGATGAACTCCTGCTCGAACTAGTTGAAGCGGGCCTACTAGTTGAAGCGGGCTTACTAGTTGTTGTGGCAGGTCTGCTTGTTGTTGCTGCTGGCCTACTAGTAGTTGATTGAGGGCGCTTAACACTGGTTGATGAACCAGACGAACGGCTACCTGACGATTGTGTACTTTGTCGGTTATTACTTGCTCCCACGTTCCGTTGCCCCGAAGAGCGTTGGCTTGACCCCACAGAGCGCTGTTGTGATGTATTACGAGGGCGCTGTATGGCTTGCCCCTGCGAGCGGCTTGATGAAGAGGATGCGCCACTAACCGATCCTGAACGATTGCCTTTACTAACATTTGAACTACCTGAAACAGTACCCTGATTATTACGATTGGATACTCTAGTAGTGCGACTTACCGAACTTGAACTGCCCTTTAACGACCTATCGATACGCACGCTTTCATGATTGCTGTTAGCCTGTGAACGTTCACGAACCCGCGAACTTACAGATGCTGAGCCTGCATTAGCCTTTGGCATATTGCTAACCTTTTGGGCCGAACGTCTTCTTCCTGCATCAATGGTTTCAGGACGACTATATGTGTTCTTGTACCTATTTACACTCACATTGGTAGCAACCACGGTTGAATGCCTGCGTACGCGTCCGTAATAATAATCTCTATATCTAGGAGAACGATAACCGTACCAGGGACGGTAGTATGCATAATAGTGTGAGTACCAGTTATGTTGGTAACCGTAGTAATAATGCCAGTAGTGAGGTGTCCAAGAGTGCCAGTAGTTAGGATAATAATCCCAATACCATGAAGAGAACCAAGGGCTATAGCTTGGTGAGTAAATATAAACTACCGCGGGCCACTGGGCAACCTCGTAGTAAGTAGTTGTAATGGCGTTATCGTTATTGTTGGTCGCGGCATAGTATTCGGTATTTCCTGAGTAAGCTGGATTTGGTGTTTCTGCGTAATGTGGCTCAACAATATAATCCTTACCATAAAGCATTTCATCACCTATAAGTTGTACCATAACCGAACCGTCGGATTGTTTTTCGGTAATAATAACGGCAACGTCCTGCTCCTGATCCTTGCTAATATCAACCCTTAGCACTATGTTATGTACATCTTTATCGGCATAATCATACACCTTAATGTAATCAACTTTACTGTCGTTGTTCAAGTCAAGGTTATTAATAACCTTTTCGGGGTTGTTAAGCTCTCTCTCAAACTCCTCAAGGGTTACAGAGTTTTGAAAGAGGTTTAGCACAGCGTAAAGGTTTAAATTATCACCAGGCAAACCAAGCTTTTCTTTAGGCTCCACCTGCGCTGTTGCTACACTAATTCCTATAAAAAGGAAAGCGATGGTTAATATGTTAATTAGTTTTTTCATAGCTATATTTTTTAATGTTCCTTTGGGTTAATATACTACAAAATTCGTGCAAACTTTTAAAAGTAATGTTAAAAACAGTTATTTAAGGGCCGGCTTCAGTAAATTGTTTGTCTATTTTTCTGATTGTAAGATAAGTATACACATTACAGTTTGCAAATACTTTGTTACCAACGTGTAATTTGAGCTCACCAACATACCATTAAAACTACCAACGTGTAGCTAGGCATTTACAAATATTTCCTATTTTTGATGAAATAACACGCTAAACTAGTGAAAAGTTTAAAACGCACTTCCCTTTTTATAATTATTTTACTGCTTGCCTTAGCTTATGCTGGCATTTCGCAAACGCTATACGCAACAACCGAAATTTATGACGAAACCAAAGGTTTACCCAACAACGAGGTAAGGTGCCTACTAAAAGATACCAAAGGCTATCTATGGGTTGGAACAATTTACGGTTTGGTAAAATACGATGGGAATAAGTTTATAGTATACAACCATGAAACTAATACCAACAGCCTTTCGGGCGATGTTATTACCACTGTTTTTGAAGACAACAAGGGAAGAATTCTGGTGGGAGCCAACGGTATTTCGATACTAAACAGGGTTAACAACAAGTGGACAAACTATTTGCACGACCCCCGAAACAACCAAACAATAAGTAGCCCCAATGTTACCTCAATAGCCCAAGAAAACGACAGCATTTACTGGATAATTACCAGCAACGGAATAAATAGGTTTAATATTGAAACAGGCATTTTTGAATATATTAATTTCCCAATAACATCGAGAGTGCTAAACTCGAAAATTTATAGCATAATACCACAAACGTCAGTACACTTCTCCATAGCATCGCAGCAATACATCTATAGTATTAAAAACGGACAATGGGCAAAAAGTGGTGCGCAATGCTTTAGTAATCATCCGTTTATGTTTGGCAATTATATGGTTGGACTGGTTAGCAGTAAACCAAACCAAGCAAATTTAGTATCGGTTAGCCCCGATTCTCTTGTAAAAAGTGTGCTGCTCAAAAACGTTGACAACAATGGGCTCATATTCTCAAAAAACGGTAGACTATACCTTGCCGCCGAGAATAAAATTTTTACGTTTAGCAAGGAGCAACAGTTAACCCACACAATAATTTTAAAGCACGAAGCAAACAATGAGTATACCTGTGGTTTACAAGAAGATAATGGCACCTTTTGGCTGGGAACCACAAAGGGGCTAATAAAAGTGATGCCTCAATCGCCATTTAAACTACTCGATGCAAAAAAAGGGTTACCAAACGAGTATATTCGGTCAATAACCATTGATAGCAAACGAAATTTGTGGATTGGAGTAAGGCAGGGAGCCGCTTACAAAATAAGCGGTATAGACAAAGCCATAAACCTATCGAGTCCAATTATTGAAGAGGTTAAATTTCCCACTCCAAATGGCAAAACCTACGCTACAAACCAAATTATCGAGCTACAAAATGGAAATCTGGTTTTTGTTACCAACGAGTCGGTTTTTTTATACAATACCTTGCGGGGTAAGTTTACCGACGAGTACAGTATACCCAACAACAAGCAATACTTTTCGGCTGTTGAGTTTGATAATGGCATTTTAGTGGGTTCGCTCGAAAGGCCTACCCTATTTAAGCTATCAATTTATAATGACAAGTTTGAGCGCGACCCCTCCTTTAACACTGAAAATCAACCAGATATTGTGTACTCGCTTTACAAAGACTCGCAAGGGCTTATTTGGATTGGTAGCGAGGGGCTTTATCTTTTAAACGGGGATAGTAAGCTAAACCCTGAACCCATTATCCCCCCAATAAATGAGGTTAACTACTCCAATAACTCAATTTGGAGCATTGTGGAGATTGATAACAACAGGCTATTTATTGCCACCACAACCAACGGATTTTACGTGTACAACAAAAAAGACGATACGTACAAGCACTTTGGTAAGTCCGATGGATTATCGACCGACTTTACCTGCACAGCCCTTGCCGATAGCCAGGGGAATGTTTGGCTAAGCACCAAGGAAAGCCTTTCGTATATTGACACAAAAACTTTCACCATTAAAAACTACCCAATAAAACTAGGCCCACTAAACAGTGAGTTTACGTTTAAATGTGGGGCAACCACAAATAGTAACCAAATACTTTTTGGCAGCAAGCAGGGTGTGGTTTTTTTTAATCCCGATAGCATTGAGCAAAAAACACATACCGCTCCGCTAGTGATAAACGAACTTAGGGTTTTTGATAAAATAGTGGCCCGAGAAATAATGAGTGACGACTCCATTACGCTTAAACACAACCAAAACTTCTTTTCGTTGGAGTTTTCTTTGCTTGATTTTCGAAACCCCGCCGAGGTAAGCTATACCTACCAGCTTAAAAATTACGACAAGCAACCTCGCCAACCCACCAACCGGTTTAATACGGTTAGCTATACCGACGTTCCGCCCGGAAAGTACACTTTTAGCTTAACCAGCAAAACCCCGTATAGTCAAGAGGCAGAGCAAAGCGTAGAGGTTTCGCTAATTATTATCCCATCGTTTTATCAAACTCCTCTTTTTAAAATATCGGTTGGTGCAGCCATCGTAATTTTTCTGTTTGCCCTAATGCTGCTGTTCCTTAACCGCCGCTTACTCCAAGGCAAACTGCAAAAAATGGAGCTCGATTTGCTACGCTCGCAGATAAATCCGCACTTCATTTTTAATACGTTAACTTCAATTCAGCAAACCATCCTTTCAAGCAGTAAAGAGGAGGCTGTGGGTGTGCTATCGCAGTTTGCAAGGCTTATGCGTATGTTTTTAGACTACTCGCGGCTGGAAGATATTACGCTAACCGAAGCGCTGCACTTTTACAAAACGTTTGTAATGGTTCACTCGCTAAACCTTGACGAACCAATTGCGTTTGATGTAATTATTGATGATGCCATTGATGAGGAAAGGATTAAAATTTCGCCTATGCTAATTCAGCCTTTTCTTGAAAACTCCATTGTGCACGGCCTATCGCCCAAAAATAGTGATATGACGTTATCTCTTGAAATAGAGCAACAAGAAAAATGGCTTATGTGCACCATTGCCGATAATGGCATTGGCCGCAAAAAGGCGATGGAGATAAAAGCAAAAAAGGCGAAAGCATACAAATCGGTTGGTATAGAGCTAAGCAGTAAAAGCATTCTGCTTCAGCTAAAAAAAGGGCGGTTTATTGAGGAATCGTTTAAAATTGTGGACAATACCGACGATTACGGAAATGCCACAGGAACAACGGTATACTTAAAAATACCCTATAAACTTACATAGAATTTGGGTTAGCTGATACTTGATGTGGTTATATTTTGTAAAAAAGGCCCGACACAGAAAATTAATGCTGAGAAATTGATATATTTAACGTTTGAATTAAATAATAGATATTTACTGGCTAATGCGCAAGAAAATCTAATTTTGGATTAATTTTATACTAAATTTTTGTTGCTGAACTAATTTTACACACTATTGTCCGGTAAAAACATAATTAAATATTATAGATTCTTCGCTTCACTTCGTTTCGCTCTGAAACGTATGTTCGACAAAACCGTTGAAAATAGAAATGGCTTTGTCAATGACAAACGTTTAGTTTTTAGTGGAGGCCTTGGCTAGCGGCTTTGCCGCTAGCCAAGGCCTCCACTTCCAAATATGACTCAACGCCCTGTCGTTCCGACCGTAGGGAGGAATCCATAAATATTAACCAGACACCAATGAATCTTGTTATAAAAGACTGTAGAATTATGGGCTATATTAAACTCTTTGCAAGTAAGCAGATAAGAACTGTTTGGAACGAAAGCGACCAAAAATGGTACTTTGTTGTTGCTGATATAGTGCAAGTATTGACTGACGCCGAGAAACCCCGCGAGTATTTAAAGAGAATGAGAAAGCGTAATAAGCAACTTTCTCAGGAGTGGGGTCAGATTGCTACTCTCCTTTCAATTGAAACAACGAGAGGAAAAAAGAAAGCGAATTGTGCTAATGCACAGAATCTGTTAAAAATAATTCAATCTATACCATCTCCGAAAGTAAAACCATTTAAATTATGGTTAAACAAAGTAGTCATTAAAGGGCTAAACCAAATAGAAAAACAAGGATTAGAAAAGGAACGAAAAAACGAAGGAATAAAAGAACAAATTGAATACACTTTAACTGCCAAAATCTTAAACGCTCCTTTTGGTTTAACCCCATCAGAGTATAAAAATCTTAAAGACCAAAAGGCAGAGTATCTAAAATACCCAATGACTGACCTAGAGCTAACTTTTTCAATATTAGCTGAAGCGTTGGTAAAAGAAAAAGAGAAAGCCATTAATAAAAAACCCCTTGAATCTAAGAAAACAAAAGGGTAGCGAAAGCAAGCGGAAAAATTGCAGAAGATGTGCGAAAACGGCTTGAAAAAAAGTTGTCACTGCTAAAAACTATTTACCCATCTCAAATAAGAACGGAATAATATAAAGGCAGCTAGTTACAAACGGTATGTTTTACTCCCGATTTTCTGACTGATTTGGTTATCTATTGGTTTCAATTTGCCTTTTTAACGTGTGAAGATGTCTCCCTTCCAAACTCCTATACTTCCCCCTCCTCCATTGATTCTCAAACTATTGTAAAATATAACACTCCCTTTAATAAAGGGAGGGCTTGCCGTCACTTTGCGCAATCCTCACACCAAAATTCAATGCCTTAAGTCAACTCACACACAACAAGTGAGCTATGATAAGTGTTGGTTATTAAAACATCGTACTCGCCAACCTAGCAAAATCAAATCGGATTGATTATCTTTTCATCCATAGAAATATCAATAATAACAAATGAATGATACAGAGATGTTTCATACCTTAAAAACAAGGGTAAGCGTATGAGAAAAATAGTAAACAGAAAAGGAATTGAAACACTTATATTTGCCGAAACATTTGAACACGAGGCGTTTGAACAGATAGAGCAGCTGGTAAATTTTGAAGCGTACGAAAATGCCAAGGTTCGTATTATGCCAGATGCCCACGTGGGCAAAGGTTGTACAATTGGTACCACAATGACAATAACCGATAAGGTTACGCCTAGCCTGGTGGGTGTTGATATTGGCTGTGGGATGCTTACCGTGAAGCTGAAAAACAAAAAAATAGATTTTAGAATGCTTGATGCGGTTATAAATAATGAGATTCCAAGCGGTTTTAAAATACACAAGAGGAGTAAGCGAGAGTTTGACCTCACGACTTTGCGTTGTCAAAAATATGTTGATATAGAGCGCGCTAACCTATCAATTGGCTCGTTAGGTGGTGGAAACCATTTTATTGAAGTGAGCAAATCGGAAAATGATGGGAGCATTTACCTGATTATTCACTCGGGAAGCAGAAAACTGGGCAGCGATACCTGTGAGTACTATCAAAAAAAAGCTTCGCGGAATGCAAATGAGCAGAGCAAAGAGAAAACCCTGCTTATAAAAAAGCTGAAAAAGGAGGGGAAAGCAAAAGAAATTGCGGCTGAATTAAAAAAGTTGAAGCAATTAAAGGGCGATAAGGAGCTCGCCTTTTTGGTTGGTAACGATTTTCACGACTATATGAATGATATGCTTATTGTTCAGCAGTATGCCAGTATTAACCGCGAAACCATTGCTGACATTATTTTGAAAGAGTGCGGTTTACAAGAAGTTGAACGGTTTGAAACAATACACAATTACATCGATTTTAAACGTATGATACTGCGTAAGGGTGCAGTTTCTGCAGAGAAAGGCGAGCTGTTACTTATACCAATAAATATGCGCGATGGTTCGCTCCTATGCATCGGAAAAGGGAACGAAAACTGGAACTACTCTGCCCCACACGGGGCGGGCCGATTAATGAGCCGAAGCCAAGCAAAGAAACAAATTGCTATTGAAGACTTTAAAAATTCGATGACGAATGTTTATAGCACTTCCGTTGGTATATCAACACTTGACGAAGCGCCACAAGCCTACAAATCGATTAACGAAATTAGAGCTGCCATTGCCGACACGGTGGATGTAATTGACGTGCTAAAGCCATTGTATAACTTTAAGGCTCATTAAACTAAAGCTGTAAATGTTTTAGCAACTCAACTTTCCTACTTTCGCCTACCTTAACAACCATTCCGTTGCTCATTGTGAGGTATGCGCCTCGTCCGCGATGATACTTAACAATATGCTTTAGGTTTACCAGCGACGATTTATGCACACGCACAAATAGCTTGGATTTAAGCATCTCCTCGTAGGTTGATAATCCTTTTGATGATACGATGGGCTTGCCCTCGGTGGTATAAAACTCGGAGTAGTTGGTATCGGCTTTTATGCAGATAATCTCGTCAATCATTACAAAGATTAGGCCATCGAGGGTAGGAATAAATATACGGTCGGTGAGCAACTCTTGAGTACTAGAGGTTTCGCTCTGGGGTTTTTTAAGTTCAAGCCGATTTTTGGCTTTACGAACAGCGTTTTTAAGCTCCTCCGTATCGTAGGGTTTAAGTATGTAATCCACTGCCGATGCCTTAATAGCCTGTAACGAGTACTCGCTGTATGCGGTAGTAACAATTACCTCAAAGTCGTCGGTATTGGTCTGTTTTAGCACGTCAAAACCTATCTCTTCCTGTAAATTAATATCAAGGAAAACAAGCTTCGGTTTCTCCTTATGGATAAGCGCTACCGCGCTGCTCACGTTACTTGCCGTACCCACCAAAACCAAATCGCTAAACAAATTTTCGATGTAGCTAGCAAGCAGCTGGGCCGATTTGCGGTTGTCCTCAACAATTAGGGTTTTAATCATCGTTTTAGAGTATAGAGCAAATGTAGGTAAAAAGGCGAATATATGAAAGGGTTGCGGGTTGCGAGTGTGTGAAGGCGATACCTTACTGATTACTGTTAAAGATTGAGGTTGAGGTTGAGAGGGTTACGAGTTGCGAGTTACGGGTTTTGAGTTACGAGTTATGGGTTAGGAGTGTGTGAAGGCGATACCCTACTGATTACTGTTAAAGATTGAGATTGAGGTTGAGAGGGTTACGAGTTGCGAGTTACGGGTTTTGAGTTACGAGTTATGGGTTAGGAGTGTGTGAAGGCGATACCCTACTGATTACTGTTAAAGGTTGAGATTGAGGTTGAGGTTGAGAGGGTTACGAGTTGCGAGTTACGGGTTTTGAGTTATGGGTTAAAAACCTATGGTTAAGGTGCAGAGCACCGAAATATTAAATACAAGCGAACAGCAAGGTTAGGGTTAAGGTTGAGGTTGAGAGAGTAATGAGTGACTAAAGTGATAAGTTGTAAGTGTGTGAAGGCGATACCCTACTGATTACTGTTAAAGGTTGAGATTGAGGTTGAGGTTGAGAGGGTTACGAGTTGCGAGTTACGGGTTTTGAGTTACGAGTTATGGGTTGCGAGTGTGTGAAGGCGATACCTTACTGATTACTGTTAAAGGTTGAGATTGAGGTTGAGGTTGAGAGGGTTACGAGTTACGG
>Ga0265295_1004087_pt1 | contig 20080 bp, 18 predicted proteins | sample Munlansysbiofilm_FD_192503 | JGI IMG/M metagenome (GOLD analysis project Ga0265295, IMG submission 192503) | Leachate microbial communities from a municipal landfill in Southern Ontario, Canada - Methane capture system biofilm | ecosystem: Engineered > Solid waste > Landfill > Unclassified ... | reverse complement strand
GCGTGAGGAGCGTGGCCCGCAGGTCGTTGACCGAACCCGCCAGTTCGAGCGCCATCCTCCTCGCGTGCAAGCGGGTGTCGGTCGCGACCTGGTCGTTGCGCGAGCGGGCGGTGTGCAGCCGCTTGCCGGCGTCGCCGATCCGCCGAGTGAGCTCCGCCTCGATCGCCATGTGCACATCCTCGTCGGCGATGTCGAAGACGAACGCGTCGGCTTCGATGTCCCTGAGGATCTCGAGCAGCCCTGATTCGATGGCGGTTGCATCGCTCACCGAGATGACACCCTGTCGGCCCAGCATGCGTGCATGCGCGATCGAACCCGCGATGTCCTCGGCATAGAGCCGCTTGTCGACGGGAAGCGAGGCCCCGAACACCTGTTGGAACTCGCCGGGCGTAGCGTCGAACCGGCCGCTCCAGGGTGTCTTGCCGGACTCAGACATCGCCATCGCTCCGCTCTGTCCGGGCGGTGTCGGGCGCGGTGGTGTCGCCGACCGCCGCCGGCTCCGACGCGGGCGCTGGGTCGGCGCCCCCGAGTGCGCCGCTTCGCTTGCCGACGAAGTACCCGACCGCGAAGAACGCCGCGCTCGGGACGAAGAGCAGCACGATGATGCCGCCGATGATCAACAGCTCGGGTCCACCGGGAAGTCCGAACACAGCGGCCTACACCTCACCTTCCTTGCCCATCTTGCGGCGCTGGCGCGCCCAGACCTTGACGGGCAGGCCGTGCAGCTCGATGAAGCCCTTTGCGGCCGCGTGATCGAAGCTGTCGGACGCGTCGTAGGTGGCGAGATCGTAGTCGTAGAGGGAGTACGGGCTCCGGCGGCCTACGGTCACGCAGCTGCCCTTGAAGAAGCGCAGCCGCACATCACCGGTCACGAGCTGCTGGGTGGTCTCGATGAAGCCGTCGAGCGCCTCCTTGAGCGGTGAGAACCACATGCCGTTGTAGACGAGTTCGGCCCACTTCTGCTCCACGCCCAGCTTGTAGTGCAACACCTCACGCTCGAGGCACAGGTCCTCAAGCGCCTTGTGCGCCGTGATGAGGGTGAGCGCGCCCGGGACCTCGTAGACCTCACGGCTCTTCACGCCGATCAGGCGGTTCTCGATCATGTCGATCCGGCCGAATCCGTGCTTGCCGGCCAGTTCGTTCATCGCGTTGATGATCTCGTGGAAGCTCTTGGGCTCCCCGTCCAGCGCGACCGGGATACCCTTCTTGAAGCTGATCTCGGCGTACTCGGCCTCTTCGCAGCTGTTGCCGCGCGAATCTGCCGTGAGTGTGTAGATATCCGCGGGAGGTTCGGCCCACGGGTCCTCCAGCACACCGCACTCGATGGCGCGGCCCCAGAGGTTGTCGTCGATCGAATAGGGGCTCTTCTTGGTGGTGGGTACCGGGATGCCCCGCTCGGCTGCCCAGTCCATCTCCTGCTCGCGCGTCTTCAAGTCCCACTCGCGCACGGGCGCGATGATCTCGAGATCGGGATCGAGCGCCATGATGCCGACCTCGAAACGCACCTGGTCGTTGCCCTTGCCGGTACACCCGTGCCCGATGTACTTCGCGCCGACACGGTGCGCCTCTTCAACGAGGTGCTTGACGATGATCGGGCGGCTCATGGCCGAAAGCAGCGGATACTTGTTCTCATAGAGCGCGTTGGCCTGGAGCGCCCGCGAGAGGTACTCCTCGACGTACTCCTCGCGCACGTCCTTGACGATCGATTCGACCGCACCGATCGTGAGCGCCTTCTGACGCACGAACTCGAGGTCCTGCCGCTCCTGGCCCACATCGATGGCCAGCGCGATGACATCCAGGTCGTGGTTCTCCTGGATCCACTTGATGGCGACCGAGGTGTCGAGTCCGCCGGAATATGCCAGAACGCACTTCTCTTTGCTCACGCGCTTCGTCCTTCCGTCGATATGCGTGCCGTTAGCGACGGCCGCGGAACTTCTCAAGCCCGGCGACCACGGTTTCCGCCGCGTCGGCCCCCGGCGTGACGATGAGGATCGTGTCATCACCGGCGATACTGCCGAGGATCGAGTCGATCTGCGCCGCGTCGAGAGCCGCGGCGACGCCCTGGCCACCACCGGCCGTCGTCTTCACGAGCACGAGCTGCTCGGTCTGAATCACGTCTTCGACGAGCTCGGCGACCATCCGCTGCAGGTGGATGTCCTCGGCGAGCACGTAGACGCCCTCCGGGAGCTTGCGGAGCCCCATGTCGGCGATGTCGCGCGACACCGTGGCCTGGGTACAGCTGTAGCCTGCCGCCTTGAGATGGTCCACCAGGTCGCGCTGCGTCTTGATCCGCTCCCTGCGCACGATCGTCCTGATGGCGTCCTGTCGCTGACTGCGCTTGCGCATGCCCACTCCCTTCTCTCGTCCCTAGAGGACGAGCGACATCCAGGCACGCTGAGCGTGCAGTCTGTTCTCGGCCTCGTCGAACACCACGGAGCGGGTCGAGTCGATGACCGACGGTGCGACCTCTTCGCCGCGATGGGCGGGTAGGCAGTGCATGAAGATGGCGTCCCCGTCGGCCAGCGCCATGAGGTCGTCGTCGACCGTGTAGCCCGCGAAGTCCCGCAGCCGACGATCGTGCTCCTCCTCCTGACCCATCGAGGCCCAGGTGTCGGTGATGACCACATCTGCACCGGTGACCGCCGAACGCGGGTCGGTACCGATGTCGATGGTGATCCCGGTGCCGTAGCGAGCGGAAAGCTCGCGCGCCTGCTCGATCACGCCTTCCTGCGCCTCGTAGCCGGTGGGAGTGGCGATCGAGACATCGAGTCCCGCGATCGCGCCGGCCAGCAGGTAGGTGTGCGCCATGTTGTTGCCGTCACCCACATACGCGAGCTTGAGACCCGCGAGCGTCCCCTTGTGCTGACGGATCGTCAGCAGGTCGGCAAGGCCCTGGCAGGGGTGGTAGTCGTCTGTGAGCGCATTCACCACCGGGACCGACGCGTGCTGGGCGACCTCTTCGACATGGCTCTGCGCGAAGGTTCTGAGCACGATGATGTCCACATACCGCTCGAGCACCTTGATGGTGTCGTGCACGGTCTCCTCACGCGAGAACGCGTCGTACGGACCCATGACCACAGGGTGCACGCCAAGCTGCACGCAGCCGACCTCGAAACTCACCCGCGTCCGCAGCGACGGCTTCATGAAGATAAGACCCGCCGCGGTGTTGTCGAAACGCGTCCACTCCTCAGCTGGCTGCTCGGCGACGTCGAGCACGTGTGTGATCTCCTCGGGCGTGAGCTCGGCCAGTGTAAGGAGATCGCGACCCTTGAACGTGTGCATCATATCCCTCCGAGGACGGATTCCAATGTATCGAGAAGTATAGCTATTTCGCGGTCACTGCATACGAGTGGTGGCAGAAGACGGATTGTCCGATCGCCGATGGCGTTGACGACGACTCCACGCTGCAGACACGACGAGGCGACGGCTTTCGCGTTCGGCTCTTCAAGCTCGACGGCCAGCATCAGCCCCCGGCCTCGGACCTCCGCGATCCCTCCAGTACGATCCCCGAGGGCGTGCAGCCCCCCGACGATCGTGGCTCCCGCCGAAAGCGCGTTGTCCCCGAGCGCCTCGCTCTCGAGCGCATCGAGCGTGGCGAGGGCCGCCGCACACACGACAGGCCCACCGCCGAAGGTGGATCCGTGGTCGCCCGGCGAGAACGCCTCGGCCGCGCTTCCCGAAGCCATGACGGCCCCGATCGGCAGCCCGTTCGCGAGCGCCTTGGCGAGCGTGAGCACATCCGGCCGAACGCCGTACCCCTGCCAGGCGAAGGGCGTACCCGTCCGGTAACAGCCACACTGCACTTCGTCGAAGATGAGCAGCACGTCACGCTCATCGCAGAGCGTGCGCACCGCCTTCAGGTACCCGGGGTCGCACGGATAGACGCCCCCCTCACCCTGCACGGGCTCGAGCAGGACCGCACACGTCCCGGCGGTGACCGCCGCGGCGAGCGCCTCGATGTCGTTCAGCGGGACGTGGGAGAACCCGGGCAGCAGCGGCGCGAACGCGTCTTGCTTGGACGCCTGCCCCGTGGCCGAGAGCGACGCCATCGTCCTGCCGTGGAAGCTCCGCTCGGCGCTCACCACGCCGAAGCAGTCGCTGCCACGGCGCGCCTTGCCCCAGCGGCGCGCAAGCTTGATGGCGCCCTCCACAGCCTCCGTGCCCGAGTTGCACAGGAAGCTCTTCCAGCCGCCGCCCCCGAGTCCGGAGAGGCGCTCGGCGAGCGCGGCCCGATGCTCGACGTGGTAGAGGTTCGACACGTGCACGAGCGTGCCCATCTGGCGTGCGACCGCCTCGGCTACCGCGGGATGCGCATGACCAAGGTTGACCACGCCGATACCCGACACGAAGTCGAGGTACTCTCTTCCCTCGTCGTCGTACAGCCGCATTCCCTCGCCCCGCTCGAACAGCACCGGCTGACGGGCGTACGTGGGCAGGTGATATGCGGCGTCGAGCGCCGCGATCTCGTCGAAGCGCGCGCCCACTAGAGGGTCACCTCGCCCTCGTACGCGGCATAGGTTACATCGTCGGCCAGACCGAGACTCGTGGTCTCACCCGTGATCATCGTGCCCACGCCCTCGTTCGTGTAGATCTCGAGCAGCAGCGCGTGCGGGATCGTGCCGTTCAGGATGTGGGCGCGCTCCACGCCTCTGCGTAGCGCGTGCACGCATGCGCCGACCTTCGGGATCATGCCCGAGGCGAGCGTGCCGCCCGCGAGCATCGTCTCGGCCTCGGAGAAGTCGAGCGCGCTGATGAGAGAGCCTTTGTCGGCGAAGTCGGCATACAGCCCGTCCACGTCTGTGAGGAAGATGACCTTCTCGGCGCCGAGGGCCGAGGCGATCTCTCCGGCCACGAGGTCGGCATTGATGTTGAAGCTGCCTCCGTCGTCGCCCGCAGCCACCGACGCGATCACCGGGATGAACCCGTCGTCGATGAGGTTGCTCACCACCGTGGTGTCGATCGCGGTCACCTCGCCGACCCTGCCAAGGCGCTCGTCCTTCATGGTGGCGCGGATGAGGTTGCCGTCGTCGCCGGCGATCCCCACCGCCAGCCGGCCGTGCGCGTTGATCGCCGACACGAGGTCGCCGTTCACCTTGCCCACGAGGACCATGCGCACGAGCTCCATCGCCTCGGGTGTGGTGACACGCAGGCCATCCACGAACTCCACCGGCATCTCGAGGCGCTGCATGTACGCGGTGATCTCGGGGCCGCCGCCATGCACGATCACGGGATTGATGCCCACGAGCTTCATGAGCACGATGTCGGCGGCCACACTGTGGCGGAGCGCCTCGTCCGTCATCGCCGCGCCGCCGTACTTGATCACCACGGTGCGGCCCCACGCCCGCTTGATCCACGGAAGCGACTCCATCAGGATCGCCGCTTTGTCGTGCATATCCATGTCCGTGCCCCCGCTCATGACCGGTAGTCCCCGTTGATGCGGACGTAATCGTAGCTGAGGTCACACGTCCAGACCGTGGCCTCGCCTTCGCCGACGTGCAGATCGACCAGGATCTCCACCTCTGGCTCGGACAACGCCCGGGCGGCCTCTTCCTCATCGAACCCGGTCGCGGTGCCGTTCCTGCACATGACGATACCCGCGAACACGATTTCGAAGGCCGCCGGGTCGATATGCGCACCCGACTTGCCGAGCGCCATCGCCACGCGCCCCCAGTTAGCGTCCTCACCGAACAGCGCGCACTTCATCAGCGGCGAGTTGGCGATCGCGAAGGCAGCAAGCTCGGCGTCGCGCTCACTGACGGCGCCCCGGACCGTGATGGTCACGAACTTCGTGGCGCCCTCGCCGTCGCGCACGACCATCTGCGCGAGCGCCGTGGCGACCTCGGCTATCGCGGCGGCGACTGCCTCGTACGGCGCACTCCCCGGCACCAGAGCCGCTCCCCCCTCGACGCCGCTCGCCATGAGGATGCAGGTGTCGTTCGTGGAGGTGTCGGAATCCACCGTGATGCGGTTGAAGGAGCGGGCGACCGCCGAGCGGAGCATCGCGTCGCACGCGGTCGGGGCGAGCGGCGCGTCGGTGGTGATGAACGCGAGCATAGTCGCCATGTTGGGCTGGATCATGCCGCTGCCCTTAGCCATGCCGCCGATGGTGAACGTGCGCCCCTCGGCAGAGACCGTGACGGCCAGCTGCTTGGGGAAGGTATCGGTGGTCATGATCGCCTCGGCGGCATCGTCATCGCTGCCTGAATCGAGCGCTTCGACAGCTGCGGAGATGCCAGCGGCCACGCGGTCGATAGGAAGCGGCACGCCGATGACGCCCGTTGAGCACACGGCGATCTCTCCGGCCGCACAACCGAGCGCGGCGGCGGCCACATCGGCCATGGTGCGCGCATGGGCCAGCCCGGGCTCGCCCGTGCACGCGTTGGCGTTGCCGGCGTTCACCACCACGGCGCAAAGGGTCCCGGCCGACAGGTGCTCACGCGAGACGAGCACCGGTGGCGCCGCTGTGGCGCTCGTGGTGAAGACGCCGGCTGCCGAGCACGGCGCCGCCGCGGCGATCACGCAGACATCACGCTTCCCCGAGCGCTTCAGTCCGGCGCTCACTCCGGCTGTCAGGAAGCCGGCCGGGGCGGTCACCCCGCCATCGGCGTGCCCGAACTCGAAGGTACCCTTCTGCATCACACATCTCCCCTATACGACGGGAACGGGCGCGGTAAGGCCCGTGGTCTCATCAAGATCGAGAGCCAGGTTGGCGCATTGCACCGCTTGACCCGAGGTACCCTTGACCAGGTTGTCGATCGCGCACGTGGCGACAAGCGTGCCGGAGCGCTCATCGAGCGCGAGTCCGATGTGTGCCCGGTTCGACCCGCGCACATGGCCGGTGGCGGGCTGGCTCCCCGGTGCACAGACCGTCACGAACGGCTCATCGGCGTACGCCGCCGAGTAGGCCGCATGGATGTCGTCGAGCGACACGTCCTGACCGACCTGCAGGTAGACCGTTGACAGGAGCCCCCGGTCGAGTGGGGCCAGATGCGGCGTGAACACCACCTGTGCGTCGGCCAGGCCGAGGTCTCCAAACCCTTGCTCGATCTCAGGCGTGTGCCGATGCGTGCCCACCTTGTACGCGGCCACGGACTCGGTAGCGCTCACGTAGTGTGTGGTCTCGGAGAGACTGCGGCCAGCGCCGGACACCCCGGAAATGGCGTCGACCATCACGCGGCCGGAGCCCACGAACCCGGCGCGGATCGCCGGGGCGGCAGCCAGGAGCGTGGCGGTGGGGTAGCATCCCGGGCACGCCACCAGCCGTGCGCCCGGGAGCGCGGCGCGCCAGATCTCCGGCAGGCCGTAGACCGCCTCGGCGAGAAGCGCGGGCGCGGTGTGCTCGGCCTGGTACCAGCTCGAGAACACGCCGGGGTCGCGGAGGCGGAAGTCGGCCGACGCGTCTATCACGACACGCCCGGCAGCCAACAGCGCTGGCACCACCGCCATCGCGGCGGTATGTGGCACGGCCAGGAACACGACCTCGGCCACCTTCGAGACCTCGCCAGCATCGTGCGCCGAGTAGACGAGATCGCACGACTGCAACGCGGGGTAGAGATCGCGCACGAACCGGCCTTCGTCTCGCGCCGAGGTGACCGCAACCAGATCGAACTCCGGGTGGCCCAGGAGCAGCCGGGTCAACTCGGCCCCGGCATAGCCAGCGCCCCCGATGATGGCTGCGGATATCACGGCACGGTCCTCTCAGTCGCATGTGGAGAGGCCAGCATACGCTTGAATATGCTATTTAGCAACTGATATGCAGAATTTATATCGTATTGACGTTCTGTGAACCGATATGGCGAACATCGCGTCGCTAGCCACGCACCTCCGCACCCACGGCGCCGCACACCTTGCGGATGAGCTTCTCGTGCACGGGGCGGACATCCTCATCAGACAACGTGCGGTCCGCCGCGCGGTACGCGAGCGAGAACGCCAGGCTCTTCGTCCCGGCCGGGAGGCGACGCTCCCCCTCCGCAGCTGAGGCGGGGTCGCGGTACACGTCGAACAGGCGCACCGATTCGAGCAGCGACCCGCCGGCCGACCTCATCGCAGCGGTCACGCGGTCGGCGGCGACGTCCTCGCCAACGACGAGCGCGAGATCGAGGGTGACGGCCGGGAACCGCGGGATATCCGTGAACGCACGCGTTGTGCGCGAGGCCGCCTTCACGAGCGCTGGTACCGACAGCTCGAAAACCGTCGCGGGACCGGTCGCGTCGAACGCGTCGAGCACGTTCGCACCGACCTCGCCGAGCCATCCGACCACATCGCCGCCGACTACGACCTCGGCGGTGCGGCCCGCCTGCAGCCAGGGGCGCTCCGCGGCGCGCACTGTCCAACGGCCAACGCCGAGCGACTCGAAGGCCGCCTCGAGCACACCTTTGCCGTCGAAGAAGTCGAGTGCGGGCGCCGGATCGTTCCATCCGGGGCGCGTCCACGAGCCGGCAAGGACGCCGGCCACCATCAAGCGCTCCTTGGGCTGCTTGCGTCCATCGGCGGTCACGAACGAGGTACCCATCTCATAGAGGTGGACGTCCGCGATACCACGGCGCTGATTGTGCGACAGCGCGCGCAGCAGACTCGGAACGAGCGTCCAGCGCATGACGGCCTGGTCCTCGGACATGGGATTGATCAACTCCACCAGCACCTCGTCTGACGCGAGCTCCCACCCGAGCCGGTCAAGGTCCTTGCTGTCGCCGAAGGAGTAGCCGATATGCTCGTCCAGCCCCGCCGCGCGAAGCGCCTGCCCCAGCGAGTCGCGGAACCGCTGTGCCGGCGTGCGCCCGCCTACACGGCCCCGCCCGCCCGGCCGCGTCGATGGGATGTTCTCGAGCCCGAAGAGCCGCGCTACTTCCTCGATCAGATCGACCTCGCGCTCGAGATCGGGGCGGAACGTGGGGACGACGACATCGAGGGTCGCGCCCTCTCCGGAGACCGTGAGGCCGAGCGGCGTCAGCAGCTCTGCGATGTCGGCCGCTGAGAGCGTGGTGCCAAGCAATGCGTTCACGCGCGAAGTGCGCAGCTCGATATGCAGCGGATCGGGCTTGCCCGGGTAGACATCGATGATCCCGGGCGCCACGGTGCCACCCGCCACCTCGGCGATGAGCGCGGCGGCTCGATCAGAGGCGCGAGCCGCGAGGTCCGGATCGACACCTCGCTCGTAGCGGATCGACGACTCGGAGATCAGGCCGAGGCGACGGCTCGTGCGGCTGGTGGACGAGGGATCGAAGCAGGCCGACTCGAGCAGGATGTCCACGGTGCTCTCGGAGACCTCGGTCGCCTCACCGCCCATCACGCCAGCAAGGGCGATCGCACGCTCGTCGTCGGCGATCACCAGCGAATCGGATGCGAGCATCCGGTCCTGCCCGTCAAGCGTGCGGATGGTCTCCCCCGCTGCGGCTGAGCGCACGGTGATCGCGGCCCTGCCGTCGCGCGTGGCGATCGCCGCAAGGTCGAAGGCGTGCAACGGCTGCCCGAGCTCGAAGAGGATGAAGTTGGTCACGTCGACCACGTTGTTCACCGGACGTGCACCCGCGGCCGCGACCCGATCGGCCAGCCACGCCGGCGAAGGCCCGATCTTCACACCGCGGATCACGCGGGCGGTGTAGCGGGGGCACAACCCGGGGTCGACGATCTCGACGCTCACCGCGTCCGAGGCTGGCACGCCCTCCTCGGCCGGGGCGCTCGCGGGAGTCCGGTATGCCGCACCAGTGACCGCGCCGACCTCACGGGCCACGCCCACCATCGAGAGGCAGTCCGGACGGTTCGGCGTCACCTCGAGTTCCAGGACCGTGTCCGAGAGCCCGTAGTATGCGGCGAACGGCTGTCCCACGGGGGCGTCGGCCGGCAGTATGAGCAGGCCGCTCGCGTCCCCGCCGACCTCGAGCTCGGTCGCCGAGCACATCATCCCCTGCGACTCGAGCCCGCGCAGCTTCGCCCGCTTGATGGTCAGCCCGCCCGGCAGGGTGGCTCCCACGCACGCCACGGGCACCTTGTCGCCAGCCACGAAGTTGGTGGCTCCGCACACGATCTTGAGCGGCTCAGCCGCGCCGACGTCGACGCTGCAGTAGGAGAGCTTGTCGGCATCGGGGTGTGGCTGCTTGTCCAGCACCTGCCCCACCACGACACCCTCGAGCGCCGCCCCGAGCGTATGGACGGCCTCGACCTTCGTGCCGGTCATGTCAAGCCGGTCGCACAACTCCTCGACGGGCAGGGTGATATCGACGAGCTCCTTGAGCCATGTGAGCGATACGCGCATCGCGGTTCCTTCCTGGTAAGACGGCCGTCCGTGCAGGCGGCCGGGCGTGTCTGGCGACCGCCTGGCCGAAGGGTGGATCAGAACTGGTGCAGGAAGCGGGTGTCGCCTTCGATGAAGTGCCGCAGATCGGGCACACCGTACTTCAGTCCGGCGATCCGCTCGGCCCCCATGCCGAAGGCGAAGCCCGTGTACTTCTCGGGATCTATACCCACATGTCTGAACACGTTGGGGTCGACCATCCCGCAGCCGAGGATCTCGAGCCAGCCCTCGCCCCCACAGGACCGGCAGCCGCTGCCGCCACAGATGCCGCACGACACGTCGACCTCGGCCGATGGCTCGGTGAACGGGAAGAAATGCGGGCGCAGACGCACCCGGCGGTCGGGTCCGAACATCTCACGCACGAAGTGCTCGAGCGTGCCCTTCAGGTCGCCGAAGGTGATACCCTCGTCGACCACAAGCCCCTCGACCTGGGTGAACTGCGGCAGATGGCTCGGGTCAGCGACGTCGCGACGATACACCTTGCCCGGCACGATCACGTAGATCGGAGGCTTCTGGGTCTCCATCACGTGCACCTGACCGGGGCTCGTATGCGTGCGGAGCAGCACATCGCTCTCGCCCTCCACGACCGCGCGATCACCGGAGAGGTCCTTGACGTAGAACGTGTCCTGGAGAGCGCGGGCCGGATGGTCCGCGGGATGGTTCAGTGCGGTGAAGTTGTAGTAATCGAGCTCCACCTCGGGTCCTTCGGCCACCCGATATCCGAGGCCGGAGAAGACCTCGACGATCTCGTCCACGACCTGATGCAGCACGTGCTGGTGTCCGAGCGGTCGCGTTCTGCCGGGTAGTGTGACGTCGACGGCCTCGGCGGCGATACGTGAAGCGCGCGCGGCGCGCTCGAGCTCCGCACGCTTCTCCTCGAGCGTGGATTCCACGGAGCGGCGCACCTCATTGGAGACGCGCCCCGCCTCAGGACGCTCCTCGGTGGACAGGCCGCCCAGACCGCGGAGGATCGCCGTCAGCGAGCCCTTCTTCCCGAGGAACCCGATGCGGACCGCCTCAAGGTCCTCGAGCGTCACAGCCGCACCGGCCGCCGCCAGTGCCTCGGACTCGAGTGCCCGCAGTTCGTCACTGATCGCCATCACTACCTCGCTTCTTGACTACGAATGAAGAAGGGAGCCACTCCGTCCTCATCACAAGGACGGGAGCGACTCCCGCGGTACCACCTTGCTTGGCCAGCACACTGCCGGCCCGCCTCACTCCGCGCATCTCGCGCGGACCGGGATCTGCTCCCGGCTGCCCGGTAACGGGGGCTCCGGCTTCCCTACTCGAGCGGCATACCCTCGGGATGCCGATCATTCAGGTCGCGGCTGATGGAGTGAACCGTGTGCCTGTCGCCCGGGGCCCTCGCAGTCGTTGGGGCCCCTCCCTGGTGGGCGACGTGTGTGGCCACACGCCTCTCCGTCATCGCCTCATCTGCGATTGGAACGACAGTCTAGCATCACTCTGAACGGCTCACCAGCCGCTCGGCCGCTCGGCCGACGGGCATCACGGCGATCACGGTCCCGCGCACGCTGTCGCCGTCCACGGGAGCGGGGTCCGCGTCCGCGTTGGCGTCACCGCGCATCACCAGCGATCCGTCGGGCCGCACGCGCATGACGCGATGCACCACGAGCGTCCCGTCGTACCGGAAGACGACGAGGTCTCCGCGCACGGGCTCATGGCCTATGCGCCGGTACACGATCAGGTCCCCGGGATACAGCGCCGGCTGCATCGATCCGCCCTCGACGTACAGCACACCGTGTGACCAGCCCAGCGCCACCACCACAAGGGCAAGAACGCCCTCGGCGACGCGGCGAAGCCAGGTGTGCCAGGCGCTATCGGAGCTGCTCTGCGTCGACATAGACCGATGCGCGCACGTAGTCACCCTGGAGATCGTTCCCGGCCGTCGTCGGCAGACCGACGGAGTAGGTGATGGTGGCAGAGCGTCCCGCATCTACCCGGATCGGGTCGGTCTTGAGCGTGGAGAGTGGGCCCGAGTACAGCTCGATTCCGTTGCAGACGGCACGACACTGCAGCGCCGTCCAGAAGTCGGTGATACCCGCCTTCTTCGCCGCACTGGTCACGGCCTCACACCCGATGGTGCCGGTGTTCGTGATCTCCACCGTCTTGCTGACGGTCTCCCCCGGTGCGAGCCCGTCGATCATCAGCGCCGATGATGTCGGCTCGACCGAGACCTGGAGCGTTCCGGCGGTGATCATGTTGTCCTTCACCTCGGTCTGAGCCGTGAAGTACGCGCGGGCTCCTCCGATGGACAGGACCGCGGCTACGATCGCCGCGTACGCGAGCATTCGTTTCATGGTAGTCCTCCTCGTGGATGGCCACCGAGGGAGGGTGGCGTCGGTTGAGTGTGCGGGGCCCCCGCACGTGCATCTTCGCCCACACCGGTAAACGCCCGGTCACCGGGGGGTTCCCGGAATCTACCCGATTCGCGAATGCCCACTCAGAGCCGAACGCAATGAGGGCCCGCCATGATGGCGAGCCCTCACTCGATGACGCCTGTCCGCGGCGGGAACTACGCGCTCTGCGCAGCCTTCGCGGCCTCGGCGAGCTTGGTGAACGCGGCCGGATCGTTCACGGCCATGTCCGACAGCACCTTGCGGTCCAGCGTGATCTCGGCCTTCTTGAGACCGTTCATGAACACCGAGTACGACAGACCGTTCAGACGAGCTGCGGCGTTGATGCGGGTGATCCACAGACGGCGGATCTCACGCTTCTTGTTGCGCCGGTCACGGTACTGGTACTGCAGCGAGTGCTGCACCTGCTCCTTCGCGCTTTTGTAGCGGCGGCTACGATCGCCGTAGTACCCGCTTGCCTGCTCGAGAACGGTACGGCGCTTCTTCTTTGCGGTGACTGCACGCTTCACCCTGGGCATACTCGATCACTCCTTGAATGACACGCGAGCTTCGGACTAACCGACGCCCAGCTTCTGCTTGATGACCTTCACGTCCGCCTGGTCCACGAGACCGTCCTGACGGAAGTTGCGCTTACGCTTCGGGCTCTTCTTCTCGAGGATGTGGCTCTTGAAGGCCTTCGCGCGCTTGATCTTGCCGGTGCCGGTGAGCTTGAATCGCTTCGCGGTACCCTTGTGGGTCTTCATCTTGGGCATGTCGTCTCCTATTCCGTCGCGGCCGGTTCGCCGGCGGTGTCGCTACCCGCGTCGGCCGGCGCCGCGTCTGCTGGCGTGGACGTGCTCGCGGGCGCGGCATCCGCGGTCTTGGTCTTCACAACGTCCTTCTTGTGGGGCGCCACGAGCATGAACATGTTGCGGCCCTCGAGCTTTGGCTTGGATTCCACGAATGCGAGTTCCGTGATGTCAGCCTCGAGGCGCTCGAGAATCGCGAGTCCACGCTCGGCATGCACCATCTCACGGCCACGGAACATGATCGTCACCTTGACCTTGGCGCCCGCCTCGAGGAAGCGCACAACGTGCTTCTTCTTCGTCTCGTAGTCGTGCTTGTCGATCTTGGGCCTGAACTTGATCTCTTTGATCTCGACCCGGGTCTGGTTCTTGCGGGCCTTCTTGGCCTTCTGTTCCATCTCGTACTTGTACTTGCCGTAGTCCATGATCTTGCAGACCGGTGGCTCGGCATTCGGCGCTATCTCGACGAGGTCGAGACCCTGCTCGTCGGCCATGCGGAGCGCATCGGAGATCATGAAGATACCGAGCTGCTCGCCGTCATCCGAGATCAGGCGGCACCGCTGTGCTCTGATCCGATCGTTGAGCCTGGGCTCTGTCGTGCTGATACGCTCCACCTCCGTCAGGCGGGGGCCTTCGCTGCCCCGTCATCAAAAAACGTCCCGCGGCTCTGCCGTCGGGACGTGTGAACGAACGAAGCGCGATGCGCCCGTTCGGACTCTCGAACCAGACAGCCGCACACTCGTGCGCCGGCGGGTGGGGACCATCTCACCCGCAAGGGGCGGGGTCCCACTTGAACGATATCCAGTTGTAAGCCACGTGAGTATAGCGGGCGACCCTCGAACTGTCCAGCGGCCGGGCGGGCGGGACATCCCCCTTGATTGCCAAAGTTAGTGCAAAGTCCCCTTGCACTTAGTCTGGCAGGCCGGCCCCGGTTCCACCGTCCGGCACCGAGCTCTATCCTCGTCTGTGCTCCACCCAGCTCTTCTCCGGCGGCCGAGACGAGGAAAGGAGTACGCCCATGCCGGAGAGTGCCCCTGGCTACCGCCACTTCACCTTCGATGAGCGCTGCGACGTGCAGCAGCAGCTCAATGGAGGCAGGAGCGTGAGCGCGATCGCGCGAAGCCTTGGCCGGAGCGCCTCGAGCGTCACCCGCGAGATCAGGCGCAACCGCCGCGACGACGGCTACCGCTCCACCCCGACGATGATCGTGCGCCTGTGCGCCCACGTCAGGACCTGTGACCTCAAGGGCCTATGCAGCATGTGCTCCACGAAGCGGTGCGCGAGCTGCAGTCGCGTCCGCTGCACCAACATCTGCCCGCGGTTCACCCCCGACGTGTGCAAGCGCAACGACTCCGCCCCGTTCGTGTGCAACGGGTGCGCCTCGGTCTCAGGCTGCCGCAAGCACCGCTACCACTACGATGCCAAGACCGCCCAGGCGCTCGCAGACGCGCGGCTTTCGGGGTCACGCTCAGGCATCGACACCACCTCCGAGCGCTTCTGCGCCATGATGGCGACGGCCGGGCCGCTGATCAAAGAGGGCGGACAGTCCATCGCACATGTCTTCTCTGCGCACAGAGAAGAGTTCCCGTGCTCGGAGCGCACCTTCTACCGCTACGTCGACGCGGGGTTCGGAGGGCTCAAGAACCTCGACCTGGTCGCCAAGTGCCGCTACCGGCCACGCAAGAGAAAGCCGCCGAAGGAGCGCTTCTGCGTGCCTTCTGGACGTGCGTACGCCGACTTCCTCGCTCTGGGTGAGGACGAACGCATTGCCTCAGTCGAGATCGACTGCGTGGAGGGGGTGCGCGCCGACACCAAGGTGCTGCTCACGATGCTTCACAAGCGCACATCATTCCTGCTGGTCTTCGTGCTCGAGGAGCACACCCAGGCGTGTGTGGAGGAGGTCTTCGACTCGCTCCAGTCGCTTCTCGGAGACGCCTTCTCGGCGTCGTTTCCCGTGCTGCTCACCGACCGCGGTCACGAGTTCGGGGGCCACGGGCGCATCGAGCGAGGCGGGAGGACCCGCCTGTACTACTGCGATGCCGGTCGGGCCGACCAGAAGGGCTCGATCGAGAACTGCCACCGTCTGCTCCGGCGCATCGTCCCGAAAGGCACCTCGATCGATGGTCTGAGCAGGCACGACGTGGCGCTCATCGCAAGCCACGTGAACTCGATGCCGCGCCCCAGCCTCGGAGGGGCGTCACCGTTCGACCTCGCACGGCTCGTCTTGCCCGCTGAGCTCTTCGAGGGGCTGGGTCTTGAGCACATCGAACCTGACCAGGTCGTGCTCAAGCCCAGCCTCCTGCGAGGGGATCAACACCCCGCTTAACCCTACCCTACGGCCGCCGAAAAGAGCCATACCCAACCGAAGACGCACCGAAGAGGCCCTTGCACTTACTCTGGCAGAGACGCTGCGAAGGGCCTGGCTGACCATGCCCCGAAGGCCGCAGAGCCGACGACACACGCCGTCTCCCAAGACCAGGATCCAGCCGCTGAGATGACACGCACCGGCCTCTGAGCGGCCCGTTCTTGCACTATGTGTGGCAGTCGCTCAGGCGCGACCGGTCGTTGCACTGACTTTGGCAATCAACCTCGCGAATGGTGGTGCTCAATCACCCACGTCACACCTCAGGGACCAGGGTGATGACCGTCATCTCTGCGGGCGCGAGGAAGCGCAGACGAATCGCCTGTGTACCGAGTCCGCTGGAGATGTGCCGGTACGATCCGCCCACGCGCGACATGCCTGATAGCTCGCGCCCCCTGATCTCCGGGAAGAAGTTGTCTCCGTTGGCACGAGGCACCGGGCGTCCGTGACTGCCGACCTCGCCGGGCGCCCAGAGTGCGCCCACCAGCGGGAGGCGTATCTGACCACCGTGAGCGTGGCCGAACAGGAAGAGCGAAGTACCCACGTGGCCATCCGCGGCCGCAGTGATCGCACCGGGGGACAGAGGGTAGTGACCGATCCGGAGCACCAGGTCGGCGTCGGTGGGTACACCACGCGCGTCATGAGCCGGGGTCACGACGAGCCGTCCCGCACGGGCGGCAAAGGGTACCGCTTCGGCACCCGCCTCGATAACGACCGCTCCGTGCGAGGCAAGCGCGTCGATCACTTCGGTGGTGTCATGGTTGCCACGGGTCACGAACACCACATCCGCATGGTCCTGCAGCACATCGAGCAGCTCGAGCACCGGGGCGAACCCGGCATCCTCGGTGGGGATGTGGTCGCCATTGATGACCGCCGCATCGAAATGCTGTTCGCCCAGCACGGCCGCGATGCCGTTCTGTCCGGCGCCGAAGGTGACTCCGTGCAGATCGCTCGCATGCAGGATCCGGACCTCGCGAGTGAGCCCGGGCACGGGCACTTCGGCGTTGTTGAGCGTGACGGTGAAGGTGTCGCGCCAGGCGATCGTTCCCGCGATCGCGATGACGACGCCGAGTGTGAGGGCACAGATGATGCTGGTCGTTCTTCGCATCGCCCGACCATACCAGGAGGGCGCAGGTTGCCCGGGTCGTTCCCGCGTTCCGTTACCCTGGCGTGACCGCACCGTGCCAGGCCGATCTGCTTCATAGTGACACTGTCGCCGCCGTGCGGCCCTGGTGCTGTCGCAACTGCGCGGCGCCTGCTATCCTTACGCTCCGATGACTGACCCCACCCTCATACGCAACTTCTCCATCATCGCGCACATCGACCACGGGAAATCCACCCTGGCCGACCGTGTGCTGCAGCTCACCCATACCGTGGCGGACCGCGACATGCAGGAGCAGCTGCTCGACTCGATGGACATCGAGCGCGAGCGCGGCATCACCATCAAGGCGCAGGCTGTGCGCGTGATGTACGACGCCGACGACGGCAAGACGTACCAGCTGAACCTGATCGACACCCCGGGGCATGTGGACTTCACGTACGAGGTCTCGCGCTCGCTCGCGGCCTGTGAGGGCGTGATCCTGGTGGTGGACGCCGCTCAGGGGGTGGAGGCACAGACGGTCGCCAACGCCCAGATGGCGATGAACGCGCACCTGGAGATCATCCCGCTCATCAACAAGATCGACCTGCCTGCTGCCGATCCCGAGCGCGTGAAGCACGAGATCGAGGAAGGCCTCGCGATCCCTGCCGACGAGGCAGTGCTTGCCAGCGGCAAGACGGGCGAGGGCGTGCGCGACGCGCTCGAGGCGGTCGTGCGCCTTGTGCCGCACCCGGTCGGCGACCCCGACGCGCCGCTGAAGGCGCTCATCTTCGATTCGTACTTCGACGCCTATCGCGGCGTGGTCGCGCTGATCCGCGTGGTCGATGGCAGCGTGCACAAGGGCCTCAAGGTCAAGATGATGGCCACCTCGACCGTCACCGACGTGGAGGAGGTCGGCGTCCGTCGGCCGGCTAACATCCCGGTGGATACCCTCGGCGTGGGGGAGGTCGGCTACCTCATCACCGGCCTCAAAGACCCGTCGCTCGTGAAGGTCGGCGATACCGTCACGCTTGCCCGTAACGGGGCGACCGAGCAGCTCCCCGGCTACCGCGAGGCCAAGCCGATGGTGTTCACCGGCCTGTTCCCGATCGACGGTGACCAGTACCCGGACCTGCGCGACGCCCTCGAGCGGCTGCAACTCAACGACCCCGCGCTCGTCTGGGAGCCGGAGAGCAGTCACGCGCTTGGCTTCGGCTTCCGCGTGGGTTTCCTCGGCCTGCTGCATATGGAGGTCGTCAAGGAGCGTCTCGAGCGTGAGTTCGGTCTCGACCTGCTCGCCACCGCGCCGAGCGTGGAGTATCACGCCTACCGCACAAAGGGCGACATGGTGGTCGTGCACTCGCCACAAGACATGCCGGATTCCGGGCACCTCGATCATGTGGAGGAGCCGTTCCTCAAGGCGACGGTGCTGGTACCCCCGGACTACGTCGGTGCCGTGATGGAGCTGGCCGATCAACGCCGGGGCACGTTCAGGGACATGCAGTACCTCTCGGCCACTACGGTCGAGTTGCACTACGAGATGCCGCTCTCGGAGCTCATCATGGACTTCTTCGATCAGCTGAAGAGCCGCACCAAGGGCTACGCGAGCCTTGACTACGAGTACATCGGATACCGGCAGAGCGAGCTCGTGAAGCTCGATATCCTGCTCGCCGGCAAGCCGGTGGACGCCCTGTCGTTCGTGGTGCACAAGGACAAGGCGTACGCGCGCGGGAAGATGCTCACCGAGAAGCTACGCGAGATCATCCCGCGGCAGATGTTCGAGGTCCCCATACAGGCTGCGATCGGTGCGAAGATCATCAGCCGGGAGACCGTGCGCGCGATGCGCAAAGACGTCATAGCCAAGTGCTACGGTGGCGACATCTCCCGCAAGCGCAAGCTCCTGGAGAAGCAGAAGGCGGGCAAGAAGAGGATGAAGTCGGTAGGCTCCGTGGACATCCCGCAGGAGGCCTTCATGGCGATCCTCAAGGTCGACGACTGAGCGAGGGGGGCCTCATGCAAGACCTGGCCGAAGGGTTCGTTGCGCCCTGGGACGACACGCGGGTCGCGCTGCCGCGGCATCTGTATGTGCACGTGCCGCTCTGTCACTCAAAGTGCGCCTACTGCGACTTCTACTCGGAGGTGGACACCGGCGCGCCCGAGCATGCCGCTGTCGAGGGCCACACCGTCAAGCTGCTGCGCGGGTGGCTCACCCCGCAGGTCCGCTGGTCTCCGCTCGAGACGCTCTACGTCGGCGGCGGTACGCCCACGGTGCTCGGTCCGCACCTCGTGCAGCTCGTGCGTGCGCTCACCGGGGTGATCCCGCTCGCAAGCGATGCCGAGGTCACCATCGAGGCGAACCCCGAGTCGTTCTCGCCGAAACTCGCGGTGGCGCTCGCCGCCGAGGGCGTGACCCGCGTGAGCGTGGGAGTGCAGTCGCTCGACGACGAGGCGCTCGTGTGGCTCGGCCGGTGTCATGACAGCGCGGCGGCGCTCGGCGCGATCCGCGCGGCCGCCGACGCGGGGCTCGCGGTTTCCGCCGACCTCATCTGTGGGATTCCCGGAGTGTCCGCCGAGGCATGGGAGTGCTCGCTGCGTGGCGTGGTTGAAGCCGGCGCCACGCACGTGTCGGTCTACCCGCTCACGGTGGAGCCGAACACGCCGCTCGCCCGGGCGATCGCTGCCGGTGAGGCCAGCATGCCGGATGAGGACGCCACCGTGGAGGGCATGAACGCCGCTGCCGAGGTGCTCGGCGAACTGGGTTTCGAGCGCTATGAGGTCGCCAACTACGCGCAGCCTGGCCAGCGCTCCCGTCACAACATGGTGTACTGGACCGGCAGGCCGTACATGGCGATCGGTGGCGGCGCACACGGTATGGTCGATGGCGAGCAGGCGCACGCGCTCGGCCTGGCTCCCGACGATCGCACCGACGTGGGTCGCGTGCGGTTCTCCTACGCACCGCACTTGCTCCCGGGCGATCAGCTGCAGCCGCTGTCGTCGATCGAACTGATGACCGTGGCCGAGGCCGCCCGCGAGGACGCGATGCTCGGCATGCGCATGACCGATGGCATCAGCGATGACCTTGCCGAGGAGGCGGGGGTCACCGAGGCGCTCGGGTCGCTCGTAGCCGACGGTCTCGTGGTTCACGCAGACGGCCGGTGGCGGCCCACCGAGCGCGGGTGGCTCTTCGGC
>Ga0265295_1004086_pt1 | contig 20085 bp, 18 predicted proteins | sample Munlansysbiofilm_FD_192503 | JGI IMG/M metagenome (GOLD analysis project Ga0265295, IMG submission 192503) | Leachate microbial communities from a municipal landfill in Southern Ontario, Canada - Methane capture system biofilm | ecosystem: Engineered > Solid waste > Landfill > Unclassified ... | reverse complement strand
GGGAAATATCCATTAATATCCGAAACGAAATGAGTTTCGAGGATATTGTAAATGAAACAGGTACTTGGCGCTATAAACCGCCAAGCAGAGGTCAATTACGCGCAAGTTCTTAACCGGACATTACTGATTTTGAGCATTCAAATAAATTCCTTACTTATGCAAAAGTTTAGTGCGAAGCAGAAACCCACGTCCTATGGGCGTGGTAATGTTTGTTGGCTATGCCGGTTCCGTCTGGGCATGGCCTATTGGCAGTATAACCAAAATGTCTCGTTGGTACAGACCAAGTATTGCGGTGGTTTAAGCTTGAGCGGCCCAAATTAAAATAAAGCGATGCAATGCCCCCCTATGGGGGGCTGAACTTAAAGCCGCGTCCTGTTGGCGCTGATTATTTACTATTATCGAGTAGTTATTTAAATTTATAGATGCTTTTTTGACCAGAAATTTCAAAACTCTACTTTTAGAGTTGTACAAAGGTTTCATAATGGAAATCATCGTTACAATTCCACAATCATACCCAGCCGAAAGAGACTATATTATTTCCGTCATCCTTAAAGAGTTCCTTGGATTAGATTATGTTATCCAGAGAACAGGGAGAGCAAATGTCTGTATTTCTGATAAGGATAACAGGCGTCGACTCATAATTGCGGACTGCCTATTTGCAATCTCGGAGGAGCAATGGCTGACCAATAAGTCACTTCCCAAACAACCCCTCAACGTTTTGGACCATCGGCTATTTGGCTTTGACAACGCCCTTGGGTTCCCATCTTTACCAGTCATTTATGGTGACCTTAAATCCCATCTTGATGGGCCAAATCATGCGCAGAATACACCTAATGGTCAAGAATTCTGGCTACCGATCGACATCTTTGGCGCCTGTTTTTTCATGCTCACGAGATATGAGGAACTGGTTAAAACAGATAGAGATGAACACAACAGGTTTCCGCCAAAAGCGATGCTTGCACACCAGGAAGGATTTATCGAAAGGCCCATTGTCAATGAGTACATCGAAATTTTATGGTCAGGGCTGAAAAGGGTGTGGCCGTCGCTCATAAGAAAAAAGCGTGAATATCGATTGCTTCTTAGCCACGACGTGGATGACATCTTATCTGTAGTCGGGAAACCATTGAAACAAGTTATCCGGAGAATAGGCGGTGATTTAATAGTCAGACGCGATCTGATCATGGTCTTAAGGAATATGCAGGCTGCTTGGCTGGGTTGCGCCGAAAAAGATCCCTTCAATACATTTGACTTCATCATGGATTTAAGTGAGAAGAATGGTGTTTCAAGCACGTTCAACTTCATGACCGACTTGGGACATACCAAGTATGACCAGCGCTATAACATAGATCATCCTTGGGCTCGCCATTGTCTTCGACGAATTGTTCAACGCGGTCATCTCATCGGATTTCATCCTACATATGGAAGTTATTTAAATGCGGAGAGAACAAAGAGCGAGTTCCTTCGGTTAAAAATGGCGGCTGAAGAAGAGGGGGCAGAACAGAATGAATGGGGTGGCCGCCAACATTACTTGAGATGGCAAAATCCCACAACATGGCAACACTGGGAAGAAGCAGGTCTCAATTATGACAGTACGTTAGGTTTTGCCGATCTAATCGGATTTAGAACAGGATGTTGTTACGAATATCCAGTTTTTAACCTGCAAGAAAGAAAGAAACTTAATTTGAGGGAACGATCACTGATGGTCATGGATGGCACCGTTACTGATCGTGACGGAACGATTACAAACATATTGTGGGGAAAGATATTCCATCTGAATGATATTTGCAAAAAATTTTCTGGCGATTTTACATTGCTCTGGCATAACGGAAAAGTAGCTTCACGAAGGCAAAGAAAATTGTATCTTTCCACAATTGATTCAATACTATGATTTGAGTGAGATTTGCATAATTCAGTTTTTTCTTTTGCCTTCATTTTGGGCGTTATTTATTCAATTTTTGTTTGGGAACGAACGTTTCTGACCGACCGTTTGTCTTTTTCATAAAGTGAGGTATATCGGCATCGATGAATTCAGTATCCGGAAGGGTCACGAGTACATGACCACGGTGATGGATCTCTCTGAAGGGCGGATCCTTTTTGCCGCTGAGGGAAAGGGCAAAGAAGGGATTTTGCTCTTCCTGAAAAAACTGGCACGCAAAGGGAAAAAACTGCGAGCGGTTGCAATGGACATGGGAATTCCCTTCTTCTCTGCCGTACGGGAAGTCCTTCCCAATATAGATATTGTCTTCGACCGTTACCATATTATGGCTCTGATAAACCAAGGCATCGAAAACTTACGCAGAGATCAACAGAAAGAACTTGATGATATCGGGAAGCAAACCCTCACGGGAAACCGCTTTCTCCTTTTACGCAATTATGATTCCCTGAAGCCGGACCATAAGGAGCGCCACGATGCACTGATGCAGGCCAATCAACCTCTATTCATCATGCATTCCATGAAAGAACAACTCAGACTCTTCTGGGAAATATCCGAGTACTCCCAGGCAGTTACCTTCCTTGACACCTGGTGTAAGGACGCCATGCTGGCCGGAATCAAAGAACTCGTCAAGGTAGCCAAAACGCTCTCCGGATACAGGACTGCGATCCTCAATTATTTCAAGCATCATATTATAAATGCCGCCCTTGAGGGCACAAACAACAAGATTAAAACTTTAAAAAGGCAGGCTTATGGATTCCGGGGTATGGATAAACGTTTGCATAAGTAAGCAATTTATTTGAATACTCAAAATGGGTAAACGCAATCAGCTAAATATACTGAATATTCCGAATTGCGAATTTCCCTCGAATGAGAAATCCGCAGTTATGCAAACGTTTCATGGAGCACTTCAAACTCCGCCTCTATCACCTACATACTCAGAGGTGCTTATTAACCGGATGAACCCAAAAGATTCGCCTTTTTTATCCATTCCGTAGGAGTATCGTATGACAAAAGTGCTTCACGTGGTTCTCAATCAGGTTACAAAAGACACAAGAGTCCTTAAGGAAGTGGAATCACTGGGCAGGAACGGATACCAGGTCACAGTGCTGGGAGTTCAGAATGATGCGGGGGATCTTCCTGCCGTGGAAGCGCACCCTTTTTTTAAAATAACCAGGATCAAGTTGAGTACGAAAAAGCTCCCGAAAGTAAGGCTTTTACAGTACTTAAAATACATGGAGTACCTGTTTCGGGCGGTGCGTTTTGCCAGAGAATATTCACCGGCAATCATTCATTGTCATGATTTGAATGCGCTTCCGGTCGGCGTTCTTTCTCGTGCAAGGCAAATCATCTATGATTCCCATGAATTTCATCGCGGCAGAGACGCTCAGGGGCGATTCATGAACCTTTCTAGCGGCCTGATAGAAAATCTGCTTGCTAAAAGAGCGGATATCATCATCAGCGTAAACGAGGAAATCGCCTTGCGCCTTCAGTCCATTCTGGGCCGGGATGTTTCCTGTATACTCAATGCGGACCGCAGGGCGGATTCAGGCGCACTGCCCGGTGAAAACGGAATGACCCTGAGAGAAAAATTATCAATTCCGAAAGAAGTGAAAATCATTGTCTATGCAGGAAGACTGTTCGCGGGAAGAGGGCTGGTCAACCTCTTGAAAATGGTCCCTTATCTGAAGAACAGTGTGGTCATCATCATGGGGGAAGGTCCCTTTCTTCCCAATCTTCAGGCGCTGATCGAAAAGGATCATCTTTCGGGAAAGGCCTTCCTGGTTCCAGCGGTTCCCTACCGCGACGTTTCCCGGTATCTGTCAACGACAGATCTCGGGATCATCCCGTCAGCAAATACATCGGAAAGTTATTTCTTGAGTCTCGGGAACAAGTTCTTCCATTATGTTGCTGCCGGTATTCCTGTGGCTGTCCCTGAACGTCCAGTATTGAGACAGATTCTGAAGAAATACGGAATCGGCATTGTAATTGATACCGGAAACCCCGAAGCCATGGCGGAAGAAATAAACCGCATGTTTGACAATGAGGAACATTACCGGGAATACAGAGCCCGTGTTGCGAAGGCGGCGGCGGAGTTCAACTGGGACAATGAAGAAAAAAAGCTAGTCGGTTTATATGCCGGACTCGCCGGATCAAAGATCCCGTGATTTCCATAGAAGCAGGCTTTTTGCTGACGGTTTGATCATTCCGGAAAGGTTGGCCGATCTCTTTGACTACTGAGGCACTTTGGGAAACGATAGCAAGAAAAACAAAGAAGATCCTTCCCAAGGACCATTTTATCCGCAGTGCCATGATCCTTGCCGGGGGAACCAGCCTTGCACAGGGTCTGGCCATCATCTTTTCTCCCGTTCTAACCCGTTTGTATACCCCCAATGACTTTGGAATCCTGGTCGTCTATGCATCGCTTCTGACCATGTCTCTGAATTTTACCTCTTTGCGGTATGAGTTGGCAATTCCCATACCGGAAGATAATCAGACGGCGATCGACGTCTTGAGTTTATGCGTTGGATTGGTCTTTTTTACGGTTCTGCTGGCCGTCCTTGGCGTCTGGTTATTTTCTCCCAAACTCATTCAGGTGGAGCGTTTCAGAGTACTTGAACCCTATCTTTGGGTTCTGCCTGTTGGCTTATTTCTGGCCGGCGTCTACAATGTCTTCAATTACTGGGCTGTACGTGAGCGAATGTACCCCGTCATCGCGAGGACAAGAATTTCTCAGGGGATTTCGGGAACTCTGACCCAGTTGGGATTAGGTTTTATCAGTTTTGGGCCTTTGGGGCTTCTTCTGGGCCAGATTGTGGGTGAATGTGCCGGTTTGGGGACGCTGGCCAAGCTGTTCTGGAAAAAGAACAAGCATTGCCTTCGTTCCGTGTCCATGGCCAATCTTCGTGCCGCGGCACGCCGGTACAAAGACTTCCCCATGTACCAGACAAGTGCGTCTCTTTTGAACAGCGCCGGTTTGCAGGTTCCGCCATTGCTGTTTGCCGCCTATTATGGTGTCGAGGTGGCCGGATGGTTCTATCTGACCCAGAAGGTGCTTGCCAAGCCGATTTCCCTGGTAGGGGCTTCCGTCTCCAAGGCCTTTCTCGGAGAAGCGGCAAGGCTGGCCAAGGAACCACGTAAGCTTCAGAAATTGTTCAGAGATATGAATCGCCGGCTGTTCCTGCTCGGCATTGTGCCAAGCATCTTGCTCGCGTTTGCCGGGCAGTGGATCTTCACCTTTGTTTTCGGGGCGAAATGGGTGCAGAGCGGCGTATACGTTCAGGTGATGGCTTTCGTGTTTCTGTTCAAACTGACAACGGATTCCGTCATCAATTTTTCGATTATCGAGAGGCAGGGCTTCTCCTTCTCATGGGCACTGATGCGCCTTTCCTTTGTCGTTATCGGCATTCTTTCCGCGGCATGGTTCGGTTTATCGGATTTCTGGGCGGTTGTATGTTTTGCCGTGGCGATGATCGTTTCTTACATCATCAAATATATCTTGTGGGATTACGTTGTCAGACAAATGATTGTACAGCGGGAAACAACATGCTGAAAATCAAGGTTCCGCCATCCTATCCCGAGGAGCGGGCTTATATTATTGATGTGATCTTCAGGCTGTTTCTCGGACTGGACTTTCAAACGGAGATAGAGAACCGCTCGGATACGCTGATTTCGGCGGATCATCTCAACGCTGTCATTCTTCCGGACGTCCTGTTTCAATGTTCGAGAGAAAAATGGCTGACTGAGGACTCACTGCCCAAAAGGCCGCTGAGCATATGGGATGCGGGTTCCCTCGGCGGGAACTGCACCTTGACCGATTTCCGGATTCCTGTCATCTACGGATCGGCAACCCAAAAACATCCAGCACCCGTTCAGACAGCCGGGCACCGGATTATTGAACTGCCCATCGACATCCTGGGTTCCGCCTTCTTCATGCTTTCACGCTATGAGGAAGCCGTCCTGAAAGAGCGGGATGTCTTCGGACGTTTCCCGGCGGAAGCATCGCTTGCCTGTCAGGAAGGATTTCTGAGGCGTCCGATCGTGAACGAGTATGCTGAAATCCTCTGGTCGTGCCTGAGTTACGGCAAGGCTGGTTCAGACGGGAAGATTGGCGACAGACGCTCCGTGATGCGGAAACCCCGCCAGTTTCGGACCATGGTCAGTTGTGATGTGGATCATCCCTATGCCCGGAATGTGAAAAGTTTGCGCATGACCCTGCGAAACATGGCGGGAGATGTTCTGAAGCGCCGGAGCGCCGTTGCAGCCCTCAGGACGGGGCTCAATACCGTCTGCTCTTCCTGCGGGTACTACGGCTTTGATCCGATGGACAACTTCGACTGGATCATGGATACAAACGAAAAGGCCGGCAATCGCGTGGCCTTCTATTTTTTTGCTGATCGGTCCGTTCCCAGAATGGACGGCAACTACAGCATTCACGAGCCCCGCATTCGCTCGTTGATGAGGCGCATTAGCGCCCGCGGGCATGAGATCGGACTTCATGGGAGTTTCGGCACCTATCTCGATGAGTTTCAGTGTTCAAAGGAGGCGGGAATTCTGCGGGCTGTCATGGAGGCGGAAGGAATCCGGCAGGCCGAACTGGGAAACCGCCAGCATTACCTCCGCTGGAGTACGCCGGAAACGGCCTCCAATCTTGAAAAGGCCGGTATCAGCTATGATACGACACTTGGCTTTGCCGACCAGCCCGGATATCGATGCGGAACGTGCTTTGAGTATCCCATGTATGATTTAATCGAAGGAAGGCCGCTTCGGCTCTGGCAATACCCCCTGATTCTTATGGAGTGTTCTGTTCTTGAAGAACGGTATCTGGGCATGGGCTGCACCGATTCGGCGGCGGATCTCATGGGTGAACTGAAAAAGCAGGCGCGGAAATTCGGAGGTAATTTTACTCTGCTCTGGCATGGCAGCAGGTTGGGGCGCAAAGAAGCGCGAAGCATCTACAGGGAATTGGTGGTTTGATCAACCGGTCGCTGCGGAAGGGGCATGTGAGAAGATGAGAAAGAAAGTATGCATTTTTACTTCCCAGCACAGGGCGATGGATGCCCGGATTTTTTTCCGGCAGGCGGTCTCTCTTGCCAGGGAAGGTTATGACGTTCATGTTGTGGGATATCACCCTGAAGATAGCCGGATTGAGGGCATCCAGGTTCATGCCGTGGGCCGATACAAAAACAGACTGTTCAATAAAATATTGCCCTCCTTTATTTTTCCCTTCAAGATCCTTCCCTTGAAAGCGGATATTTACCATTTTCATGATCCGGACCTCATTCCCTGCGGAATGTTCCTGGCGTTATCGGGGAAGAATGTTGTCATGGATGTGCATGAAGACTTCAAGGCGGTCCTCGTGACCAAAAGGAAATACATACCGAAGATCCTGCGCGGGCCGGCTTCACGGATCGTCGATTTTATCGAGAAGAGGGCGGCGGGACTCTTTTCCGGCATTGTTGTCGTGTCCGAAGAAATTGCTGGAAAATTCAAGGACCACAATGAGAATACCGTACTTGTCCGGAATTTCCCTCCCATCGATTGGTACAAGGCGTCGGGGGGGGAACCGGTGACGGATGCCTTCACGGTCATTTACACCGGAGGGATTTCATCCGTGCGGGGCTGCTGGCAGATACTGGATGGATTTGAACGCTTTAAAAAGAAATGCCCTGCCGCAAGATTGAAGATGATCGGAGGGTTCAACAAAGCCGAAGAAGAGGCGCAGTTCAGAGAGAGGGCAAGGCAGATCGGGTCTGTTGATGTGTCCGGCATGCTGCCCTGGAGTGATGTCGTGCGGGAGCAGAGCAGTGCACAGGTTGGCATTCTCATCACATTTTTTCAGAAGGATTCGGTCAGAGAGGCCTATCCGATGAAATTGTTCGAATATCTATCCGCTGGTATTCCTGTTGTCATCTCCAGAAAACCGTTTTTTGAAAAGATGCTCGCTGAAGGACGCTTCGGCATCATGGTGGATGGCGACAATCCGGAAGAAATTGCCTCGGCTCTCTATAATCTGTATATGAATGAAAACAAACGAAAGGAAATGGGCTTTTCAGGGCGCGCTTATGTCCGAAACAACTATTCCTGGGAAAATGAATTCAAAAACTTGAGTTCTTTGTATGAGAGAATTCTGAAGAACCCTTCATGCTGAAGCTGCAGGGTCAGGCGAAGATCCGGGCAGGAGGGCCCTATGGACTTGCCCGGGGGGACGGCGGAGAGCACTGCAGAGGCGGTTCCTCTGCGCCAAGTGTTCCTTTTTGTCTCGCTGACTGGGTGTAGCCGGTGCTGAAAATAAGTTGTGCCACCGTTGATGTCTCCCCTGTGACCCCTCAGGTTTTATCCGGTTTTGCCAAATATAAGCGTCCCGTTGATAAAATCGGACTGAAACTTGAGGCCAACATCCTTTTGATCAGTCGCGAGACATCCTGTCATCTCCTGGTGTCGGTTGACTGGCTCTATGGAACACAGGGATTATATCGGTCATTGCTGGAATGGCTCACCGCGCACGCCTTGCAGAAAGACGTCGGAGTCGCAGTCTTTGCATCACACACACATTTCGCACCGCAGACGGACATTGCGAAGAATTTCAACCGGTCGGTCGACGACGCTTATTTGCAGGATGTCACCCGCCGCATCGTTTCAGCCTGTGAAACGCTGTTCCGGAACGATCAGACTCCCTTTGCCATCGTTCACCACCGGCCTCAGATCTTTGATGAGGTCGTCTACAGGAGAAAGCACTGTTCGCACTTCAGCCTTGGCCGATACAAAATGAATCCCCCCGGCATAAGGCTTGCGCCTGATGAAACGGTGGACATCGACAAGCGCATTCGATTGATCGGTTTGCATTCTCTCGAAACGGATGAACTGCTGGCAATCATCGGGAGTTTTTCCTGTCATCCCGTCAATTATCCTGTTCCGGATGAACTATCGTCTGAATACCCTGGTTATGTCAGAAACAGAATTCGGGAGATGCTGAATAAGCCGGCTTTGCCGGTTTGTTTTTTCAGGGATTTTCCGGTGATGTAAGGCCCTGGCCCACCACATCCAGGCACAAAAAGCACTCGATGCTTTTCCGTATTCTCTTCGGCCCGAAGTTTCCAGGCGTATCGTGCGGTGAGTGGTTCGGCTGGGCAAAGCGTCTGGCGGATACCGTGACAGGGATGCTTTTACGTTCGGACAGGCTCGCCAGGGAGATCCCATCGCGGATGGAATTGACGACTGACAGCATCCCCCTGGAGCGGTTTCTGGAGAATGCTTCGAGCGGATCTGTATCCATCATCAAGATCCTGTTAGGTAACCTTCATTTTCTGGGTATCGGCATGGAAGCAACCCAGGGATTGCGCAAGTGGATCGTCGGCCAATGTCCTGAAACGGAAGATTGGTGGTTTACTGGATACGTCAATGAGGTCCACGGATATCTTCCGTCTCCTCAGCAGATCACGGAAGGCGGATATGAAGCGGACGGGCATCTGCCGGAATTTGATTCCGGCAGCCGCTTTCGTCGAGGCCTCACCGGTTATTCCGCATTATTGGAAATCGTCAGGAAGTCCATCATTCCCTCAAGCCGGGAATCATAAGCCATGCAGGGAAACGGGTCAATGGTCCATTATAAACAGCTTTTGCAACCGATTTTCCCGAATTCACAGGAGTCCGTGATTCAGTGGCTTGCCGCTTGTGCGATCATCATCCTGATTCCCCTTTCCATGTGGAATCCCAAATTCCTTGCCTTTCTGCTGCTTCCGTTCCTGCTCTTCGGTCTTTGCCTGGTCATCAAATATCCCGCCTTCCTGTTCATGGTGTTTGTCGCCTCTTCCGCACTGGAGGGAGGCTTTGTGTCCGAGGTCAGAACCATTACGTTAACGCGCCTGTCCTTTCTTCTTTTTTCCTTCTCCTTTGTTTTTAATGCCCTGCGTCTTTCAAGCTGGAGGAAATTGAATGAAGATCCTCTCTGGGTCTTTTTTGCTTTATGGATTGTCTTCTATGCCCTTTCCTTCCTCTGGACAGCGAATCAGGAACTGGCAGCGGACAAACTGAGAGAACTGCTCTTGATCATGGGAGTCTGCACCATGGGATACCTGGTGTTCCGGAAAGCTTCCCTCTTCGAATACAAAATGTTTATCGCGGTTTATGTGGCCGGAACCATTGCCCTGATGACGTTCATGTACACTCACATCGGCGACATCATTCTGATTGGGCAGCTTTCGGAAAGGACGGCGCAGCGAGTCACCCCATTCAGCGCAAATTCCTATGGGAGGGCGATTATGGTTGCCGTCATGGCTCTTTTGAGCCTGTCTCTTTTTGCAAAAAGGAAGCTGGCCTCTTTTTTATTTACGGCCATTTTTACCGCAGCGGCTTTAGGAATGATCGTTATCGCGGGGAGCAGGAGTTCCGTCGTCATCTTTTTTGTGTCCCTCTGTATGATGTTTCTCCTTCATGAATACCTGAGCAGGTTTTTGCTTCTGAGAAAATACACGTTTTATTTCCTGCTGTTCGTCACCCTGGTCGGTTTCTCTCTCTTTCTGACGGTGAATTATCTGCCGGAGAACCTGAGCCTGCGCATCGTCAATTTATTTTCACAAACCTCTGAAGTGATTGAGACAAATCCAAGAGTGGAATTGTATAAGAAGAGCCTGGATCTGATAAACGATGCCCCCTTCATCGGTGGAGGAATCAGCGGTTTTTACTCGTACATGGAGTCCTACCCACATAACCTGCTTCTGGAAATCACCCTGGAATCAGGTGCCCTCGGATTATTCCTGTTCCTCTGTTTCTTTCTGATCTTCCTTTTTCGAATGGTATCTTCAATGAAAATCGCTTATAACCGTGATAAAGATTCTTTTGGAATTTTTTTCAGTTTCTGTTTCATGACCATCGCCGCCTGGCTGTACACATTGTTTATCGGAGAGTTGACGGGCCATCGGATTGTGTATTTCCTGACAGCTCTTCTCCTGGCTTTGGATTACAGAGTCAAGGAAACATTGATCCATCACAATCAATAGACAGGTGACGATGGGATTTCATGGAGTGAAGAAGCGGATAGGCCAGTCAGGGATCTTCTTGTTCTTGCAAGGAATAAAAGACGAAGTGAGGGAAAAAGTTATGAACGGAAACGTCTGGACGAGGTTGTTGGTGGCTGCTCTCTTTACTGCTGCGGGTGCGTGCGAACTCTACGCACAGCAGGGGGAATCCCTTTTGATCGGTGGCTGGGGATTTGCCGAAAGTGGATATGCTCAAAAGAACAGGGTAAACTATGCCAGAGTCGTGTACGAACCGACGGAAAGCAACGCTCGGAATATTTGCTCCAAAAAATTTCATACAACGGTCAACCTTAAGGCGAAAAGTACAGGCCAACTGCTGGCGAAAGATGAATTTCTCGCCGGTGTCAGGGAGTGGGCGAACCTTTCAACGCGATATCGGTGCATTGCGGAGCTGGCACAGGATGACTTCGGTCGCTGGTGGCAGAAATACTACAAGAAGGATAGGGGCATCATTCTAGCGGTAAAAGATGCGATAAAAAAAGGGAATCCGAATCTTCAGTATGGAGCGACCCTCTATGAGGATGATTTAACACGATTGACAGCGGATGAGTTGAATTTCCTGGGAAAAAATGTTGACGTCGTTCATTTCTATCTCCACAAACGTGACCGTTTGAATAACTACGGTCAGTACATTCAAAAAATCAAATATCATTTCCCCTCGGCAAAAATTATTTTCGGGGTGTATAGAACAGACCGGCGTGAATATGAAAGGCGGTTGAAGAGTTCGGAAAAGGAGGAGATGGATCTGTTCATGAAGCAGCTCGAAGTCTGTTTCGCAATGGTAAAACGGAAGGCTGCTGACGGCATCGAATTCTATCCGGGAAGCCTGGGAAACGATGACGGTGTTCTCAGAGGAAGAAGCATGCAGGAAAATGAGGAAAAGGCTTTTCTGTTTATGAGCAGGAAAATCAATGAACAGTTATTCCAGAAAGGATTTTGAGAAAAGTTGAACCCCCAGGCGATCTCCCTGCGCTTATGATGTGCGGCATTTTTAAATCTGGGCGCCCCGTGGGATCGTTTCCATTAAATGTTTATCAAACGTCGACAGGTGAACGATGAATCTGGAGAAAAAAAGGGTTTTAGTGTTAGCGCCTCATACGGATGACGGCGAATTTGGCTGTGGCGGTGCGATCGTAAAATTGATAAAGGCTCAGTCGGAAGTGCATTACGTTGCCTTTTCATCTTGTCAGGCTTCCGTGCCGGAAGGATTTCCGAACGATATCCTGATTCACGAAGTCAAGGCCGCTACAAAAATTCTTGGGATCGCACCTTATGATCTGCATATCCATGATTATCCCGTCAGAAAGTTTGCCCATCATCGGCAGGAGATACTGGAAGACCTGGTGAAATACCAGAAAGATCTGAAGCCTGATCTGGTTTTTCTTCCTTCCGTCAACGATCTTCATCAGGACCACCACACCGTCGCCATGGAGGGGATCCGGGCATTCAAGCAGACCACCATTCTGGCCTACGAAATGCCTTGGAATAATATAACCTTTTCCACACAGGCCTATGTCAAACTGGAACAGCAGCATATGGACATCAAACTCGAAGCGTTAAAAGAGTATAAAAGTCAGTCTGCAAGGCCTTATGCAAGCAAGGAACTGGTCTGCGGGTTGGCAAAGGCCAGGGGAGTCAGTGCCGGCGCGCAGTATGCCGAGGCATTTGAGGTGGTTCGACTGATCCTTTAATCCAATTTCAAGAGAGCAGGAAATCATCCATGGGCGAATCGTCAACTTCCGCCATCCCCTACGACAGCTTGAAGGATTTTATAAATCCCATCCGGATTTTCGGTCATCCGGTCCGGTCTGTCACATCTCCGGCCGCCCTTGACACGGCACAGAGCAACCACATTACTTTTTGCACACTGACCGGAGAGACGGCGCTTGCGGCAATTTCGCGCTCAGGGGGGGGGATTGTCCTTTGCCGGGATGACCTTCCAAGCCTGGAGAAGAAAGAGATTCTAAATTGCATTTTTACTGTTCCCAATCCAAGATTGTCATTCATGAAATGCCTGCAGAAATTTTTTGCACCTGAAAGGCCGGTGGGTATTCATCCGACCGCAATCATCGAGGAAGATGTCCCTGTTCCAGAAGGCGTTTATATCGGTCCGATGGCGCATCTCTGTTCCGGCGTCCGCTTAGGGGAAGGGGCCGTCATAGAAGACCGGGTTTACATTGCCCCGAACACCCGGATCGGCAAAAATGTCTATATTCAGGTTGGTGCGGTTATCGGCTGTGAAGGTCAGGGATTTGAAAGAACCGCTACGGGTGAATTTGAAAAGTTTCCCCAGCTTGGTACCGTCGTCATTGAGGACGATGTGGAGATCGGGGCGAATACGACCATTATTCGCGGCACCCTGTCTGCAACGAAAATAGGCCGGGGATCCAAGATCGGCCATCATGTCAATATCGGGCACAATGCAGAAATTGGAAGGCATGTATTCATCTCCGCGGGCGCCATTGTTTGCGGAAGCGCCCGGGTAGGAGACTGTTGCTGGCTGGCTCCGAAATGCTGCATCAGAAACAAGGTCCTTGTCGGCCGGAATGTTACGGTTGGATTGGGGTCTGTCGTCGTTGCGGATGTCCCTGACGGATTGACCGTGGTGGGCGTTCCATCCCGGGTAGCCAAAAAATACAAAATCGAATAACAGGCAGTTCTTGAGCTCATCCGACACTTTTCCATGCCCGTTGAATAGGATCCACGCGTGAACGTCTTTTATCTCAATCATTACGCTAAGCCGGCCGCCTATGGCACTCCGGGAAGGCCGTTTTATTTGAGCAGCTATTTTCGACAGCACGGTCATGACCTCTTAATCCTATCGGCATCACATCATCATACCCGCATAAAGCCGGCCCCGACTGAAGACATAGACCAGATTCGAACCTATGACGGCGCGGACTATCTGCAGCTGTCCGCCAGACCTTACCAGGGAAACGGCCTGTCAAGAATCATGAACATGATGGACTATGTCCATGGTATAGACAGGCTGGCTCTTAAAATCCAGAAGGGCCAGATTCAAAAGCCGGATGTCATCATCGCCTCTTCCGTTCATATTTTCGTGTATCCGCCGGCGTATCGTCTTGCGCGGAAAACGGGAGCAAAAATCATTTTCGAGGTTCGGGATATCTGGCCATTAAGCCTCACGGAACTGGTCGGAGTTCCAAAATGGCATCCCATTGTCCACTGGATGTCCCATATTGAGAAAAAGGCCTACCGAACAGCGGACGCCGTTGTCAGCCTTGTTCCGAAAGCTTATAAGCATATGGAACCCCTGGGATTAAGGCGAAAAAATTATTTTTACGTACCCAATGGAGTTGACGAAAGAGAATGGAATCCTCCCTATGATCCAATGCCGGAGCGTCACCAGCAGGTGTTTGATGATTGTCGCCGAAAGGGAAAACTGGTCGTTGTGTATGCCGGTGCCCATGGCCCCCCCAACGCCCTGGATCAGGTACTTGATTTGAAACGTGTTCTTGGAGATGAAGATGTTCCGTATCATTTCATTTTCATCGGCGACGGAGTCAGTAAGGCTTCCCTGGAAGACAGGGCGAAGAAAGAAACCATTCCGTTTATCACCTTTCTTCCCCGAATACCCAAAAAGCAGATCCTGACGGCCCTCCTGCAGGCAGACTGCTGCTTTATCGGCTGGCAAAAGAAACCAATTTATCAATACGGCATCAGTCCGAATAAACTGGGAGACTACTTCATGGCCGGCAAACCGGTGCTCCATGCCGTATGGGCGGGCAATGATCCGGTTTCAGAAGCGGCCGCCGGCATATCAACGGAACCGTACAATCCTGAAGAATTGGATGATTCGCTCAGAAAGTTCATCTCAATGGGGGAGGAAGGTAGAAACCGGATGGGTGCACGGGGGAGACAATACGCGTTGGAGAATCTCGAATGGGCCGTTCTGGGGCATCGCTATGAAGTTCTGTGTCGATCTCTTCTTGAAGAGAAATCCTGAAGCGGATGATGGGAGACGGACCTGTGAGTCATCGAAAGCTCCAGATATCTTTAAAATATTGTTTAGATAGAGTTTTCGGCGCCCTGTTTTCCCTCGCCTTCGCAATATTCTTTCTTCCCATTGCCATTGCGATAAAAATTGAAGACGGTGGCCCGGTATTTTTCAGGCAGAAGCGCCCTGGACTGCACGGAAGGCCTTTTTACATCTGGAAGTTTCGAACCATGGTTCCCAATGCCGACGCTTTGCTTGAAGGGCAGCGAGTCAACCCCGATATCAACCGGGTAACGAAAACGGGCAAGATATTGCGTTATATGAGCCTGGACGAGCTTCCGCAGATTATCAACATCGTATCGGGGGAGATGTCCTTCATCGGACCGCGCCCCGCGCTGTGGGAACACATGAGCCGATATACGGAGGAACAGAAGAAGAGATTTCTCATGAAGCCGGGAATAACCGGGCTGGCGCAGGTGAATGGCAGAAACCTCCTGAAATGGTCAAAAAGGATCGAATACGACCTGCAGTACATTGAGCACTATTCCCTGTGGCTGGATCTTCAAATCCTGTTCAGGACGGTCAAGGTGGTTCTGCTCCGTGAGGGGATTGTGTTGGACCGCAATCCCGAGCAGGTTGACGACTTAAGAAAGCAGGAATGATTATGGGGAATCGTTCATTCGTCATCAGTGAAATTGCGGAAGATCTCCGAAGCGCGGGGATAACGGTGGAGATTGCCGGATCGGCAAACAGGGTCGTGGAGCATCTGAAAAACATCGAGCTGGCCGATGACCGCTCTCTCACGTTTTACATAGGCCGGGACCCGATGGCGCTGGATCATCTGAAAGAATGTTCCGTGCTCTGTCTGCCCGGGGTAAAGCCGGGGAATGAGACCGTCACAAGCCTTTTTACAGAGGATCCAAAACTGGCTTTTTACATCGCGGCCCAGAAATTCATGCCTGAACCGCCTCCACCGGGTGTGCACCCCACTGCCATCCTTCATCCTGAGGCGAGAGTCCATCCATCCGCCTCTATTGGACCGTTCTGCCTCATCGATAAATGCGTGATCGGTGAGGGGGCGCATATTCAGTCTCATGTCCGCATCGGAGAGAACACCCGTATCGGGAAAAACGTCCAGGTCGAAACGGGGACTTATGTCGGCGCCACCGGTCAGGTCTGGGCCTGGGACAAACAGGGCAGGAAGTGGATCATGCCTCAATTGGGAGGGGTGGTCGTCGAGGATGACTGCTTTATCGGATCCAATGTGTCGCTTGTCAGGGGGGCTCTGCAGGATACCGTGCTGCGGAGAGGATGCCGGATTGCTCACGGGTCGATGATCGGGCATAACTGCCATTTCGGGAGGGAAACGTTTGTTTCCAATGGCGTGGCGATTGCCGGCGCTGTGACGACTGGAAAATATTGCTTTCTCGGGTCCGGATCACGATACCGCCCCGGCATCCGCCTGGGGGACAATGTCACCGTGGGGGTGGGTGCGGTTGTCATCGAGAGTTTCCTCGAGGAAGGCGCCGTTCTCGCCGGGGTACCCGCAAAGATCATAAAAAGGGCCCACTGGGGAGAAAAACTTACGGGATTTCCCGTCAAGCCCAATGCCATCCGATGAGACCTCCGCGGTGTATCCGTGTCTCCTATCGCTGCCCGGGAAGGACATGCGAGGCCATTCTCTTGCCGAATTGCGAACTCCTGGGGCCCCGATACCTTCCCGGCGTAACGTGCATGGAGAGGTTATGGCCTATATCTGGATTGAACAGGAAAAATAGAGCAGGATGGGGAGTTTGAAGTGGAGATTGCGGGGCGCGTAAAGGAATTTCCTCCTTGGCCCTTTTTTTCGCCGGATGAAGTGGAGGCTGTGACGCGTGTTCTCCGGTCAGGGCGGGTTAATTATTGGACCGGAGAGGAGGGGCGGAGTTTTGAGCGGGAGTTTGCCGATTGGGTCGGAGTGTCCCATGCCGTGGCAATGGCGAACGGAACCGTTGCCCTGGAAGCGGCCTTGTACGCCTTGGGTATCGGTCCGGGTGACGAAGTCATTGTGACGCCGCGGACCTTCATTGCGTCAGCGGGCTGCGTGGTGATGCGGGGCGCGAAACCCGTCTTTGCCGACGTGGACAGGAACAGCCAGAACATTTCGGTGGAGTCGATCCGGAAGGTGTTGTCTCCAAGGACAAAGGCCATTATCGCTGTTCATCTTGCCGGGTGGCCCTGCGATATGGACGGGATTCTGAATGTGGCCCTTCAGCATGGTCTCAAGGTGGTTGAAGATTGCGCCCAGGCCCACGGAGCGAAATACAGGGGGAAAGCGGTGGGTTCATTCGGCCATGCTTCGGCGTTCTCCTTTTGTCAGGATAAGATCATGACAACCGGCGGCGAAGGGGGGATGTTCCTCACCGATGACGGCGATCTCTGGGCCAGGGTTTGGTCATACAAGGATCACGGCAAGAACTACGAAAGCGTTTATCAAAAGGAACACCCACCGGGATTTCGCTGGCTTCATGACAGCTTCGGAACCAACTGGCGCATGACGGAGATGCAGGCGGCCATCGGCCGTATTCAGCTGGAGAAATTAACGCACTGGCTCCGGATTCGCCGCAGCAATGCAGCGATTCTGACCAGCCGGTTTGAAAAACTGGATGCCCTGCGACTGACGATCCCTCCTGCGGAAATTTTTCATTCCTATTATAAATTCTACGTGTTTGTCCGCCCGGAGCACTTGAAGACAGGGTGGGACCGAGACCGGATCATGAATCGGATTGCCGCAGAGGGCGTTCCCTGCTTCAGCGGGAGCTGCGGTGAGATTTACCGGGAGAAGGCCTTCAGCCGGAGCGATTTCAAGCAGCAAGATCGGCTGCCCGTCGCCAGGGAACTTGGGGATACGAGTCTCATGTTTCTCGTTCATCCCGGCCTTTCTCCGGAGGACATGAATATGGTTGCGGACGTTGTGGAAAAAGTGATGGAGGAAGCCAGCCAATGATCCCTCAAAGTCCCAGGAGACCGGATGGTCATGAGCAGGCGGAATCATCGCTTATGCGGGGGCTTGCCGGTGCCGTAGTGGCCCCGACGTCACAGAAACGTTTCCTCTTCTTTCTTCTCTTCGATGTGATCCTGTTCACCCTCTCCCTGTATCTTGCCTTTCTTTTCCAGTTCGATTTCTCGGCAACCATCAACTATCCGGTCCTGGTCGGGGAGGTCCTTCCCTTCTTTGTTGCCGTTAAGCTGGTGTTTCTCTTCATGTTCCGGGTTTACGGGATCACGTGGCGCTACGTGGGAATGGGGGATCTGGTCAACCTGACGATGGCGCTGGTTCTGGCGGAGCTGCTGCTGGCGGCCTTGAGTCTGCCCCCTGTCCTCCCCTCCGAGATGGCGATCAACAGCCTCCCGAAACGGATCATTTTTTTGGACGGTCTGATTTCCCTGCTTCTGCTGATGGGATTAAGAATTTCGAAGCGGTTCTATCTGGAAATTCTCAGCCGCCAGGGCCGTGTTTCCCAGGGAAAAACGACCCTGATTGTGGGTGCGGGAAATACGGGCGAGATGATCCTGCGGGATATGATGCGCCTGCGCTTTGCCGATTTTTACCCGATCGGTTTCCTGGATGACAGCCCTCACCTGGCAGGGCGGTACATCCATGGCGTGCGGGTCCTTGGGGGGACGGAACTGATGGCGGACATGATCAATCGTCACTCGGTGGATGCCGTGATCATTGCCATTACATCGCTGAATCACAAAAAGCTTACCATGCTCTACGAAACCGCCTGCAGGGCCGGAGTCAAAACCATCAAGGTCGTTCCCAGGATCTACTCGTTTGATCAGCCGGAGATCAACCTGAAGGCCCTGGAGGATATCCGCATCGAGGACCTGATGGGAAGGCAGGCGGTGACCGTCGATTTCCGGGAGATCGGGCAGTTTCTGCAGAACCGGTCGGTGCTGGTGACGGGGGCCGGCGGTTCCATCGGTTCGGAGATCGTGAGGCAGGTGTGTGCTTTTCGGCCTCGCAAGATCATTCTTTTTGACATTGACGAAACGGAGCTCCACAACCTGGCCCTGACGCTGAACAGGCTCTTCCCAACCTTGCAGGAGGCGATTCACTTCATAACCGGGGATGTGAGGGATGCGCTCCGTCTCCGGGAGGTCTTTGCGGAACTCCGGCCCGAGATCGTTTTCCATGCGGCGGCGTATAAACATGTGCCGATGATGGAGTACAATCCCAAAGAGGCCGTCAAGGTGAACATCTTCGGGACCTGGAACCTGGTCAGGACGGCCGTCCAATACGGCGTGTTGAAATTTGTCATGATCTCGACGGATAAGGCTGTCAGGCCCACAAGTGTCATGGGGGCCACAAAACGCATGGCTGAGTATCTGTGCCGGGCCTGTGACGGCCTGGGGGATGGGCCGACGCACTTCGTTTCCGTGCGTTTCGGCAATGTCCTGGGAAGCCGGGGCAGTGTCCTTCCCCTTTTTCTGGATCAGCTGAAGCACGGACAATCCCTTACCGTGACCCATCGGGACATGAAGCGCTACTTCATGACCATTCCCGAGGCGGTCACTCTGGTGCTTCAGGCTTCTGTAATCGGCCGCGGCGGTGAGGTGCTCGTGCTGGACATGGGCGAGCCGGCGAAGATCATGGATCTTGCGGAGCGGCTCATCCGGATTCACGGCCTGGAGCCCTATCGGGACATTGACATCAAGGTAACGGGTCTGCGCCCCGGGGAGAAACTCTTTGAAGAAATTCTCACGGCGGAAGAGGGAACCGAAGCCAGCCGCCATGAAAAGATCTTTGTGGCCCGCAACGAAGAAAAATATTCCCTGGAGGAAATCGAAAAAATTCTGGGAGAATTCCGCGATGCGGTGGAGAAACCGGGGTTATATGATGATGGTGGCGTCCGGAAACTGCTTCGGAGCTATGTCAAACATTATGACGAGCACGGAAGATCCTGAAGCCGTTGCGAAGGCCGGGGAAGGAGCTTTCTGCACCGGAAATCCGGCCAAATAGTGCTTGCATAAAATGCATCGGGTATGTATTTGTCGCTTTCAAGTTTCTCTCTTATCTTCAGGCTTCAGCCGCGCTCCTGTTTTTCAGCCTCATACGATTTCAAGGTGAAAGGCTGGCGGCAGCGCGTCCCATAATCATGCCGTCCATGACA
>Ga0265295_1004085_pt1 | contig 20088 bp, 21 predicted proteins | sample Munlansysbiofilm_FD_192503 | JGI IMG/M metagenome (GOLD analysis project Ga0265295, IMG submission 192503) | Leachate microbial communities from a municipal landfill in Southern Ontario, Canada - Methane capture system biofilm | ecosystem: Engineered > Solid waste > Landfill > Unclassified ... | reverse complement strand
GAGCGTCCTCCGCAGGCGGCAAGAAATGAAATACAGAAAAGAAGAATGAAAAAGACGCCAAGAGCCCTTCTCAGACACATTTCAACTTCCAAAACCGACTTCCTGTTCGACTTTTCCTTCATCGTTTACTTTTTTTATAATTTTCTTTTTCCAGATCAAAAGCTAACAGATTGCCAGTGCATGCTCAAGTTAATTGTCACCGGCTCTCATAGCTCCAGGGCGCCCGCACAGGAATAGCCGATACGATGCAGCCGCTTCATGGTTTGTCTGGATTCAGGTGAATGTGTAAAATTCGCCCGGCTTTTTCTCTTCCGCCTGACGTGCCCGAATTTTTGACGGCAGGAATGGATTCTTTTCAATTCATGTCTATTTTTAAGCTATTCCGCCTGATCCGCTTGTTCGCTGCCGATCTGCGGACGCCCTCCTTCTCTTTATAAGATTACCCTCAGTCCTAAGGCTTAACCCTTAGGCGCAGCTCAGTGTATTTTAATAATGAAATTAAGATCTTTCCTGATTGTTGGTTTTTTTGTGATCCGTATAATCGGACCAAAAGTTGACGGAAGCAACAAATATCACGGCAGAGGGACTGCAAAACACTGAACGCCAAAACGATTAACCGAAAGGATGTGACCCATGGACTTAGAAACCATAGCAAAACTTCTTAACATTCCCAATTACAAGGTGGCCAGGATTATTCAGATCAATTCACGATCCATCCACATGCAGGTTGAGCCGATCGATCCGGGAACGCCGATCTGCTCCGGTTGCGGATCCATCCACAGTGGAGCGGTTCACAGCATGGGAAGCATGACGGTTCAGGATCTGCCCCTTTGCGGCAGGCGTGTTTTTCTTCAGGTGCCAAAGAGAAAAATCACTTGCGACCGCGATAAGAAAATCCGGGTGGAAAGCCTGGAGTGGATCAGCGGCCGTTTCACGAAGCGCTTTGCCGATGAGATCCTTCGCCTCACGACAGTGACAAGCTACCGGGGAGCAGGCTGGTACCTGGAAGTGGACGACGAGACCATCCACCGCATGGATAGGAGGAATAAAACGGGAGCGTCGGCCTTTTCATCCCGCAGGGCCAGAAGCCCGGAAACCGGCGGTTACAAGGCCGGTTCCTATTCCGAGGCTTCCCTCAAGGAGCAAATGCTTTAGCGGAAGGAACAGCAGATGGCGCGTGCTCCAGTAATGCCCGGTGAACAAGGCGCACTGGAGGTTTAAAGCCGGGCGGTCGATAAGAGCCCTCTCGGCATAGCGTCCGTCCGCAGAATCTCCATCGGGTAAAGGGCTGCGCGGGCCACGGGCACATGCCCGGTCCGTTTCCAGCCCTTCCCTGCAGGAGATGTTTACCGGGATTTTTCTTCAGCAGTTCGCACGCCTGCCTTCAGCAATCGGGTTGGAGGCCTTTCGGATGCCGTCGTAATGCTCACACACAGGCTTCATGAATCTCCGGCCTACCGTTAAAAAAGTCTTTGCGTCTCTTCCAGCAGGCGGATCATGTCCTCCTTCGTCCCGATGGTAATGCGGACAAAATCCCGGATTCCCTCCACGTTGAAATAGCGGACCAGGATCCCCTGATCCTTGAGAGTTTCGTAAATATGCTGTCCCGAAAGGCCGGATTTGCGAGCAAAGACAAAATTCGCCCTGGAAGGCAGAACCTCCCAGCCCTGCGCCCGAAGCGCATCCGAGAAAAAAGTCCGTGCCTCAACGATCAGGGATGTTTTTTCTACAATCCACCCCTCATCCTCCATGGCGATCTCGCCGATGGACTGTGTCAGTCGCCCGACCGTATAGGAGTTGAAGGAATCCTTGGTCGTGAAAAGGGCCTGAATCAGATCCGGATTTCCGAAAGCGTATCCGAGCCTCAAACCTGCCAGTGAAAAGCTTTTGGAGCATGTCCTGGTGACGAGGAGGTTTTTGTAATCGGCAATCATTTCGATGGCGCTTTGAGCCCCGAAATCGACATAAGCCTCGTCGATCACGACAACCCGGTCGGAAGGATAGCGGTCCATCAGGGCCTTTATCCTGTCCAGTTCAAGAGCAACGCCTGTGGGCGCGTTGGGATTGGGAAAGATCATCCCGCAGGAAGGCTCTCCACCGTTTTCGATCATGGCCTCCACATCCACGGAAAAATCCGGACGGAGGGGAATCCTCCGGTAGGGAACTTCATAAAAGTCACAGTAAACAGGGAAAAAGCTGTACGTGAATTCTGGGAAGAGAAGTCTGCCGTACCGGCCATCGAAAAAGGCGTACCAGATGAAACTCAGGACTTCGTCGGAACCGTTTCCCACAAAAATGTGATCCTCGGACAGGCCATTTTCCGGCGCAGATTCAGGGACCAGGGATCTGGATAGAGGCGTAACAGCGCCGCGTCGAAGTCCTGCAGAAAAGCCTCGATGCGCGGAGACGGGGGATAAGGGCTCTCGTTGGTGTTGAGCTTCAGATACGAGCGGTCCCGGGGCTGCTCGCCCGGAACGTAAGGGGTCAGGGACTTCAATCGTCGGGAAAACATGAGTCATCCTTCCTGGGTCGAAAAGAAGACCAGCGGTCGATTACAAATCGGCGGGCCTCCTCCGGGGTTTTGATCGATCCGTTGAGCTGCGACTCCTCCACGGCGCCCAGCACCTTCCCAATGAGGGCTCCCTGAGGAAGGCCCATCTCCAGGAGATCCTTTCCAGAAAGCAGTCTAGGAAGCGTTCTCAGCTCATCGGCCCATTCCTCCTGCCTTTTCCGGCAATATTCATAGGATTCCAAGCTCCCATGGCTTGCCAGACAATCCAGGCGGTGGAGTTCGAGATGAAGATCAAAACCGGGTTTCAGCAAAAAACGCTTCAGCCGGCTGGGACGCATCTTCTGCACATTCATGAAATTCATATGCAAGCGGATGAGATCGAGAATCGTTTCCCTGTCCGTCCGGGAAAATTTCAAACGGTGCAGGATGCTCTCCCCGAGAATACAGCCCTGCCTGGCATGGCCGAAGAAATGAATGCCGCTTTCTTCTTCCGTCAGCGTATCCGCCTTGCCAACATCATGCAGGAGTACCCCCCAGGCAAGGCGTGCATCGGCGGGACAACGCATCAGATCGAGCATTTTTAACGTGTGAGTCCAGGCATCCCCTTCGGGATGATGCTTCGGAGGCTGCCGCACTCCCCGCAAGGCGGCCACTTCAGGCAGAACCTGCACAAGCAGGCTGCAGTCCGCAAGCCGCTGCATGCCATAACCCGCCCTGCCCCTTATCAGCAGGCATGTCAGTTCATCTGCAATGCGTTCGGCGCTTACGGTCAGGATTTCGGCAGCATGATCCGATATGGCCTGCCATGTGTTATCTTCAATGGCAAAGCCGAGATTGGAGGCAAATCGTACGGCCCGGAGCATCCTCAGCGGATCTTCGGCAAAGCGGTCTTCGGGACTGCCCACGGCACGGATCAGTCTCCGCTTCAGATCGTCCCGACCCCCCACCTCATCGACAATCCGACCCGTTTCCGGATCCATCAGCAGGGCATTGATCGTAAAGTCCCTTCTGCAGACGTCCTCTCGATAATCGTTAGGGGATCGGTAGGTTGCCACCTGATAGGTTCGTCCCTTTTCAATGACCAGGAGAATGCCGAAACGAATTCCCACGGCGGCCGTATGGGAAAAGAGATTCTGCACGGCTTGCGGAGAGGCGGAGGTCACGATATCGTAGTCAACCGCAGCCACCCCGAGCAGAAAATCGCGGACACAGCCGCCCACCAGCCAGGCCTCATACCCGGCACTCTTCAGACGGCGTACAATGCCGGCCGCCACGTCGAAGCTTGGAGCGGAATCTCCTTTTTCAATGGCGTTTGGCATCCTTTTTCCCAAGCTTGATGGCGCAGAACTCACCGCACATGGTGCAGCCCTCTTCCTTCGCGCTTTCGCTCCGTTCCAGCCATGACCGGCTGCGCCCGGGATCGATGGAAAGTTCGATCTGACCTTCCCAGTTGAATTCGCGGCGATGTTTCGCCATGAGAATATCCTTCTCCATGGCTCCGGGGTAACCCTTGGCGATGTCTGCAATATGGGCGGCAATCCGGGAGGCCATGATCCCTTCGTGGACATCTTCCAGATTCGGAAGACGCAGATGCTCCGAAGGGGTCACATAGCAGAGGAAATCCGCCCCGGCAGCCCCGGCAAGGGCTCCGCCTATTGCCGCGGTAATGTGGTCGTATCCCGGGGCGATGTCCGTCGGCAGAGGCCCAAGAACATAAAAGGGGACTCCTTCGCAGAGGCTTTTCTGCAGGGAGACGTTCGCTTCAATCTGATAATAGGGAACGTGTCCCGGACCCTCAATCATGACCTGAACATCCTGCATGCGCGCCCTTCGGCACAGTTCCCCGAGAACGATGAGTTCCTGGACCTGGCCCCGGTCCGTTGCGTCGGCCAGACATCCAGGACGGAGACCGTCACCAAGGCTGAGGACCATGTCGTAGCGGCGTGCTATTTCCAGCAGACGGTCATACTGGGCGTAAAGAGGATTTTCGGAATCGTTGTAATCCATCCAGCGGGCCGTAATGGAACCGCCCCGGCTGACGATGCCCAGCAGGCGGCCCTGGGCCTCGATCCGCCCAACGCTTTCGCGTGTCACCCCGCAATGAACGGTAATGAAATCCACGCCGTCCGCACCGTTTTCTTCAATGGCTTGGAACAGTTCATCCGCTGTCATTTCCATAATGGACTTCCGACAATTCATGGCATTCGCCGCCGCCGAGTAGATGGGAACCGTTCCCACCGCCATGGATGAGGCTTTCATGATGGCCTGGCGAATCGACCGGATATCTCCACCCGTGGAAAGATCCATCAGGGCGTCTGCTCCCGACGCCGCACAGACCTCAACTTTCTTCAGTTCAAGATCTACGTCCGCGTGATCCTGAGATGTCCCGATGTTGGCGTTGATTTTTGTACGAAGCCCCCTGCCCACGGCCAGCGGAACGATGCTGTTGTGGAGGTTGTTGCGGATGACGACAATGCTACCCGCCTCGACCCCCTGCCGGATAACTTCCGGTGTAACCCCTTCCTTATCCGCGCACAATTTCATTTCCTCGGTGGCTATCCCCATCCTGGCCGCTTCCAACTGCGTCATCGTTTCCTTGTTTCCTCCTTAAAAAAAGCGCATCGTCGATTTCCAGCACGGAATCGAATCACTCCAATGCCCGGTCTGCACGAATTTATCCCGTCGCTGCCGTGGATTTCACAAGCGAAGAGGGCTTCTCCAACGACCGGTGCCACATCCGCCGTTCCTCACTGAATATCATCTTTGGTCGATAAATGGAAGAAGAGGGTCGAAGGCGTCAAAAAGGGGGGCGGCATGATTCGTGGGTCCATGTCCCTGTCCGATATGCCAGGCAAAACGGATCACTTTGGAGATATAGGCCTTCGCCTGCCGGATCGATTCGATCAGGGATGTTCCCCGTGCAAGGGCGGTGGCAATGGCAGCGGAATATGTGCAGCCTGTCCCGTGGCAATCCGTTGTAGCTATCCGGTCGGACGTAAATTCATAGAACCTGCTGCCGTCAAAGAGAATGTCTGTCGCCGGGCCCGTCAGATGGCCGCCCTTGACGATCACGTTGGGGACACCGAGTTCGCGGATCTTTCGGGCTGCTTTCTTCATGTCCTCGACGGAGCTGATGGCCAGACCGGCAAGAACCTCAGCCTCCGGCACGTTGGGCGTCACGACGAGAGCCAGGGGAATCAGTTCCGAAACCAGGCAGTCCAGAGCTTCATCCCTGATAAGTCGAACTCCGCCCTTGGCCTCCATGACCGGATCGACGACCAGCCGTTCAATTCCGTACTGGCGGATTTTCGCCGCAACGGCGCGAATGATGTCGGAGTTGACCAGCATGCCCGTCTTGGCGGCATCCACGCCGATATCGGTTGCAATGGAATCAAACTGCTGTTCGATGAAGGAAATCGGCACTTCGAAGATGCCCTGGACGCCCAGGGTGTTCTGTGCCGTCAAGGCCGTGATGACACTCATCCCGAAGCCGCCCAGTACGGTAATGGTCTTCAGGTCCGCCTGAATGCCCGCCCCTCCGCCGGAGTCCGAACCGGCGATAGTAAGGACGCGGGCCGGTTTTCTTTCCATCAGCTTCTCATGCTCCTTCCGGGAAATGACCCTTGCGGTAATAGTGGATGACAAGAAGAATCCCTTCGGCCAGCGAGATGACCCCCTGCTGGTCTGTCAGGACATTGCTGATCCCGTAGGGACGGCCGATTTCCATGGCGTTGTTTTCCAGGGGGTAAGCAAAACCTCTCAGGGTTATCCCCGTCACCGCCGAAGAAAAGGGGAAAAGGGATACGGTCTGGCCCGCTTCACCTTCCAGGACACAGAAGTCGCGAATCATGAGAATCTCACACCATTCATCAACAAGCCGTGCGGGGATCCCCTGATCCAGGGCGATTTTAAGAATGGACAGGTTGGCCAGGGTGTGATCGATCCGGCCTCCCATTGCACCAAAAATCCTGATCTCCTCGGGTTCCAGGGACAAGGCATACTGCAACGCAAGCTGTGTGTCCGTCTCATCCTTTTTCGGTGGATAACCGGATATTCTCGTCCCCCGCCGGGCAAGCTCCTCCGCCATCTCTTGATCAAGGGAATCCATGTCGCCGATGACCACTTCCGGATCCACGTCGATCCTCAGGCAGTGTCGGGCACCCACGTCGGCACAGATGATCCTGCATGGATCCAGGTCGGAAATCCTCTCCCGGAACCAGGAATAATCGTGAATCTGACCGCCACAAATCACCGCGGCTCTCTTTTTCATGTTACCTCTTCGTGCGGGTAAGCCCCGTCACTTTTCCGTAGACTGAGCTTTCCTGTACCTTCCCGTTTCTAATTCAAGATCGATCTTGAAAATCCTGCAGGCGTTTTGGGACGTCATCTGAGCCAGCGCCTCAAAGGGCATGTTCTTGAGCTCTGCCACCTTCATCGCCGTGTATTTTACAAAGGCGGATTCATTTCGCTTTCCCCGATGGGGTTCCGGCGTCAGAAACGGGGCGTCCGTTTCAACAAGAAGCGATTCGGCTGGGACACGGCGGACGACATCGCGCAGGGTGTCTGATTTGGGAAAGGTGACTGTTCCAGGAATGGAGATATAAAAACCAAGATCCAGGCATTTCCGGGCCATGGCATAGTCGCCGGAAAAGCAGTGAATGACGCCCCTCCCGGAGCCCTTCCACGCGGACAGAAGCTCGACCGTTTCCCGATGGGCCTCCCGATCGTGAATCACAACGGGAAGATTCAAATCTTCCGCCATTTCCAGCTGTTCCCCGAAACGACGAATCTGTACCTCTCTCGGAGAACGGTTCTTGAAAAAATCCAATCCGATTTCGCCGTAGGCGACGACCTTGGGTCTTGTCGCCAAATATAGCATTAGGTCATACGTCTTCGGGTCAATCCGCTTGACTTCATGGGGATGAATTCCCACCGCTGCGTAGACGCCCTCATACTGCGAGGCGATTTCCACCGCTTTGCTGGAGTCGTCAAGATCCGTTCCGATGGTAACGATGGCGGCAACCCCGGCTTCCTTCGCCCGGGCGATGACGTCCTTCCGGTCGTCATCAAAGTCCTTCATCTCAAGGTGGGCATGAGAGTCAATCATCATGTCGCTCGTTTTCCGACTCCTCTGTAATCTCTACGATGATTTCTTCCATGTTTTCCGATGCGTCAGGAAGAGAATCCGTGTATGCCCTGAGTTCCTCGGGAGAAATATCCCTGTGCATGAGCATTCTGTCCAGAATTCTCCGGTCAATCTCTCCCCGAACGCCTTTCAACCTTTTTTCCATGTACAAAACCTCCATTAGCAGCCTTCCTGAGTCCGTATTTTCGGCTGTTTTCTATAATATTTTTTACATTTCCGCAACTTATTCCTCTAACGTTCCATAAATACATCGCAGTCTCTCTAATTTATCTGGCGAGTCCCTGTCAAGTGAGTTAATATGTTTTAAAAAGAACGATCCTTCAGGAGGTGCCTTATGTCGCTTCATCCCTTGGCCGGAAAGCCGGCTCCACCTTCACTGCTTGCCAATATTCCCAAGCTTGTTTCTTTATATTATACAAACCATCCCGACGTGTCCCGGGCAGAACAGAGGGTCGCTTTCGGAACATCCGGCCACCGCGGGACGCCTCAAAACGGAAGCTTCAACGAGGATCATATCCTGGCCGTTTGCCAGGCAATCTGTGATTACCGGAAAGAAATCGGGCTGACCGGCCCGCTTTATCTGGGCATGGATACACATGCCCTGTCAGAACCGGCCTTCGCCACGGCCCTGGAAGTTCTGTCCGCCAACGGGGTCCTGGTGTGTATCCAGGCGGATGGGGGCTATACGCCGACTCCAGTCATTTCCCATGCCATACTGACCTGGAACAGGGGCCGCTCTACGGATGTGGCCGACGGCATCGTCATTACGCCCTCCCACAATCCCCCTGTCGACGGGGGCATCAAATACAATCCCCCGCATGGCGGGCCTGCCGATACGACGGTCACCGCGGATATCGAAAAGCGGGCCAATGCCCTTCTGAGAGACGGGCTCAGGGCCATCCGCAGAATTTCCCTGAACAAGGCCTTGAAGAGCGAAACGGTCCGTCAGCATGATTACATCCAACCCTATGTCGATGACCTGAAAAATGTCCTCGATATGGACGCCATCGCGGCCGCCGGTCTCAGGATCGGATCGGATCCCATGGGCGGCTCCGGGGTGTTCTTCTGGGATCGCATCTCCGATCGCTATCGTCTCAATATCGAGGTGGTCAATCCAAAAGTGGACCCCACCTTTTCCTTCATGACCCTGGACAAGGACGGCAAGATCCGGATGGATTGTTCCTCTCCATATGCCATGGCCAGGCTGATCGAGCTGAAGGACCGCTTCGACATCGCCTTCGGAAACGATCCGGATTTCGACCGCCACGGGATCGTTACCCGCAGCGCCGGTCTGCTGAATCCAAATGCCTTTCTTTCCGTGGCCATCTGGTATCTTTTTTCGAACCGTCCGCAATGGGACCGCAACGTCGCCATCGGCAAAACCCTTGTCTCCAGCGGGATGATCGACCGGATCGCCGCGTCTCTCAAGCGCAGGCTATCCGAAGTTCCCGTCGGATTCAAATGGTTCGTTCCCGGATTACTCTCTGGAGAATTCGGCTTTGGAGGAGAGGAAAGCGCTGGTGCGTCCTTCCTTCGAAAGGACGGCACGGTGTGGACAACGGATAAGGACGGATTCATCATGGATCTTCTGGCGGCGGAAATCCTCGCCCGAACACAGCGTGATCCCGGGGAGATCTATGCCGAACTGACAGGGCGTTTTGGTGTCTCCCTCTACGACCGGATGGACGTCGCCACTTCGCCCGCCCGGAAGGCTGTTCTCAAGAAGCTGTCCCCTTCCCAGGTGTCCGCTTCTCAACTGGCGGGCGAGCCCATCATTGCCACCCTGACGGAGGCTCCCGGAAATGGTGCTCCCATCGACGGCTTAAAGGTGGTGACTGAAAACGGCTGGTTTGCCGCCAGACCTTCGGGTACGGAAGACATTTACAAGATCTATTTGGAAAGCTTCAAGGGCAGAGAGCACCTGGAACAGATTCGGGAAGAGGCCCAGGCTCTGATCAATGCCACCTTCAGCGCATCAGGGGTCTGAAGTAAGACGGAACACCAGAACGCCGCCGACGATGTTCCTTGGCAAACGCCAGCAATCGCCTATGCGACAGGGTACCCTGCCGCTTCGCCCTTTGATCCGGAGCGGCAAGAATTTCCCGCATGTGTCAACGCCGGCGGAGCCGGGGATCGAGGGAATCACGGATGCTCTCTCCCAGGAGGTTGTAGCCCAATACCGTAAGGAGGATGGCCAGCCCGGGATAGAGGGAAAGCCACCAGGCGATGTCGATGTTGTCTTTTCCGGCGGTTAGAATGTTTCCCCAGCTTGGAGTGGGCGGCTGGACTCCGATGCCCAGAAAGCTCAAGGCCGATTCCGTCAGAATCGCCCCGGCAACACCGAGGGTGGCCGTCACGAGAATGGACGCCATGGCATTGGGAAGCATGTGGCCAAAGATGATCCGCAGATCGCTTGCTCCGATGGCCCTTGCCGCAAGGATGAAATCGCGCTCTTTCAGGGAAATGAAATCTGCCCGGACCAGGCGTGTAATCCCCATCCAGCCGGTAATGCCGATGATGATCATGATGTTCCAGATGGAGGGCTCAAGCAGGGCGATAACGGCAAGAATCAGGAAGAACGTGGGGAAACAGAGCATGATGTCCACAAACCGCATGATGACGGAGTCGACCCAGCCCCCGTAGTAGCCGGCAACAGCCCCCAGGATCGTTCCGATCAGAATGGCGATTCCGGTAGCCACAAAGCCGACCTTGAGGGAGATTCCCGCCCCCCAGATCATCCGGCTGCACACATCCCTGCCCAGCTGATCCGTACCGAACAAGTGCTCGACGGAGGGCGGTGCCAGGATATTCTTCAGGTCAATGGCATTGGGGTCGTATGGGGCCAGCCATGGCGCAAGAAGCGAAACAAAAAAGAGAAACAGCACCAGAACGCTCCCCGCAAGAGCCAGACGGTTTCTGCGAAATCGTCGCCAGAAATCCTTGCCCATTTGAATGAAATTCCTTTCAGGACACGCGAATCCGGGGATCAGCCAGGGCGTAACAGACGTCGGCCAGCAAGTTGCCGATCAGCGTCAGAATGGCCCCGATAAAGAGAATCCCCATCACGGTCGGATAATCCCGGGCCATGACGGACATGTAAAATAGCTGACCCATGCCCGGGATGGCGAAAATGGTCTCAAAAATCACGCTGCCACCGATCAGGCCGGGTACGGACAGGCCCAAGATCGTGATGACCGGCAGAAGGGCGTTGCGGAGGGCATGCCTGTAGATGACGGCCCGCTCACTTAACCCTTTCGCCCGTGCCGTCATGATGTAATCCTGACGGATCACCTCCAGCATGTTGGCCCTCATGTACCGGGACAAACCGGCAAGGCCACCGAAGGCGGAAAGAAAGACGGGAAGAATCAAGTGCTTCCCGAGATCCAGGAGCGCCGCCCCCGGCGGAAGGTATTCGTAGTTCAAGGAGCGGATGCCGGAAACGGGAAGCCAGCCGAGTTGTATGCCGAAAAGAATCATGAGGAGGAGGGCAAGCCAGAAGGTTGGCGTGGCAAATCCAATGAAGACGAAAAGGCTGGTGATCCTGTCAAACAGCGTATCCTGATGGACCGCGGAAAGCACGCCGAGCGGAATGGCTATGAAAAAAATCAGAAGCAGGGACAGGACGTTAATGGTGATGGTAATCGGCAGCCGTTCCATGATCTTTTCCGCCACGGGACGGTGATCGGCTGAAAACGAAGTTCCCAGATCGAAGACGAGGAGCTTTTTCGCCCAGATCAGATATTGCTGATAAAGGGGCTTGTCCAGGTCGTAGAGGGCCTTCAGCCTTTCCCTGGCTTCTGCGGAGGCTCTGGGGTTCATCTGGGTTTCCAGATCGGTGGGCAGGCCGGGTGCCAGGTGCATGACGAAAAAACAGATGATCGAAATCCCGATAAGCAGAGGAATCATGAAGAGCAGGCGTTTCAAGATATATCGAAGCACGGATTTCCTCTCCCTTGGTGAAATAATCCTGATTCGCTTTTCCCGGTTGTCGGCAATGCCTATCGGCCGGATCCGCCCCTGAAATGTTCGGGGCATCGACGCCGTCCTTCACGGTGATCCTTTTCACCTGAAATGCACGGGATGTTAAGCCAGTCCAAAAAGACGGTTCTTCTGTAACGTTTCAACCGTTTTTAAAAAATGCGATTCCGAATGCGCTTCGAGCGTCAGGATGGGTTTCTGGATGCATTCCCGAAGGAAGCAGAACAGCGGCTCAAAGGGAAACGTCCCCTCCCCCACGGGAAGATGCAGATCCCTGCGCCCGTCATTGTCGTGAAGATGAACCTCTGCCAGATATCCTCCCAATTCCTTCAGCCAGACTTCAAGGGGGCAGCCTGAAAAGACATTGTAATGACCCGTATCGAAGCAGAATCCGACCGTTCGGGAGTTCAGTCCTCTCAGGAGAGAAGAGATCTGGCGCGGCGTCTCCTCGTAGACATTTTCCAGTACGATCATCGTTTTCAGCTCCTCGGCCAGAGCGGCAAAGGACTGCCACAGCGCCAGACTGTTCTCCAGCCACTGCCCTTCCGTTGAGAGATAATAGCGGGGGTCGAAGGAGGGATGGCAGACAACACGGAGCGGACGGAAAAGTGGAACCAGCTCGAAGACCTGCAATAGGCGGTCCCGGGATACCTCACGGATCCGGGGATCAATGGCGCCTGGCCTCAAATCCATGAACGGAGCATGAAACGTGACCGTTACCCCGGCATTCTCGAGGCGTTCAGCCACCTCCTGAAAGCGTTCCCTTTTTGTTGAATCCAGAACGGCACAGTTGAATCCGATCTCGGGAGAGATCTTTTCCGTGACGATCCGATCGAGAAAATCACCATGAAGCATGCCAAAAGGGATGTGGACCTGCAAGTAATCTAGAATATCACCCATAAAGGCTCCCATTATCACAACACACCCGTTATCGCAACGACATATTCGAGCCAATTTCCAATTGACAGTTCCCCCTGGCTTTGTTAATTTTGCACATATTACGGGATTTTTCCGTACACTAAGGGGGTCGTTCTTCCATTATAACCGAAACGAAAAACAGCGAACCGGATTCAAGCGCAAAGGTTCTGACCATCGCCAACGCTATCCTGGAACGAAAAGCCGGGAGGCTCGTGATTCTCAACGTCAAGAACATATCTGCCTTTGCGGATTATTTCATCATCTGTGACGGCGCCTCTGACCGCCAGGTGCAGGCAATCGCCGACGTGGTGCAGGAGCGGATGAAAAAATCCAAAATTCTTCCCCTGGGTGTAGAAGGAGAACAGGCTGGCAAGTGGATTCTCCTCGATTATGCCGATGTCATTGTTCATGTATTCTACCAGCCGCTGAGGGAATTCTACGACCTTGAGCGCCTCTGGGCCGATGCGCCCAGAATGGATGTTCCCGGTGAAGCCACGGAATTGAAAAGCTTGAACAACGGGATGTCATCTTGAATTCTTTCTTCAGGGGCCTTGTCGATCTTTTTTATCCTCCCCGTTGCCTTTCATGTAACGATCTTCTGATTTCCGGTGAGGACTGCAGCTTTTGCCGGGAATGCTGGAGCCGGATTTCCTTTCTTTCGCCTCCTCTGTGCCGGATATGCGGCGCCCCTCTGCCTTCCGGCGAGAACAACCCGATCACATGCTCTCGATGTACAGAATCTCCGCCCCCTTTTCAGGTCTGTCTTTCCGTCGGGCGATACGAATCCGTCCTTCTGGAAGCCGTTCATGCCCTGAAATACCGGGGGGAAATCCCCGCCGGAATCGCCCTCGGGAAGATCCTGTCCTCCTGTGTTGGAGAGCATTTTCCGGTCCATGATTACGACCGGGTCATTCCTGTACCGCTCCATGTGAAGCGCCTTAGAAAGAGAGGGTTCAACCAGTCTCTTATCCTGGCCAGGGCGCTTGCCCTGGATTTTTCTCTGACCCTTGATTTCCAGTCCCTGCGCAGACAGCGCCATACCGACCCTCAGATCGGTCTGGGAAGAAAACAACGCGAGAAAAATGTCCGGGAAGCCTTTGTGTGCACCCGCTGCAATGAGATTGAGAACTCGAAGATTCTTCTGATCGACGATGTCTACACAACCGGGAGCACCGTCAGAGAATGTGCCCGTGTTCTTATGGAAGGCGGTGCACAGTTGGTGGCAGTGGCGACTGTTGCAAGGGCATAAGGTCTCCCGGGGCTACCGAACCGTAGTCAAGGATTTTACGGATGATGGACACCCTTTCGATTCCCGCTGGAGAAAAAATCCACAGGGATGCTTCCTTTGAACGGAAGTGGAATGTGAGATGGAAAACGATTCTTTAGAGGAGAGCTTTTTGAAGTGGAGAAGATACTCGACTGGAAAAACCTGAAGGACAACGTTGATGAACTGCGCCGGCAGGGTAAGAAAATCGCCTTTACCAACGGCTGCTTTGATATCCTTCACGTCGGGCATACCCGTTATCTGCGGCAGGCACGCGAGAAGGGAGATGTCCTCATTCTGGCCTTGAACAGCGATACCTCTGTCCGGCGGATCAAGGGAGAAAAGAGGCCGTTGATTCCCCAGAATGAGCGGGCGGAGCTGCTTTCCTGTCTTGAATTTGTGGATTATGTCACTCTTTTTGACGAATCAACCCCCCTGAATCTTATTCTCTACCTGAAACCGGATGTGCTGATCAAGGGGGGAGACTGGCCGGAGGATCAGGTCGTGGGCCGCAGGGAAGTCCTGAGCTGGGGTGGAACCGTGTCGATCATTCCAGAAATTCCAGGCGCTTCCACAACAAACATTGTGGATAAGATTTTAGCGGTTTACCGAGATAAGCTATAATTTCGCTTTACAAATTTTCCCGATTTGTGTAAAAACTGCGTTTCCGATAATTTTACGTCTCCATCATCACCATACTGATATGAGTTTAAGGTAAGTGAAATGAGTTTATCGCCTGAAAAACTTCAGTTTTTTCGAATGCTGCTGAACCAGAAGATCAATGAATTGCTTGAGGATGCCGAAAAGACCGTCGCGGATATGACGGATAGCAAGGAAAATTATCCGGATCCAACAGACAGGGCCTCTCTGGAATCCGACAGGAATTTTGAGCTCAGGATGCGCGATCGCGAGAGACGACTCATTGCCAAAATGCAAGAGGCCATAAAGCGCATTGATGAAGGCGAGTTTGGTGTTTGCGAAGTCTGCGGCGGACCGATTTCCGAAAAACGGCTCATAGCCAGACCGGTAACGACTCTTTGCATCGACTGTAAAACCCGGCAGGAAAAGCTCGAAAAACTGAAGGGAGAATAGTCCGCTAGGCGTCATCATTCCTTTTGTCAACCCTGTCTTTCAGGCTGCCTTTGTGCTGTATTGAATTCCCTTTTATCGCTAATTCCCGTAATATCCAAATTCCGATTCGATGGTGACATCGAGGCAGAAAGGCTAAGCCTGAAAACAGGCCAGGACAAATCCCGTCGAGGAACCGGCCAGGAACCCAAGAAAAGAGTTTTGAACCCGGGCAACATGTTCATCGCCGGAATCCTCACATATTCTCCCTGCTCATGTATGTAAAAATTGCGATAAACATCCCGGCGGACTCTCAGTTCACCTATTCCGTGCCGGGTCCTCTCCGTGGACGTGTTGACGTGGGAAAGCGGGCGCTGGTTCCCTTCGGCTCGCGCAAGCTTACCGGATATATCGTCGGCTTTCTCGACGAGCCGGATGTCGACAATGTCCGCGACATACTGGAAATTCTGGATACGGATTCCCTGTTCACTCCCGACGATCTGACCTTTTATTCCTGGGCGGCCTCCTATTACCACTACCCCCTGGGTAAAGCCCTTCACGAAATCCTTCCCGGGGGCATCGATCTGACGTCTGACCGAAGATACATGGCGCTGGATGTTCCGGATACTCCTTTAAATTCTCTTCTGGAAAGGCAGAAGACCATTTTGGAGCGGCTGAAGGCGTCGCCGAAAGGAATGTCATTAAGCCGCCTGCAATCCCTCCTGGCCGATGGGCCAATCCAGAAAGATCTTTCCGCACTGATTTCAGCAAACCTGGTGACGACCCTGGAATGCCTGAAATCGCCCGATGTTCGTAAAAAAACGGAACAGCTTGTGTCCCTCGCTGTCGACAGACCTTCCAAAGCGCGCCTCTCAGCCCGTCAAAAGGAGATCGTTTCCTACCTTGAGTGTAAGGGGACCACCAGCGTCGCTGAGCTGCGGGCCTGCTTCGGCTTCCTTTCCCCTGTCGTTCGTCAGCTTCTCAAAAAGGGCATTGTTTCCCTTTCCCACCGGGAAGTTTACCGCTCATCGACGGAACCCTGGGAGATGAGACCCGATCGGCAAATTCAGCTCAATGACGACCAGATGGCTGCCGTTAAAGCGTTAAAAGCCGGACTAACAAGGAAGAAATTCCTCGCCTGTCTTCTTCATGGGGTAACGGGAAGCGGAAAGACGGAGGTTTATTTCTCAGCGATGGATCATGTATTGGCCACCGGTGGTGGAGCACTCTATCTCGTACCGGAAATAGGGCTTACTCCTCAACTGCTGCATCGCGTCCAACAGCGCTTTCAAGGGGAGGAAATTGCCGTTCTCCACAGCGATATCGGAAGAGGAGTCCGCTACGATAACTGGCGCCGGATCCAGAAAGGGGAGATCCAGCTGGTCATCGGCGCCCGTTCTGCCGTCTTTGCCCCCGTTCCCGATTTGAGGCTGATTATCGTCGATGAGGAGCATGACTCCTCCTATAAGCAGGATGTGAGGATGCGGTATTCAGCTCGAGATCTTGCCGTTGTGCGCGCCAAGATGAGTTCCTCCGTCGTTGTCCTGGGATCGGCGACTCCGGACATCCGCAGCTTTTATTCGGTCCGCCGGGGGAAGTATGCCTCCCTTTCCCTGCCCCGCCGGGTCGAAAACCGCTCGCTTCCAGAGGTGGACATTGTGGATATGAAGGTTCAGCGGGATGAAAATGGAAAATTTCACGTCCTTTCCGATGCCCTTCAATCAGCCCTGCATCGCACGTTTTCCCAAGGAAGACAGGCAATCCTTTTTTTGAACCGGAGAGGCTTTCACACCTTTCTTTTCTGCCCAAAATGCGGCAATGCTCTATCCTGCCCAAACTGCTCCGTATCCCTTACGCTTCACGCCAAGGCAAACCGGCTGCGCTGCCACTACTGCGACTATTCCGTTTCAACACCTTCATGTTGCCCGACGTGCCATGGGCGGGACATCCAGTTCTTCGGAGCCGGCACCGAACGCCTTGAAGACGAGATCAAAATGACCTTTCCCAACATACGTACCTCCAGAATGGACCGGGACACAACAGCCGCCAGAGGAGCCCATGCCCGGATTCTCAGGGACTTTGAGCGGCATGAAATTGACCTGCTCATTGGAACGCAGATGATTACCAAGGGCCACGATTTTTCAAATGTAACGTTGGTGGGTGTTATTGCAGCCGATATTTCACTGAATCTCCCCGACTTCCGGGCTGCAGAAAGAACCTTTCAGCTCCTTGCCCAGGTTTCAGGAAGAGGCGGCCGAGGGCGGGACAAAGGCCACGTAATTATCCAGACATTCAATCCCGACCACTACTCGATTCTGAAGGCGAAAGATCATGATTATTCCGGTTTTATCGAAGAGGAACTCCGGATACGAAAATCCCTGAACTACCCACCCTTCTCCCGCCTGATCAACCTGCAGCTCTCCAGCCTGAACCAGGGCCGGGGGCGTCAGGAGGTGGACGAACTTGGCCGCAGGGCCAGGACCTGGAGCCGGAACCAAGCCGGGGGCGACCCCGTTGTTGAGGTGATAGGCCCCGCGGAAGCGCCCATTGCGAGGATCAAAAACCGTTACCGATGGCAGCTTCTCCTCAAGAGTGATAATATCCATGCTCTTCATTCCCTGGCCCGTTCCCTGATCCTTTCCGGCCAGACGAGGACGCTGGATATCAAGTTGGATGTAGACCCCATCAGCTTCATGTAATTTGAATTGACACACCGCATCCTTTTGTTTAAATTAAGGCACACTAAGGTCTGTTCTCTTATTGGTGCATTCCAGAATGATGCATCTCGCGTTACAACCGGAAAGGAATCGGTAGATGTCTAAAATTGGTGTTTTACTTTCAGGGTGTGGGGTCTACGATGGGTCGGAGATTCATGAAGCGGTTCTCACCATGCTGTTCCTGGACCGGGAAGGGGCGGAAATCTTATGCATGGCACCGGATGTCGACCAGTTAGATGTCATAAACCATTTAACAGGTCAGCCGGTGGACGCGAAACGAAACGTTTTGGTCGAATCAGCAAGGATTGCCCGCGGCACAATACAAAATATCCATAATATTAGATCGGTTGATCTGGATGGCCTTATTCTTCCCGGTGGTTTCGGTGCGGCAAAAAATCTAAGTAACTACGCCGTGAAGGGGACCGAGGCCGAAGTTCATCCTGAAGTGAAAAGGATCCTGAACGAAATGGCGCAGGCCGGCAAACCGATAGGTGCCATCTGCATTGCGCCGGTGACGCTTACCAGGGCGCTGAACGGTAGAAACCCGGAAGTCACCATCGGTAATGATTCCGATACGGCGTCTGCCATCGAAGCCATGGGAGGCAAGCATTCCGCCACCGCAGTCGATGAGATCTTCGTTGATCTGAGCAACAAACTTGTTACAACACCTGCCTACATGCTTGGGCCAGGCATCAAGGATGTCGCCAAGGGCATCGAAAAGCTGGTGATGAAGATTTTAGAACTCGCAGCCTCTTGAACCGCATTCTTCCCTCAGAGAAACAATACGGCGAGCCTGCAAGGCGTTTCAACCCTCCACCCCAAATGGCCCTTGTCCACGGGATTAACAACACAATGAAAGGAGAAATGATATGACCATATCGCTACCGGATCTGCCCTATTCCAAGGACGCTCTGGCACCATACCTCAGTGCCGGCACCCTTGATTTTCACCACGGCAAGCATCACAAGACCTACGTAGACAATGCCAACAAGCTTCTCGCAGACACGGACCTCGTCAACGAAAGCCTTGAAACGATCATTGTGAAAACTGCCGGCGATGCCGCCAAAACCGGTATCTTCAACAACGTGGCGCAAATCTGGAATCACAGCTTCTACTGGCAGTGCATGATGCCCAACGGTGGGGGAGGCGCGACAGGGGCCGTTGCCTCAAAAATACAGTCAACTTGGGGAAGCTTTGAAAAATTTGCAGAGGAATTCAAAAATGCTGGATTGACCCAGTTCGGAAGCGGCTGGGCTTGGCTCGTCCTGGAAAAGGATCAGCTTAAAATCGTAAAAACCGCTAACGCAGACAATCCTCTCGTGCATGGACAGAAGCCCCTCTTGACGGTTGACGTTTGGGAGCATGCCTACTACCTGGATTATCAGAACCGTCGGGCCGATTATCTGAACACCTTCGTAGACAAACTGATCAACTGGAATTTCGTCAACTCACTTCTCGGGTAATTCTTAAAGCGAGCCTCTCCACCGGAAAAGTCATCCGTCCAGCGGAGAGGCTTTTTTTAGCACAACAGCTTTTGAACAGGAATTTCCCAGCTGCGGAAAATCATGGAAGCATCACCCACTTCAGCGCCACACTACATCGGACACCGGGAGCGCCTGAAAAAGAAATTCTTTGAATGCGGACTTCAGGCCTTTCACGATTACGAAGCCGTGGAGCTTCTTCTCTCCTATGCAATTCCGAGAAAAGACCTCAAAATTCCCGCCAAAGATCTCCTAGAGCGCCTTGGCTCGCTCCGGGGCATTATGGATGCCGATGAGAGGGAACTTACCCAGACCAGGGGCATCAGCCACCATGCCGCCGGCCTGATCAAGCTGGTCAAGGAAATTGGAACTCTTTACCTTCAGGAAAGGGTTAAGGAAAAGCCCCAGATCACCTGCACTAACGAGTTGCTCGATTTCTGCAAAACGGCGCTGGGCGGACTGAAGGATGAAAACTTCTGCGTTGTTTACCTCGACACGCAAAACCGAGTCATTGCTTTCGAAACTCTGCAGAAAGGCATTGTGAACCAAGCCGTCGTCTATCCCCGTCAAGTCCTGGAAAGGTCGCTTTTTCACAAGTCATCGGCCATTATCCTTGTTCATAACCATCCATCCGGATATGTCAAACCATCGGAAGCGGATATCCGCCTGACGAAAACGATTTCCGATACGGCAAAGCTGCTGGATATCCTGGTGCACGATCACCTGATTATCGGCGAGAACCGTTTTTTCAGTTTCCGTGAAGAGGGAATCATGCCGTCTTAATGTTTGTCGGGAATAGCCCCCGAAATATCCGATCACTTTGCACAAACCGCACTCCATGACGGGGTGTCAAAAAGAGGCCGCACGTTCAACGGACGATTGATCTTCCTCTCTGATCGGCATAGGGGTCGGCCATCAAAGGCCGCTCCCCTGCCACACCACCCGGCATGCGGGTCCGCACCGGGCGGTTCAAGAAGTTGAGGTTTTGAGAGACGGGGAAAACC
>Ga0265295_1004084_pt1 | contig 20094 bp, 17 predicted proteins | sample Munlansysbiofilm_FD_192503 | JGI IMG/M metagenome (GOLD analysis project Ga0265295, IMG submission 192503) | Leachate microbial communities from a municipal landfill in Southern Ontario, Canada - Methane capture system biofilm | ecosystem: Engineered > Solid waste > Landfill > Unclassified ... | reverse complement strand
AAGCAGAGAGAAATATCGGCAATGGTAAGGATGTCGGTGACTGAACGCAGCAAAGCATGAAAACCACAATCTCATGCTCAGGGAATGTTTTTGCCCTTGACGGACAGCCTTTTAATGGGTGACCCCGACCTGATGTTCCCAATCCAGACCCCAGCCTTCCCCCTTCTCTCTCGAAGACATCGAAAAAACGCGGCATCGCCTAGATAAATCCACCCCCGGGCTAATTTTTACAGGATTGAAAATTGGCTATCGAAAATAGTTAGTTAAAATGAGTGAACATACGGAAAATCCCTGTCGGGGAAATCGGAAAGGGTACGGATTTTCCTTAGGGGTGAAACGGGAAATCCCGGAAGAGAGAACACACAGGCAAAGATTGCCCCAGAACGGCTGAAGGGCGGTGTAAATCAAGATTTGACCAGGGTTTGGGGGTGTTATCTCGCGGACGGGAATTGCATTTTTTGCGCGGAATATGGCGCAAAGGTTGCGTTGTTGTTTGGGAGCGGAAAAAGAAACGTCGCAATTCAAGTAAGTTACATGGAATATATATCTGGCATGTGCCTTGCAATACAAAAAGATGAGGGGATTCCGTGCAGACAGCGACAACCGCGAACGCCGAGCCGTGGTTTCCACCCTCAAACGAGCTGGTTAATCGACCACGGGCACGGAACTTTCGAAGAATTAATACAGCTCCCTTTCGTTGAATGATACAGAAAGGACAGACACCATGAAACAACTTCATAGACTGGCCGGAAATGAAAGCGGCTTTACCTTGATCGAAGTTCTCATTGCCCTGACCATTTTCGCCATCGGTCTGCTGGCGTTGGCAGGCATGCAGATTACCGGCATTCAGGGTAACGCCAAGGCGCACGAAGTAACCGCCAAATCAGCTCTGGCAATGGGTGTACTGGAACAGATAAATGCACTTGAAGGCAATGATGATTTTTTTCTCAACGACACCACCGACATGATTTGGAATTTTAACGGTGCTAACAGCATCGAGCTGGCCGGGGCCGGCACCTGTACCGCCCTAGTCAGCGTAACTGTCGACCCCGAGATCGATGGCACTACTTACTTTGATTTGAGTCAGGCTTCCGTCACGGTCTCCTGCGGCGACGGGCCCTCCATTACGCAGACGCTGATTAAGAAACGGAGAGACTGATCATGAACAAAGTCACAAAACGCGAAGCCGGTTTCACTTTGATCGAACTGCTGATCGTCATGGTGGTCATGGGCCTGGTCATCACATCGGTCTACAGTCTGTTCATCAACAGCAAGAAAACCGCAACCACCTCGGAGGAGGTCGTCGACGTGCAACAGAACCTGCGGATTGCCATCGACACTCTGGCCGGTGATATTCGCATGGCCGGTTTTCTCTTGCCCAACGACACAGATCCCATCAGCAGCGCTCCCGCCAGCCTAGGGATCGATACCAACAACGATGACGCTCCCGACACGGGCACGGTCTTCTCTCTGCAAACCATCTCTTCGACGCGGGCCTACGCCCGCGTGATCAGTGAAGATCTCTATGGCGGCGGCTTGACGGTCGCAAGCGGTTCAGCCGCCGCATTTTCTAAAGACGACCTCGTTCATGTCATCCGACCCAGCTCTGCAAAAAGCATTTCCGGCCCCCTGACCCTTGCTGAGCCTTCCGGTGATGTCCTGCTCATCTCTACCGATGAGGACGCAAAGCCTTACCTCCCCGGCAGCATCAACCCCAACGATATCGTTGTTAAAAACCTGGATGAAGAACCCAAGACCGTCAGTTACTGGTTGTGTGCCAGTGACAGTGCGGGTGACAACATCTACAACTTGGTCCGCAACAATGGCAATACGACGATGACCGTGGCCAGCAACATCAATACCATCGACCTGAGCTACATTCTGGAGGATGGCACTGAAAGCAGCGCGCCTGCGGCACTGGAAGCCATCCGCGCCATTCGCCTGACAGTCACGGGTCAAACGGATAACACCAAAACGGGGTTGGCCAACTTCTCCGGCGTCAAAACCCGCAGCCTCCAGACCATCGTCAAAATCCAGAATGCCTTCGGAGGTTAACCATGCGACCAACCCATACAGCAACCGACAAACCGCACCAGACCAGCCGTGCCGGCCTTCCGCACAACAACGAAAAGGGCTTCGTTCTGATCCTGTGCATGGTGATGCTGGCCGTACTGACCATCCTCGGGCTGATGGTGCTGACTTCTACCGATACCGAACTGAGCATTACCACCAACACGCGCATGGCCGCCGAAACTCTTAGCGCCGCAATAACCGTGCAGGAACTTGCACAGACAAAAATTCTGGATCAGGATGAACGCCCCGATGCCGCCCAAAAAGAGACAAAGCCCATCAACCCTGAAGATGTTATCAATCTGCTTCCTCCTGGAACCAGCTTGCGCAATGACGGCATCAACGAAATTTCTGGCTTTAGCGGACCGGCCAGCGCAAAAATGCGGGCCCGCTTCAGTGCCGATGCCTCTGGCAAGGGCAACATCTTCTACACCACAGGAGAAGGAAGTGGAGGAAATGATTGGCCCTACTACCGCTCAACCATCGAAACTCAAAAGCAGCGTGCGACAGCCCGCTTGGAAGCTGTGCAAATCGACCTTACTCGCTGAATCAACCGGCCACAACCCATTACCCGACAAGGAGAAGGCCATGAAAAAGGTTATCCTGTTTTTTGCCATGCTGCTTTTAACTCCCCCGGGGGTTTACAGTGCACCGGAACCAGATTATTATCTCGGCGATACCAGCGTTTATGCCGGTTCGACTGTCAATGTGCCGCCAAATATCATGTTTTTTATCGATACATCCCAACAAATGGCGGAAACAGGCTCATCTGGAACATACCTTAGAGATGACAGTATCGACTACACCGCCGGCCTACAAAATCCCTATTCTCGCAACACCATCTACTATAAAAACAAAGATAATTACCAGACGACAGGAATGGATCTTTCCGATATCCAGGCAAACTGCAGCAGTCCGCCTCCAGAACGTACTGACGCGGCCTACCCAACGTTACTTGAAAATGGCAACTGGATTGGCTGCCTGAAAAACGGCAGTTACTGCACAAACAAAACAGAGGACTATTATACCGGTGACTATTTGAACTGGAAGGAACAGGCAGCAAATTCACAAGAATGGTCTGCCGAAACAACATATGAATTTGGTGATGTTGTTTATGCCCCAGGGGATTCCTCCGAAGACCAAAAATACAAATGCGTCAAACCCGGACTTTCCGGTGGTATCAATCCATTTCCCGCGACAGCCGATCTCGCTGCCACCTATGCCGATGGGGAAGTTAGCTGGCAACCACAGGCCAGCATCATTGAAGTCATTGAAGCTGCCATGAACCAGACCATTTTCCCTTTCTTAGAGTCACAGGGGGTTCGCGTCGGGCTCATGAAGTATGGCGGAACCCAAGGGGGCGCCGTTGTCGCACCCATAGCAAACCACACCGCCAGTGAATTGGCTGCATTTATGACCAACACGATCAAGCCAGACCCCTACAACCAAACGGCAAATGCGCAGCCCCTCGGTTCTGCATTATGGGATGCCTGGCTCTATTGGGTGGGCGATCCGCAAGGGACAAGCCATGCCAACAGTGCTTATCAAGGGAACCCTGACTCCGATTCCCCCATTGAATACTGGTGCCAAAGCAACCATATGATTGTTTTGGCAACCGGTGCAACCAAGGACAATCTAGGCGAAAGCAACCCATTGGCTCAGATGGATAATGGTGACGATTATTATTCACCGGAAGCTGCCAACTATCTTTACGAAAGCCTTGATTATTCTACAAACGGAATTCAATCAAAAGTTAAAACACATATCATCCAAATGATGACCAGTGAGATCAGTCAGCTGGTCCAAGCGGCCAGCGACGGCCATGGCCTCTATGTCAATGTTTCCGAATCAAGCCAAATCCTTGAAGCGCTCATTGACATCATTCTTGCCGTTCTTGAGGCCGATTCCTCCTATGTCGCGCCGGTCGTTCCGGCCAGCCCGGAGAGCCAGCTTTACAGTGGCGAACGCATCTACCTCGGTTTTTTCAAGCCCATGAACGATGAGCCCTGGTATGGCAATATCAAAAAGTTTGCTTTCGATCAAAGCAACCGCATGCAGGGTTTCGATACTGCCGGTGCTCTGACAGGCGCAACCGATGAAGAGGGGGAGTTTCTTGCCGACAACAATGGCAACCCAGCCATCCGTTCGTTCTGGAGTACTGCCGCCGACGGTCGCCAGGTTGATGCCGGCGGTGTTGGTGAGCGACTGTTTGACCTATTTGCCACGCCACCGGCGGTGCCCGGCAACCGCAAACTGATTTTCGGAAGTTCGCTGACCAGCTTTACCAGCGCGAATCTCACCAAGGAACAGCTGACTGTTGAAACAGATGCGGAAAAAGACAGCCTTATTCAATTCATCTACGGTCTCGATGCCTACAATGAGTATGATGGCGACATGCGCCACTGGATAAAAGGCGACGTCATGCACTCAAAGCCCGTTATTATGAACTATAGCAACTATGATTTTAATCTTGAGAATGAAGTAAAGTGTGATACCAACAAAACCTATATTTTTGTTGGCGGCAACGATGGCATGCTGCATGCCTACCGCGACTGCGATGGCAAGGAAGTTTGGGGCTTTATTCCCGATGAGTTTCTGGCCAATCTGAAATATTTAAGGGATTTTGACCATCATTATTACTTCATGGACGGCGCTCCTGTGATCTTTTTTCATGACCAGAACAACGATAACACCATCACCGCAAGCGAGGATGCCGTGGTTCTGATCGTTGGCATGCGGCGCGGAGGCGGAAAAAGCACCCTGGGTTCCGGCGGAGGCGACAGTACCTATTACGCTCTGGACATCACCAACCCGGAAAACCCTGAATTTTTATGGAAGATCAATAACAACACCTCCGGATTCACTGAGTTGGGACAAACCTGGAGTCTGCCGACTTTGGCACTGATGCAACTCGGCGAGCCCAAGACCGCCAAGGTCGTCGCCATTTTCGGAGCCGGCTACGATACCAACGAGGATTTACGCTACGGTGCGGCGCAGGATTTCCCTGACGCGGATGACACGACGGTAACCTCATCGGCCAGTTCCGGCGAAGGCAACCTGAGCAGCAACTCTGGCGCCGGCCCTTACGCACCCAGCGGTCGAGGCTGTTTTGCTGTGGAGGTGGCTTCATTTAATCCCTCGGCGGAAAAAAAGGTGGTCCTCAAAACCAGCCCAACCCGATTGTGGAGCTACACGGAATCTGAAGACGAAAGCGGTCGGATGCAATTCAGCTTTCCTTCAGACCCGCTGGTGTTCGATCGAGATCTGGATGGTTTTGACGATACCGCCTATCTGGGTGACACGGGCGGCCAGTTGTGGCGTTTTGACATGCAGAGCAGCGATACGACCAACTGGAATGCAACCTGCATCTTTGCCGCCAACGATGGTTTCACCAGTGATCCGCCCGAAGTCGGTCGCAAGATATTCTACAAACCGACGGCAACACTTTCGGGCGATGACACCTTTGTTTACTTCGGCACGGGCGACCGTGAACATCCGCTCAACACGGCGGTGACGGATCGGATTTACGCCATTCGCGATCGCCGCATTCCGGTGGGGCTGACGGATACGACGGCCATCAGCGACTACAACACCAATAACCAGTTATGGGATTACAGTTCTGGCCCCCTGACGGAAGCGAACCTTGTCGATGTGACCGCCTATGACTACACAACAGCCAAACTGGATCAACTGCGGCCGCCCTATCAGGATCGTGCGGACAATGCCCCGGATAAAAGCGTCAAGTATGGATGGTTTATTAAACTTAACGAAGCGGATCGGGGGAGGGAAAAGGTTTTGGCCAGCGGCGAGGTGTTTGATGGTGTTGTCCTCTTCACCACCTATGAGCCTATAGCCCCTGGGGAGGGAGATGACCCCTGCGTCGGGGTACTTGGCCGTGCGTGGCTGTATCCGATGGACGCTTTCACCGGCCAGGCCGCCTTCAATCTGAGCAGTGACAACGACTCTGACAACCAGTTGGTGATCGGCCGTCCTGACCGCTCTATGAGCATCGGTCGTGGAATCGCCTCGGAACCCCTCATCAAGATGGATCGGAAAGGTAATGTTTCCGTTTTGGTGGGACGTGGTAGTGGCTTTTACAATTCAGCGAATGACGAAGGGGCTCTCAGTAAGTGGAAAAGCAATCCTCTTTTCGACGTCTACTGGATGAAATGGTGATGAATCGACGGCGATGGTTATTTCTGCTGGCCGGTGCGGCAATGGTATGGCTGTCTGCCGCACCGGCACAGGTAGTTGCGGCCTCTGTGATTACAACGATACGTGTCGCGCCCCTGCCATTTGATACCGCTACGGGGTTGACCGCTGAATGCCTGTTGACGGAAGACAGCCCCACGGTGGTGTTGCACTATCGCTGGTTTCTCGATGGCGAGGAACTGCAAGACCTTGACACGGAGCAGGTTCCTGGAGAACGGTTGCGGCGCGGGGCCATGCTTTCTGTTGTGGTGACGCCGGAAACCTTCAGAGGGGAATTTCTGGAGCCCTTTGTCAGCGCGCCTCTGGAGGTGGCCAATGCGTCCCCAAAAATTCTTTCACAGCCGCCTGAAACCGGCGCTGCCAAAGGTTTTTCCTATCAGATCCAAGCCCAGGACACGGATGGGGACCACCTGAACTTTCTTCTTGTGGAAGGGCCTGCGGAAATGACCCTTGACGCCGAAAGCGGTCTGCTCGAATGGTCGCCGGCAGCCCTACCGGAAGGAAGATTTCCTGTTCGGCTGCGGGTAGAAGATGCCTATGGCGGATGGGAAGAACAGACCTTTGAACTGAGCCTGGAGTTCCCAGCGCCACAGCAAACGTCGGGAGGAGAGAGCAATGAATAAGCGCGGCTTTACCCTGATGGAGCTGATGATCACAATCGGCATCATGGCCATTCTTATGGCTTTCGCCACCCCGGCACTGGTGCAATGGAGGCAAAGCGCCCAGATCAAGGAGGTGGCTCGTGACATTCTGACCGGCCTGCGGCAGGCGCGAGATATGGCGGTAACCAGCAGCTCCACGGTAACAGCGGTGATCGATCTGGATAACCATCAGCTTGTCTATGGCGGCATGACACGCACACTGACTCCCCAGGTACCGCTGGAAGCACGGGTCAAGGTCAACAAAGACGACGATCCCCCCTGGGCAACAACCGGCACAAAAGAAACCCGTTTTCACCCCCAGGGCAATGCCAGCAATACCCTGTTCATTCGAGTCAATGGCGATGACAACTTGGAGGTAAAGATCGAATTCGAAGCCACCGGTCGGGCACGACTATAATTGAGTTTCGGAAAAGACCTTGGAAGTGTTTTATAAGGCGATATTTGAAGGTAAAGCGGAAAAGTTACCCAGTTGATCGGCAGCGGTGACAAGGTCGAAACCCTGGCCGCGCGGGCCGGGGCACAATCCACAGCGAAACGGGAAACCGGCGAAGGCCTGAAAGCGATCGTCACCGGCAAGAAAGGACCGCCGGTTTTTCAGTGGCGGGTCAACACCCCTACTGGCTGATCAAAAAAGCCGCGGATGGGCGTTTTTCATCAACCGCCTAATCCTCCCCCATCTCCTTCAACTTGTAAACCAGGGCCCGCAGGCTGATTTCCAGCAGGCGGGCCGCTTTTGTCTGGTTGCCGCCGGTGGCGGCCAGGGCCTTGCGGATGTATTCCTTTTCAAGCCGCGCCACGGCCTGCTTGAGGGAATAGTCCTCGGCCCGGTCCCGTTCGCGGCGGCGCACCTCCCAGGGGAGGGCAACCTGGTTGACCCACTCCCCCCGACAGAAGATCAGGGTCTTTTCCATGAGGTTTTCCAGCTCACGGACGTTGCCGGGCCAGCCGTAGTTTTCGAGGGCGGCAACGGCGTCGGCGGTAAGATGCGGTACCGGTCGCCCTTCGCGGCGGGCGGCGGCGGCGAGAAAGTGCTCGGCGAGAACGGCAATATCCTTCTTGCGTTCGCGCAGAGGTGGGATGTGGACATCGACCACGGCCAGACGAAAATAGAGATCCTCACGAAAGCGCCCGACGGCGACTTCTTGGCGCAGATCCCGGGCGGTGGCGGCGAGGACGCGGACATCGACCTTGCGCGGCTTGCTGTCGCCGACCCGCAATACCTCCCCTTCCTGCAAGACCCGCAGCAGCTTCGGTTGCAGTTCTGACGGCAATTCGCCGATTTCGTCCAGAAAGAGCGTACCGCCGTGGGCGGCGCCAAAGAGCCCTTGGCGTTCGCGGTCGGCGCCGGTGAAAGCGCCCTTGGCGTGGCCGAAGAGTTCGCTTTCCAGCAGTCCGGCGGCAATGGCACTGCAATTCACCGCGACAAAGGGGGCGTCATGACGGTTTCCCTGTTCATGCAGGGCGCGGGCGACAAGCTCCTTGCCGGTGCCGGTCTCGCCGGTGATGAGAACCGGTGAGGTCACGGCGGCCAGGGCCGCCACCCGGGCCATGACCGCCGCCATCGCTTCACTTGTGTAAATCGGCTCACGCCCCCGGCGCTCACCGGCGAGGGCTTGTTTGAGGCGGGCGTTCTCCTGCTGCAGGCCAAGACGCTCCTCGGCCTTTTTCACCGCCAGTACCACTTCGTCGGGTTTGAAGGGTTTGGAGATGTAATCGTAGGCCCCCTGCTTCATGCACTCCAAGGCGGTATCGACAGAGCCGTAGGCGCTCATCATGATGACCGTGAGATGGATGTGTTTCGCGCGCAGGGTACGGAGAAAGGCAAGGCCGTCCATATCGGGCATGCGGATATCGCAGAGGGCGAGCAGGCACTCCTGCCCCGCGACGGCCGTCAGCGCCGCTACGCCGTTCTCGGCCTCAATCACGGCGTAACCCTGCTTCTCCAGCACCAACCGCAGCATGTGCCGCATCGAAGCTTCATCATCAATGATCAGTATCGGTTTCATGGGTTTTCCTTGATGATATGCTGATCATAACTCCCCCAACCCCCTCTTAGCTTAAGAGGGGGGGATGAACTCTCCTCCCCTTAAGCTAAGGGGAGGTCGGGAGGGGTTAAGTCACCCGTCCTCAACCACACCCAAAACTCACTCCCCAACCCCGGCGTCGAGAGAACTTCAATCCGCCCGCCGGCCTCTTCGATGATGCGTCGGCAGATGGCCAGGCCGAGGCCGCGCCCTGTGGTCTTGGTGGTGTAGAAGGGGTCGAAGAGATGGACGCGCGCCTCGTCGCTCAGGCCGCAGCCACTGTCCCTGACCGCGAGCCGGACCCACTCCCCTTCCACGGCACCGGAAAGGCGGATGGCACCCCCCACCATCGTCGCGTCGCGGGCGTTAAGAAGCAGGTTGACCAAAACCTGGCGCAGGCGGTGCGGGTCCATGCGCACCAAGGGAAGTTTCTCGGGGAGTTCGTCGTAGAGACGGCGCTGATCGAAAACCCCCTGATGCCGCAGCAGATCGAGAACGTCGCGCCCAAGGGCAGCGGGGTCGAAGGCTTCGCGAACGGCGGGGGAAGGCTTGGCGAAGTCGAGAAGCTCGCGCACCAGCCGGTCGATGCGCCCGGCCTCGGCCAGGGAGCGCTCGACGAGATCCCGCGCAGCGGGATCGGTCAAATCGCCCTTGAGCAGTTCGAGATAGCCGACCACAGCCCCTAGAGGGTTGCCGATTTCATGGGCCATGCCCGCCGCCAGATGGCCGACGGAGGCCATTCGTTCGGAACGGATGAGTTCGTCGCGACCGCGCCGCAGAGAAGAGGTCATATGATTGAAGGAGGCGGCCAGCTCGGCGATCTCCCGGGGGCCTTCCACCGTGAGGGTCGCGTCCAGGTTGCCACCGGCGACTTCGGCGGTGAGGGAACGCAGACGGCCGATGGGACGGACGACGTTACGGCCGAGCAAGTAGAGACCGAAGAGGATGAGGATGACGCCGTAGGCGGCGACGTAGAAGAAGACCAGACGCCGGGCCTCGGCGATGCGCCCGCCGATGTCGGCGAGGGAAAAGCGCGCGTGCAGCATGCCGAGGCGCTCCCCGCTCCGCAGCAGCGGGACATCCACGGTCAGACTGCCCGAAGCAGCGGCAGCAGAAGCCAGCAAATTCGAGGAATAATCGACAGTGACGCGCGCCTCCCCACCCACCGGCAGGAGGTTTTCATGAGCGGTGGGATGCGAGCCGAAGCTCGCCACGGGGAGACCGGCGGCGTCGCACAGGGACCAGTCGACCAGTCCGGCAGGATGAACCAGGGGCATGAGCCCCACCCGCGCCCGCGCCGCCCGAACATCGGGAGCTTCATCCCCGGCGCTGAGGGCGCGGCCGAGCACTTCCACCGTCGCCAATGCCCCGGCCACGCGCTGGGAAACCAGTTCCTTTTCGGTCAGCTTGAGCAGCAGAAAACCGACAAAGAGAAGCGCCGCCCCGAGCAGAATCGCCAGGTTGACGAGAATTTCAGTACGCAAGCCGACACTTTTGGACACCTTGGCCTTCCCTCCCCCACAGCAAAGCGATCCTGTTATTCTAGGGGCTTCGCCGCGACAATACAACCGGCTTGACCAAAAGCCCCGGCCACCCCTTAAGCCCTCCGCAGCCAGGCCTCGAAACGCTCCCGCGCCCCCGGGGAGAGAATCCGGGCGAAGGTTTCCCGATTATAGAGATAGAGGCAGTGCCGGATCGAGGTGTAGGGGCTGAAAGTTCGATCGGCGTTTTCGGCGAGATACGCCTCGCGATAGTCGCGCACGGTTTTCAGATATTCAATCAGACTCCGATGCAGATCGGACTTTTTAAAATCGTGGTCGAGTTTGAGGATATCTTCGACAAAGCCATCGACCTTGAAATCCTCGAATTCGAAATCACGAAAGAAGTGCCGGGCAATACGCAAAAAGTTGAAGGCATTCGCGGTCTTTTCACTGGCCGCTCCGGCGGATTCCCCCGCGCCGCCGCCGTTACTCCCCGTCGGCTCGCCGATCGGTTCGACCCTGGCCTTCTGGATCAGTTCCTCGGTGGCATTGCGGATCTCCTTAAATTCCCGGTCCGCCAGCTCAAAAAGGGCGGAGAGAACGTTGATCCGGCGTTTGAGCTCATTGGGGATCGATTTTTTGTATTTGATTTTGTGATCGAGAACACTCCAGGCATCCTGAATCAAGGAGCGAATCTGCACCTCGAAGGGCAGATCGGCATAGGCGGCGTACTTGGGCAAAGCCGCTTGGGCTTCGGGCAGGGCCAGATCCATGTGCAACCCTTTGTAGCCGAAGGAATCCTCGGTGCTTTCCAGGGCCGAAATCTTGTCGGTCACGTCGATGATGCGGAAATGCCGCTTGAGCACTTCGGCGACGGGAACGATCTGGTCTTCGTAGGGACAGATGATACGAATGCCGATGAGATCGGTCAGATAGTTCCTGATTTCATAGGGTTGCCCGGCGGCTTCCAGTTTCCCCTGATATTTGCGGTGAAATTTCTTGACACACTCTTCCCGGTCCTTGACCCGTCCTTCGACAGCCGTCACCTCGCCGACCTCCGCCGCTTTGAGCAGCTGGGAGATCATCCGCATATAACCGTTCTTGACGCTGTTCAGGCGGGCCCGGTTGCCGTCGTAAAATTTGTAAAAGGAGCGTTTTTCCAGTTCAAAATCGAGAGAGGCCAAGGTCGGCTCCTACTGTTTGGGGAATGGTCGCGGCAACCGCGGAAGCGGGTTGCGAGTCGGTTCGAATCGTGCCGACGCTTATTCATTGTATCTCATGAATTGTCAGGCGGCGACAGTTACGGGATGAATTCATCCCGTGTCTTGACAGAAATTTAATAACTGCTAAGTTCCAAGGGGTTCATCCCCCTTTGGCCTTATTCCCGAGGACGGAAGCCGTCCTCTTCGCCTTCGCCGAGGAGATTCGATTCATGGCCCTGCATCCCCTGGCCGGACAACCGGCGCCGAAAAGCCTGCTTCCTAACATCCCCCGCCTGATCAGCGACTACTACACCCGCCGTCCCGACCCGAACGATCCCGGCCAGTTGGTCGCCTTCGGCACCTCGGGGCATCGCGGCACGGCGACGAAACAGACCTTCAACGAATGGCACATCCTCGCCATCGTCCAGGCGATCTGCGATTATCGCCAGCAGTCGGGAATTTCCGGGCCGCTTTTTCTCGGCATGGACACCCACGCTCTCTCCGAACCGGCCCACGCTGGCGCCCTGGAAGTGTTGGCCGCCAACGGCGTCGAGACGCGCGTCGCCAAGGATTTCGGCTACACACCGACACCGGTCATCTCCCATGCCATCCTGACCTACAATCGCGGCACTCAGGCAAACCATGCCGACGGCATCGTCATCACCCCGTCCCACAACCCGCCGGACAACGGCGGCATCAAGTACAACCCGCCCAACGGCGGCCCGGCCGACACCGACGTCACGAGCTGGATCGCCGACCGGGCCAACGGCTACCTGCACGACGCCCTGCGCGGGGTTAAACGTCTGGCGCTGGTTGAGGCGCTGGCCGCGCCGACCACCCGGATGCACGATTACGTCACCCCCTATGTGGACGATCTGGCCAACGTCATCGACATGGCGGCCATCGCCAAAGCCGGGCTGCGCATCGCCGCCGACGCTCTGGGCGGCTCGGGGCTCGGTTTCTGGCGGCCCATCGCCGAAAAATACGGGCTGAATATCGAACTGATCAACGGCTGGCCCGATCCGACCTTCAGCTTCATGAGCGTCGATAAGGACGGCAAGATCCGCATGGACTGCTCATCAAGCAGCGCCATGGCCGGACTGATCGGGCTCAAGGATAAATACGACATCGCCTTCGGCAACGACCCCGATTTCGACCGCCACGGCATCGTCACCCCCACGGCGGGGCTGATGAACCCCAACCACTACCTGGCAGTGGCGATCAACTACCTCTTCGCCAACCGCTCCGGATGGCGCAAGGATGCGGCGGTGGGCAAGACGTTGGTCTCCTCGTCGATGATCGACCGGGTGGCGGCGTCCCTGGGGCGGCCCCTGGCCGAGGTGCCGGTCGGCTTCAAATGGTTCGTTGCCGGCCTCATCGACGGCTCCTACGGCTTCGGCGGCGAGGAGAGCGCCGGCGCTTCCTTCTTGCGCCGGGACGGCACGGTCTGGACGACGGACAAGGACGGCATCATCCTCGCCCTGCTCGCCGCCGAGATTACCGCCGTCACCGGTCGCGATCCGGCGCGGCACTATCAGGAACTGACGGCCCGCTTCGGCGCGCCAGTCTACGACCGCATCGACGCCGTTGCCACCTCCGCGCAAAAGGCGGTGCTGGAGAAACTTTCACCGGAAATGATCGCCGCCGCGACCCTGGCGGGCGAGCCGATCACCGCCAAGCTTACCCGCGCCCCGGCCAACGGCGCCGAGATCGGCGGACTCAAGGTCGTCACCGAAAACGGCTGGTTCGCCGCCCGCCCCTCGGGAACGGAGGAGATCTATAAAATCTACGCCGAATCCTTCAAGGGAACCGAGCATCTCTTGCAGATCCAGAAAGAAGCCCAAGCCATTGTCAGCGCCGCCTTCACCGCCGCCGGCATCTGAAAAGTCCGCCCAAAGACTTGCGCCCCCGGGTTAACTATCCGGGGGCGCAAGTCTTTTTACCCTCATGAAATTGATTGACAGCGCTTGCGGCAAGAGCGCATAATTCAAATTCATATATTTGATTATTGATGCTTGCAAAAGCATCTGGTTGGATGGCCAAGCAAAACGCCACATACAAAGCGCGTCGTTGTTGTTGAGCAATGAGGCGTAGTTACGCACGTCGAAGCAGCGAAACGAGGGCAGAAACGCAGCAGTTGACGAGTTTTTGCGACGCCATTCATGATTTCCGAAGGGATGCCTGTACACGCAGGGGGAAGGTTACCGATGGAACCAACCGTGGAATTCGACAGGACACTCAGCTATGACCGCGAGGCGGAAATCCTCAAGGTTCTGGGACATCCTGTACGTCTGAAAATCGTCGCCGGCCTCATGTCCCGGTCCTGCAACGTGAAAAGGATCTGGGAATGTCTCGAACTGCCCCAGGCCACCGTCTCCCAACATCTCGCCCTGCTCAAGAACAAGGGGATCATTGAGGGACGCCGCGAAGGGGTGGAAGTCTACTACCAGGTAGTCTGCAAAGAAGCCCGCAATATCATCGGCTCCCTCTTCGAATGTATAAACTGCCGCTGACACCCCCCCGAACCAATCCTTCCATCTCATCCTTTTAACGCCTCGGAATTTCTGAAAATAACTACGGGCGCCTCGCTTTTGCGACGGCGCCCGCTGCTGTTTCTTCCCCCCTCAAGCGCGGCGGCCCAATCCGTAAATCACTTCGTAAGTCGCCGGAATCATGCCGTCGCGCCCATGCTCCCGCCGATAGAGCTCCATCATCCGTTCCATGACCCGGCGCGAGGCGAGGCCCGGAGGCCCGGAACGGCTGGCGTTCTGGGCGCCGATCTTTTTCAGGGACCGGAGCAGGTCGGGTACGTCGGCATGATGCTCCCGCTCGTCGACGCTCTCCACCGCAATCCCGACGAAACCGACCCGGCGCAGCGACTCTGCGACCTCCTCCCGGGAGGGGAATTCCTGGGTATGGGACGTCCGAGAGGCATCGACTTCGCCCAGCGCCCGTTGATGGCAGGAACGCAGCTCGCACAGGGTTCCGGCTCCGAAGAGGGCGAAGGCAAAGACGCCGCCGGGCTTGAGCACCCGTGCGCTTTCGGCGAAAGCGGCAGGCAGATCGACAATCCATTGATACATGGAAGCCGAAAGCATCAGCCCGAAAGAGCGGTCGACAAAGGGCAGACAGGCGGCGTCGGCATCAAGAGCCCAGGCGCCGGGGAGCCGGCTCGCCGCCTGGCGGGTCATGCCGTGGGCGAGGTCGGTAACGACCAGCGGCAGTTGGGGATAGACTTCGGCGATGCGCCGGGCGAGGGCGCCGGTACCGGCACCGACTTCCAACACCGGCCCCGACATAGAGCCGAGGCGCTCCAAGCGCTCCAGAAGCCCCGCCACCACCCGTTTCTGGACCTGGGCATAACGCTCATATTCGTCGGCATGGCAGGAAAAGTGGCGCCGCACCCGGTGGTGATCAATCAAGGGACGCTTCATGCAAGAAAACTTCGCCATCGGCTAAAGACCTCGTCGGGCCGGCTGAGAAAAGGGGCATGGGCGATTCCCGGCAAGGGTTCCAGGCGTGCCCCGGCAATCGTGTCGGCAAGATAGCGGGCGGCGCCGGGCAAGGTAATGGTATCCAATTCGCCGTGCTGCACCAGGGTCGGACAAGCGAGCGCGGCGAGACGGCTCCGCTGATCCTCCCGGCGCAAGGCGTCGAGGGCCGCCAAGGCATCGGCGGGTGCCGGCGGCGCGGGAAGCAGGGCGGCGATTTCCCGAAGGCGCGCCGGGGGAAGTTCCTCCCCACCGAGCATGCGCGCGCGGAAATCCTTGAGGGTGCCCGGATAGTCGCGGCGTAGTCGGCGCTCCATCGCCCGTACTTGACCCTCGGGCAGGCCGTGGGGCCAGTCGGCGGCGGCGCAGAAACGCGCCGTGACGGCAACCAGCAGCAACCGCTCGACCCGTTCCGACGACAGCGAAGCAGCCAGTTCCAGCGCCACCTGTCCGCCCATGGACCAGCCGACAAGGCGGATGCGGTCAAGGGCCAGGGCCGCGAGCCACGCCCGCAGATCCCCCGCCAGGGCGGCGAAGCCATCATCGGCGGCGGGGTCGCTGGCGCCGTGCCCGGGCAAGTCAGGGGCGAGAACCCGATAGGTAGAGGAAAAAGCCGCGAACGCTTCGGCGAAGATCCGGGAGGAGAAGCACCATCCGTGCAGCAGCAGCAGGGGCGGCCCAGCTCCCGCCTCCCGCCAGGACAGGCGGCGCCCATCGGCGAACCGGAACTCGTTCATCGCGGCAATTCCCCGAGAATGCCCACGATCGTCTCGGCGGCGGCCGCCACCTCTTCGGGCCGGTGATCGGCCATGAGGGTGGCGCGCAGCCGACATTGACCGACGGGAACGGTGGGCGGGCGTATCCCCTGCAGAAAGATGCCCCTATCGAGCAGACGCCGGGCCGCTTCCATGGTTGGCTGGGGCTCGCCGGTGACAATGGGGACAATCTGGGTGACGCTGTCGCCCAGGTCGAGCCCGCCCCGGCGCAGACTCTCGACAAAAATTTGCCGGTTGTTTTCCAGAGCGGCGCGGCGAGCCGCCCCTTCGGCGCTGTCGACGATATCTAAGGCGGCAAAAGCCGCCCCCAGCACCCCCGGTGGCAAGCTGGTGGAGAAGATGAGGGAACGAGAACGGTTGATGAGGATATCGATCACCTCCCGCTCGGCGGCGAGGTAGGCACCGAAGCAGCCGAAGGCCTTGCCCAGGGTCCCCATGTGCAGATCGATACGGTCGAGGCAACCGAGCCGCTCGCCGCTGCCGCGCCCGCTCGCGCCGAGCACCCCGCCGCCGTGGGCGTCGTCCACCATCAGCAGCGCCTCGAAACGCTCCTTGAGTGCGACCAGTTCAGGCAGTGGCGCCAGATCGCCGTCCATGCTGAAGACCCCGTCGCTGACGATCAGCCAACGGCCCTGCCGCCGGGGCGCCTCCAGACGCAACAACCCTTCCAGCGCGTTCATGTCGCGGTGGGGATAAACCACCACCCGCGCGCCGGAGAGGCGGCAGCCGTCGATGATCGAGGCATGGTTGAGGGCGTCGGAGAAGATCAGGTCACCGGGCCCGGCCAGGCCTTGCAGAATGCCGGTGTTGGCGGCGTAGCCCGAGTTGAAGACCAGCGCCCCTGCCGTCCCCTTGAAGTCGGCGATGCGCGCTTCCAGTTGTGCGTGCAGCTCCATCGTGCCCGAAACCAGCCGGCTGGCGCCGCTACCGACACCGAAACGGCTCGTCGCCGCGCAGCTCGCCGCGATCAGCGCCGGATGCCCGGCCAGTCCCAGGTAGTTGTTGGAGCAGAGGAGCAGTACCTCGCGGCCGTCGACGACCACCCGCGGTCCCTGGGGACCGGCGACGGTCTTGAGGGTCCGTAGCATCCCCTGTTCTTTCAGGCTTTCCAGTTCCTTTCGCAGCTTATCCATGATTTTTCAGTCCCGCCACTCTTCTGCGCCGCCGATCGTCCCGATCCGATCGATGAGCAGCACGGCCTGTTCGAGAAAAGCAACCAAGCCCTCCCGGTCGAGTCCGGCGCCCCGGACAAAAAAGGCCCGTCCGCCGCGTTCCTCCCCCAAAGGCTTGAGCTGAGGAAAGCGGACATAACCGAGATCACGAGTCGCCATGTAGCCGGCCGTATAGTCGGGATCATCGGACCAGCAGAGTTCAGCCAGCACCTGCGGCGCGGCCAGCACCTTGCTCGCCAAAACCAGGGCCTCGCGCACATGGGAGTTGTCCAGACCCTGTTCGCCGAGGCGCGCGCGCAGTTCGGCCTCGGCGGTCGGCGTCAGGTCCATGCGGCTGGCGCGCACGCCCCGGGCGGGATCAGCTTCAAGACGCGCGCCGCTTTCGGCGTCGATGAGCATGGCGCCACGCATCGCCCGACCGTCAGGCGCGGCCCCTTGGGCGATCCAATCCATGGCCGCGCTCACCGCGCCCGTGCTGATGCCCGCATCGCGAAGCAGACGCCGCGCCGCCTGTCGCCCCTGCCGGTAATCAGCGACCAGGTAAGTGCGTAGATCGAGGAGCCGGCCGTGGCGGATTTCCGCTGGCGGCACGAGATCGACGGCCAGACGGATCTCATCGGCCCGCCCCCGGGGATGTTCCAGGGCGCGGCGTACCAAGGCTGCCGTCGCCTTCTCCAGATCGGCAGCGCCGACCAGACGTTCGCCGCCGGAAAGATGCCGGCTTTCGCGGCGGGCGTGCATACGCAAGCTGTAAAGGGACTCGTCCATGACGGCAGAATTAACACGGAGAAAAGTGCATTGTCAACGAAAGACGCCGTCCAGGTTAACCATCCACCCCTGGCAGTCGCCGGTACTTTGTGGTAGCGTGCGAAGAATCGCGTCGGACATCGTCCACGCCTTCCCCGACACCCCTTTCCGACGGGTTGCCCATGACCGAATTCGCCCAACTCCTTCTCTGGGGAGCCTTCGTCTGCTACCTGCTCTCCGTCAATCTTTACCTGCTTCATACACTGGTCCGTCGTCCGCTCTTTTGGCGCGGTGCCTTCGCCCTAGTCGTGCTCGGCTTTCTGCTGCACAGCCTGTGCCTCGGGCTGCGCTGGTATCTGGCCGGCTACCTGCCGGTGACCAACCTCTTTTCCACCCTCTTCTTCTTCAGCTGGGCGCTGGCGGCAACCTACCTCTATTTCGAACTGCGTTACCGGATCCATGCCGCCGGACTCTTCGTCATGCTCCTCAATCTGCTGCTCCTCGGCGCCGCCCTCCCCCGGGACAGTGCTCTCAAGCCGCTGATCCCGGCCCTCGACACCCCCCTCTTCACCCTGCATATCGCCTTTTCCTTCCTCGGTTATGCCTTCTTCGCCATGGCCTTCTCCCTCGGCGTGCTCTACCTTTTTCAGCGCCGCCTGACGACACCGCTTCTGCCGGACCTCACCCTGCTGCACCGGCTCAACGAGGAGGCGATTTTTCTCGGCTTTGCTCTTTTCAGCCTGTGCATGATCTTCGGCGGCATCTGGGCCCAGATCGCCTGGGGCTATTATTTTTCCTGGAACATCAAGGGGCTCTGGTCCTTCCTCATCTGGCTTTTCTACGCCGGGATGTGCCACGCCAAATTCATCCGCCGCTGGCAGGGGACGGGATACGCCTGCCTCTCCATTCTCGGCTTCGCCCTGGTGCTCTTTACCTACCTTGGGATCGGGCTGCTTCTGAGCAGCAACCATCCCCTCGACTGAGCGAATCTCACCATGTCCCGATTCCGCACCATGCTCACCGATCTCTGGAAACTCTGCTGTTCCCTCAAACTGGCCATCGTCCTGGCGACCCTGGCGACGTTGACCGCTTTCGCCGGCTCGCTGCTGATGCCCGCGCGCCCCTGGATCTTCGCCCAGATGGACGGGCTGAGCCTGGGTGAATGGTTTGCCGCCCAAGGCTGGAATTATCCGGAAGCGACCTGGTGGATCGGGCTGTACGGGGCGCTGCTGCTCCTTCTCGGGCTGAATACCGCCTGTTGCATCATCGACTGGCTCGGCCACCTGCGCGCGCGCTGGCGCAAAAGCGGCGAATATCTCATCCACCTCGGCTTTGTCTTGCTGCTCGCCGCCTATCTGTGGGGCAGCCTGGCGGGCTTCCGGGTCGCCGGAGAGACGCTCGCCGTCGGCGAAATCCGACCGGTGCCGCGCCTGCCCGGCCATTACCTGCGCCTGCACGCGGTCGAGCCGGTTCTCGGCTCAAGCGGCCACCCCATGGATGTGCGCAGCACCCTGAGCCTGTTGCGGGGAGAAACGGTGCTGGTGCGGCAGGCGGTGCGCGCCAATCATCCCCTGACCTGGAAAGGGCTGACGGTTCTTGGGGTCTCTTTCGGTCAGCGCAACGACGGTTTCCGCTTCGCCGGCCGCCTCGGGACGGTGGAACTGCGTCCCGGCAGCCGTGTAGCCTTGCCGGATGGCGGCGAGCTGCACATCAGCGACTATCGCCCCAACGGTTTGCGACGCGGCAACGGCGGCCAGGCCTTCGATCCGATCTTTTTCGGCGAAATCCGCCGTCCGGGCCACCCCCCCGAAGCCTTCCGCTACCGGTTGCGCGAACCTCTTCCCCCCGCTCTGGTCCAAACGGGTCTGGATCTGCGCCCGCAAGCCCCCCTTCAGCGACCGGTGAGCATTCTCACCATTCATTATGATCCCGGCCTCAACCTGGCCTTTGCCGGCGCCCTGCTCATGACCCTCGGCATCCTGCTGGCCCTCGGTTCTTTTTACCGCAAACGAACCCGCGGCGATCGCCCTCGGCTCTGAAATACGCCCCTCCCCACAGAACCGATTTTCCCTTGAGTTTTTCGGCGCATGGCTGTTATCATCAAGAAAAATTACAGGCCGTTCAAGACATCAAGCGGGAATTCCCGGGATTTCAATTCCGGGATGAACGCGTTTTTGCGCGAAGCGCAAATTAACGTGTTGACAGCTATCCAAACCGTGAGAGGGTGAATTATCACCACAGACGGAGCGGCAATGAT
>Ga0265295_1004082_pt1 | contig 20095 bp, 11 predicted proteins | sample Munlansysbiofilm_FD_192503 | JGI IMG/M metagenome (GOLD analysis project Ga0265295, IMG submission 192503) | Leachate microbial communities from a municipal landfill in Southern Ontario, Canada - Methane capture system biofilm | ecosystem: Engineered > Solid waste > Landfill > Unclassified ... | reverse complement strand
TTTGATGCTGCCAGACCATGATGCCCCTGCCAGCATCCTGGCTCTCGCCCCATATTCTAACTTGGTTTTATCGGGTCTTCAATACGAGTTGACTCGAATATTCGCGTTATCTCGTGTTAAGCGCCCGATAAAATCAAGTCCATCGCTCAAGGCAGGGTTGGGTTTTATTCGGTTTTGGGTCTGGGATACCCCGCTTTGGGCAAAGAAAAAGGCGGAACGAGATCCGCCTTTATTATTAGTGTTTGAGGCGGTACAATGGCCGCCCCTACGAAGTTTATTTAAGCAGTAAGATCCGGTTTGTGGTGGAGTAGTTCCCGATCTTTAGGCGATACAGATACACGCCGCTACTCAGATCGCGTCCGCTGGCGTCTTTGCCATCGAAGATAAGATTGTAGTAGCCAGGCTGAGCGTGCTGCTGTGAGAGCGTGCGCACGAGCTGTCCGCGGCTGTTGTAGATCTGCACATTCACCAGGGCAGCTTTGGCCAGGGCATAACGCAGGTGGGTAGCGGGATTGAAGGGATTGGGGTAATTGCCCAGAGCCTGTGTAACTACGGGAATCATGGCCTCGGGGCCTTCCCCAAAAGTATCTATATACACGGCAAGGGGGCCGTAAAAGCCTTCAGTTCCGCTGAAATCAAGATTATTCAGCCAATAGTAGTAAGTGCTGCTTTCCGTCAGGTTTTTATCACTGAAAGTATAGAAAGCGCCATTGGAGGTATTGGCAGCCGCGATGAGCGAAGAGATCGTCTCTGCTCCCGAGAGTTCATTGCTCTCTGAGCGCAGGATGTAATAACCCATCACATCGGTCTCGGAGGCTGTAGCCCAATCCACACGGACATAGCCATGACCGGTAAGGACGGCTGTGAAGGAAGATAGGGTTACGGGTAGGGTGCCATCCTGACTATCGGAGAAGACGATGATGAGGTCACTGGATTTCTGCTTGCCGGTGCTGATGGTCAAATCCGCCACAGAAGCAGTCCAATCAACGGTCTTGGGAACTATATTCCAATCTCCTCCACCGAGGCGGTAAGCGATGGTGGGTGGGATAAAACCAAGATTGTGCTCAATGATCAGATAGGGCTCGCTGAAAGTATCTGCAGTCAGTCGGATATCAAGACCGGCATTGGTGAAGGGGCTGGTCACAGATTTGTAGCCAGATTGGTAGCCCACTGTGGGACCGCTCACGCCGCCTATAGAGATTGAGGCATTGATGATGCTGCTATTCGGACCGCTAACCGGTGGCAGAGCTATCTCGCTGTCTGAACCGATGATGATTGCGAGATCCTGTTGCTCGGCTTCTACGATGCGGATGTTGTCGATGGCCGCAGGGGCTTGGGTTCCCGTGCTGCTGTTATTCTTCCAGGAAAAGACCAGACGTTTGGTGCTTCCGGCCAGATTGGCGGGAAGCTGGGTGCTGAAGTTCTGCCAGGTGTTTGAGTTCGATAAAGCTCCAGTCACCAAGGCTCCAGCGGATAATTCTGTTCCTGCTGAAGGTGTGATGGTGGGCTCGGTAAGATAGATTTGCAGATAGTCGTTTGTAGCATCCTGCCCATTGGCTTTCCAATTGAAGCGCAGGTAGAAATCCTGCCCGGTGGATGGGAAATTAACATCGGTATAGAAGTGGCTGATGGAGGCTTGGGTTTCGTCGTAGCTATTGTTGGTTCCGCTGTCATTACTGACGTAGAGGCTGTGGGTTCCGGTGTTTTTGGTAGCGGTGCCCCAGTGCCATTTGTTTGTCTGTGTACCATTTACGATCACCCAGTCGTCGGCGCCACTTTCAAAACCTTCTACAAAGGGGACGGTGAGTTCGGGAGGAGGGGCTAGTGGTGCAAAGAGTAGTTTCAGATTGGGACGGAAGTTTGAGCTAGCATTTTGAGTTCCCGAACCCGAGAATACATTGGTTTGGTCTGCTGAATCACTTCTGGTATAACGATAGCCGTTGGAGACAGTGCTGTATTGGGTGGTACCGCTTGAGTTCCAACTCCCGATCACGCCAAAGGCTGTGTCGATCACGATGTTGTCAATGCCGTTCCACAAGAAGGGAGTGGGTAGTGTCAGCATATTCCAGCCTGTTGTAGTGGGTTGATATGAGACTGATGTCCAAACTGTGGTGAGCCCAGCAGATATCCAACTGGATATGTTAGACGCACTGGTGTGACCCATGCGAACTACATAGTTAGGCATAGCTTTAGTGGGCAGTCCGGTCACATTGAAACCGATCTGGCTAATATTGATAGGGCCTACTACTCCGAGTGCGTTCAGTTCGGCCGCAGTATAGACAGATTGTCCATGCAAACTCTGGTAATAGACATTGATAGGGCCGGCGGCGGATGTGCCGTTGGAAGATGTGCCAGTACCTATGATCACTTCAGTGATGATGTTGGGAGTGGCCGTGGCAGTGTTCGAAGCGGCAGATTCCCCACCCGCATATACCACTGTGACGTAATATGAATATTCAAGACCATTGGTCACATCGTTATCTGTATATGTAGTGGTGAAGCTGCTTACATTAGTCAGGAATCCACCATTTCTGAATATATTGTAACTCAGCGGAGATCCAAGTATTGGTGCTGTCCAGCTCAAATTCACTTGACTATCACTTGGCATCGCAGTCAGATTGTTAGCTGGGGCATAGCTTCCGAAAAACTGCAAAGCAGCGTAAGCATTCAACCTACCGGTTCCGAGCTTTCCTGTGTAAGTTGGATTTACCGCATAATGATCGTCTGTAGTGCTTTTTAGCAGATTGCGCAATTCGGTATTGGTGAGAGATACATTGTTTCGATGTGCATAAGATAGCACCAAGGCTGCTACACCCGAAACGTGCGGACAGGCCATGGAAGTACCCTGATAAAAGGCATAAGAATTGCCGGAAATCGTACTAAGTACGCCCTTGGGATCATTCGCATAGGCCGTTTCGCCACCTGGCGCTGAAATCTCTACCCAAGTGTCATAATTTGAGTAATAGGAGAGAACGTCTTTATTATTTGTTGCGGCTACAGCCATGGCACCATTATAGCAGCCTGGATACCAATTTCCGGAAGATCCATCGTTACCAGCCGCAAAGATGGTGAGGCCACCACTGAGTACCGTTCCGCCGCCGTGTAAATTAAAATAATCTATAGCATCGAGGTCTGTTTGATTAAAGACGTTTACATTTTCATATCCCCAGCTGTTTTGTGAGATCGCTGCACCGTGGTCAGCTGCCCACACTGGAGCTACATCAAAGCCGCCTCCGGAATTGCCTGCAAATACTTGGCAAGACATCAGGCTAATTCCTCTCGTGGGAGAAGAACCACCAGCAATGCCCGCTACGCCTGTTCCATTGTTGTTCACAGCAGCTATAGTTCCGGCTACGTGGGTGCCATGGTCATCAGCAGTGATGGTGGATGAATTGGTCACAAAGTTGTAACCGACCCCAGACCAGATATTGGCTGCCAAATCCGGATGATTGATCTGGATACCTCCGTCGATAACCGCTACTATGATATCCTGATGGCCTTTCTCTATATTCCAGGCATCAAAGAGGCTGATATCTTTGCCTGCGGTGCCACCCACTTGTCCAGTATTGTTGTAATGCCACTGCTCACCCAGGCGTGGGTCGTTACCAGACCAGCGCTGAAGCTCCTCCAGGCTAATTGGAACAAAACCATTGGGATCGGTATACCGGACCTTTTTATATTCAGGCTCAGCAAATTCGACGATATCACTCAGCTTGCGATATTCCATCACGATGTCTCTGATATTGGCTTTGCTGTCTATCTCAAGCTCCAGCCAACGGTCAAAGCCCCATTCGCGATGCCTGTCCACGTGTCTGGTAGCCAGTGCAGGGGAATCAAACAGAAGATTTATCTTGCTTACGCCATACTGCGTGCACAGGGCATCCCATTCAGTTTCCCCGCTACGCTTTAGCTGCCCGTCCAGAGTGCGGCTGCTGAGGCTAAGATGCGAGTAGTCCTCGCTCAGTTTTACTCGGATTATACCAGAAACCATGGCACTATCTGGCACTTGGTAGATATCTATATATGGGCGTTCCCCGCGGCTGACCGCAGCAAATAGGCTCGTGCCCAACAATATGGCCATCACAAAAGATAGAACTAAGCATTTTTTAATCACAATAGACTCCTTGTCATGTATGCTTGTATTATATAATAACGACATGTTTTTTACTCTGTAAGCAGCACCGGAGCATTAGCGATATTTGTCCAGAAGTTTTTTTCAGGACTTGTCTTCACCACGAAAAAAGCCCCGCTGATGCAGGGCTTATGACGTCTAGCTCTTGAATTATTAGTGTTTAGTGCTTGCGGGCTCTGTCACGGCAAAAACTCTGAAGAACCTCCGGGTGGGCGTAGCAGGGACACTATAAGTGGTATTGGCGGTGCTGCCTGCAAGGCTGAAGTTCGTGTAAGGATCGTCTGAGGATTCCACACGGTAGCTGGTAGCGCCGGTGATGGCCTCCCAGGTCAGGATCCGATTTGAGCCGTTTTGAGTGATCGTAACTACAGGTGCATCCAGGCTCCCGGAGTCTGTCACAGACGCTACGAAGGGATCCAGCCCTGCACAGAGTGGCAAAGTGGTGATCCGGCCGGTGGTGTCTTTGGCCTGAATCCAGTAATAGATATTTTGCAGATGGCCAGCGGTGCTGAGGCTGGCACTGTATGTATTTGCACCAGTATGGCTGAGGCTGCTATGCTGCCAGGGACCGCTGGAGGAAGTGCTCCAGGCGATGAAGCTATCAGTGGGATTCAGGGCGTTGACATGATCTATCTCTACCGTGAGTGTATATTCCTGATAAGCAGTGAGATCGCTGACGGGCTGATGCCGGACGCTGATCATCTGATTATCGAAAATGGTATTTACGCGGCAGTGGACAGCGTCGTCGGAGATAAATGAGCTGTCGTAATAGCCCTGCACGATGTATCCTGGCATAGCGGCCTGGTAGGCTGCGATGGCGGCTGTGTCGTAGCTGGAAGGGCTTGGGTTGGCCTGCGGAACGAAGATCTTCTTGTTGAAGATGAAAGAATTGGCATAAGGCTCGTTATCTGAACTTTGGTTCACGCGGAAGATCTGATAAGGTGCGCCGTAACTGGAAGTTTTGGACTGCCAGAAGGCGACTGTCGCTTCCAGAGCGGCGTAATTAGCATGACCAGAGGGTACGCGGGCGATCATCACCTTATCCACATCCAGCAGTTTGGCATGGCAATCGATGTGGTCAATGCTGGAATTGGCGAGCGGATCCGCATACATGAAGTAATCCGTCACACCCAGAATGTCACTGAAGCGTTGGTTGATCTGGGCCTGGCTGAGGCTGCTGTTTTCAGAGAGGACCAGAGTGGTACTCATGGCTTTACCCATGCCGTCGGTCATCATATTGCCGCCGGTGTGGTTCATATCCAGATCATAGAGATTCAGGTTCAGATGGCTGGCCAGCACAGAGGGGATCAGGTTGTCGCTCGGACGCGGACGGTTGTAATTGAAATCCACCAGATGCATATTGTGATCGGCATCAAGGATGGTCCAGGGGGCATAATCGCGGGTCCAGTAAGAATCCGTGGCAGCGTTCACATAGCGAACATTGGCCATGTTCACACTGTTGCTCTGCAGGTTTGAAGTGGCCGTGCTTTGGTTGGAGGAGCTTACGATCACATAGAGCAGGGCTTCATTGGAAAGATCGCGCAGGAGGCTGAAAGGCTGGCCCCAGGGATAGCGGACTACCGCGCCCTGAGCTGGCTCCCATTCTGCGACAAACCGTGGCTCGGTGGGATAGGGATTGACCGGAGTAAACACGGTGAGACTCACGGGGATATTGAGCGAAGAGTTAAACATGGAATTGGACTCGATGTTGAAACTGCTGCTGTAAGTGCCATCTGCCAATCCTTCTGAATCCAGCAGGACGGTGATAATGGCATCAGTGCCGGGGGCGATGCTGCCGGAATGACTGCTAATGCTATACCAATCATCCGGTTGAGGCTCACCAGCCTGATTTAAGATATGGGTACCGGAGAAAGAGTGAGGCTCTGATCCATAATCGTCCCCTGTAACGATCCAGGGCAGGTTCAGATTGCCAGAAGCTGCGGCTGAGATGCTAACATTCACGGTAGCGCTGGCAGTTTCTCCAGCTTGAATACCGCCGTAGCCGTAAGAGCTTTCATAATGCCAATTGATGGTCACACCAGTTCCGTTTTGGGGGCTGGCCACCAATGGATTACCACCGCCCACAAAGCTGCCGACGCTGGTCACAGCAACTGTAGGCGGGAAGGTAATCTGGATATCCTTGATCCATTCCGCGTCTGTAGTGGCGTTATGCATGGTAAAAGTCCAGGTGGCAGTGCTGCCGGGGACGTATGTATTCGTAGTGCAGTTGAAGGTCGATCCGGTGATGTTTCTGCTGCTGAGATTGCGCTCCGGAATGCTCCAGTTCAGATCATCCGTACCGGTATTGCTGATGGTGATTTGGCGGGAAATGCTGCTTCCGCTGCTCACCGTTTCGGAGATGGAGCTGGGATTTACGGAGATGGCGGCATAATCCTGACTGAGGGGAACGAAGAGCAGCTTCACATTGGGTCTGCTGCTGGAAGTGGAACTGCCGGTGAAGACATTGGTCTGATCAGCGCCGTCGCTACGGGCATAACGGTAACCATTAGTCATGCTGGTGAATTGAGTAGTTCCGGAAGAATTGTAGCTGCTTACACGATCAAAGGCGGTGTCTATCACGATGTTATCCACTCCATTCCACAAGAAAGGTGTGTTCAGGGTAAGCATTTGGTATCCGCCTGCGATAGGCATGTAGGCAGTATTGCTATAAACCGTCTGCATATCAGCCAAAGTCTGCCAGTTTGCCACGTCGCTATCGCTGCTGTGTTTCATGCGAATGATAAAAGCAGGTAAAGCAGACGCTGGGGCAGTATTTACGTAGAAGCCAAGCTGGGTGATGTTTACTGCGCCGATCATGCCGGCGGCATTGAGTTCTGCCGCAGTATAGACGGATTGTCCGTGCATGCTCCTATAATAGATGTTCAAAGGTGATGCTTCGGAAGTGCTGGTAACAGATGTGCCCGTGCCGATGATCACTTCTGTGACCATATTGGGAGTGGCTGTCGCAGTGTTTGAGGCGGCAGATTCACCCGCTGGGTTGGTGTACAAGGTAGTCACATGATAGCTGTAAGCAGTGCCATTGGTCACGGCATTATCGGTATAGGAATTGCCGCTCACAGTGGTGAGGGCTACTCCGTCCTTGTAGATCTTGTAGCTATTTATCACACGATCTTTGGCGTTGAAAGTAACTGTTTCATCGATTTCGCGGCCGGCAGCAGCTGTCCAGGTGAGCTGAACTACGCTGTTACCACCGATGGCGACAAGGTTGGTGGGCGCATACATATTAGGAGTAGCGCTGATGGTATTTGTAGCTTCAGATTCTTCGCTGCCATAGAGGGCGGATACTTTGTAGCTGTAGTTGGTGCCATCGGTCACTGCTGCATCTCTGTAAGTTAAGGCGGTGACTGTGGTCAGAGCGCTATTGTTCTTATAAATCTTGTAACCGGTAGGAGTTCCAATGACTGGTGCTTGCCAGCTAAGAGTTACCGCACCGTGGGTAGCAGAACCAGCCAGGTCGCGAGGTGGATAGAGTACTCCGGCAGCCGGGAAGATCTTCAGCCTCAGATTGGGCAGATTTGAAGTGCCGCTAAGTGAAGTGGGTTGAGAGCTGTCGTTTTGGTTTTGTCTGACACGAGTGCTCGTGCCAGTTGAGCTATAGTTCCATTGCGGATAGACAGAGGTCCAGGCTTGATTGCCCTTGACTATCAAGATCGAGAGGTTGGACATTCCATCATAGGCAAAGCGCTGGTTCAAATCTATCTCCATCCAGCCAGTAGTGGAGGTGTTTGGCCAGTTGCCGCTGTAAACTTGGGTGTAGCCAGTGGTGGAGTAGTTACCACTGGCCAGACTGCTGGCAGTGGTGTTCTTCATATAAACTGTTATCGCTTCGATAGGATCCACATTTGTTCCGGAAGCTTTGTAATAGGCCATGGATTTAATAGCCCCGGCCATGCCGACCTCACCAGCCAGATAGATAGCTTCGTGGGCTGAGTAAGTGTAATAGCGATTCAGCGGATGCTGTTGCTGCGAAGTTCCGTTGCCGATGGTGATCTGTTCCGGGTCTCCCACTGGCAAAGCTTCACTTTTGCTTGCGCTATAAGCTCCTGCAGTAGCAGTGAAACTGAGGCTTGCCAAAGCTCCAGCCGCCATTGAACTATCCACGCTCAGAGTGAAGCTTACGTTTCTGCTGCCACCGGCAGTGATTGCGGAAAAGCTGGCAGAACCACTTGTGATAGTGATGCTGTCGTGCTGCAACTAAGGCTGGCTGATCCGGCTGGACTTGCTGCACCGCCACCATTCAAGATGGGTATGGTGAGGCTCACCGTTTCACCGGGATCCAGCATGCCATTGTTGTTTCCGCTGGGGTCAGCGATGCTGGGGGCACCGAAGCTCAAAGCAGGTGCATTGAGAGTGATGGGGAATTCATGCGTCCAGCTCTCGCTGCCGCTTACCATGGTGATGGTGAAATCTGCCATCGCGCCATTAGCGATGTTATTGGCGATAGTAAAAGCAAAGGCGCTATTACGCGTGATGCTGGCACCCGCAGCCAGATTTCCCAAAGCCTCGCTGGCATCGGTGATAATGATGCCGGGGGTAGTGCTAGAAAGTGTGGCATTGAGATTGGTGGCGGCTGCAGCACCGACGTTTTTGAAACGCACATTGAAGGTAGCACTATCGCCGTAATCCGGAGCTTGATTGTTGCCATCGGCATACTGGGTGCTTTCCACGGTCACATAGGGTCCGCTGCCGGGTATTTGCTGCACATTACCTATGTAAGTAACGCGGTTGTGAGCAGTTACGGTGAGGGTATAATTAATACTGCCAGCAGGCATTCCGCTAAGGGGAAGAGTCAGGGTTCCGCTGCTATTCGTAAAGCCGCGGGCATAAAGCTGATTATTGTAGCTCAGCGCCACCAGGGCATTGGCCACACCGGTATTCACAGTCATGTTGCTGGCACCGATGAGGATCTGATTGGGATGGGTAACTGTCATGGCAACAGGGGTTTTACTCCTGGCCATCAGAGAGGCATCGCCGAAGATATGCCAGGTTTTGAACATATTTACACCGTCTGAACCGGTGGTGTTGCCATAAGTATCCATCATCTTGCAAGAGCCATTGAAATAGAAACCTCCGGCGGTGTTTTTAGTCTCTGCCACCCAGAGATCGGTGATCTCATCCTGGCCCCGCATGGGCGAAGCCCAGCTTTGATTGATCGTGCTGGCATAGATGGTGATAGCCCCGCCACTAGGACTGCGCATCCAGCCTTCGGCAAAACAGGTTTGAGAGACGAAGTTGCCATTCACACAGGCCACGTCCACGATGAAGGGAGCCTTGTTGCCATTGCTGAGGTTCATGGCATTCGTATAGCTAAAACCGGTGGTACCCCAAGTTGTATCTGAGCCGTGACCTACATAGTTCATGAATCCACGTCCGGCATTCACATTAGCGCTCACTGTAGTGGCGGAAGCACCCGGATCATAAACCTGATCTACGCTGCTGTATCCGTAGTTAAGCAGTTTTGTGCGGATAACATTCATGTGCTGGATGTCGGTTTCGTTATTGTCACCGCCCGAACCACCTTCTGAAGATGCAATACCCATAGCTTTGGAAAGCCAGGTGTCGCTGGTGGTGGTATTACGTTCGTAGGCAATGCTGCGATTTAGCTGAACATTCAATTGATTCACGGTTTCAGCCGAAAAACGGCCTATGAAGATATCGGGATAGTTGTCGTTACCAGCCACCAGTGAGAAGCTTGGATCAGAACCACCACCGCTTAAGTTGAGAGATGGAATCTGCGGTCCATCACCCACTAATTGCACATAGGTAAGGCTGCTATCCTGATTATAACGATTCTGAATATAGCTCTGTAACTGCGCTGCGGTAGTCCCAATAGTGGACCACTGCACCAGTTCAGTTTCGATGCCCTTCTGCTTTTTCCAATTCACCCAGGGCTGGATGGCGGTCATAAAGCTTGTATGACAGATCACCAAAAGCTTGCCATAGCTATCGTTCACCGGGACATAGCGCTGATTCTGCCAATTCACAAAGTGGTTTTCATACAGCGGGGCAAAGTCACGTGAAATGCTGTCCCGGCTTTGGCTCATGGTATTCAGAGTGTCGCGGCCATCCCGATAAACGCGCACTTTATAAGCAGTATAGACGCGCAATGTCCCCGTACTTGGCCGATAGGCAAAGGGGATGGTTTTGATGGTAATCCCACGGAAATCCCGGAGGATGTAAGGCTCGCTGAGGCTGGCTATCTGCTCTGGATAAAAGCTATTACCTTGATAGATGGGGTCAAATTCATAAGGCACAGTGGCGGGATCTATATTGCGGTAAATCACGCCTTTGGAGGGGGCTATGGGCAGTTTGAGATCGGTATATTCTATATCAAAGATCTCCAGTTTCATCTTGCCCATGCCGTCTATGGTGATGCTGCGGTTGAATACCGGCAAGGCTGGCAGGCCCTTGTCCTGGGTGATGCCTTCTTTGGGAAGGGTGATATGGTGCCAGGAACTGCCCCGGATTTGCACTTCCTGAGTGTCAAAGTGCTGAATCTGATATTGCAGGATCGTTTCCTGCGTTGTGCTTTGCAAAACCTGCAAAGAATTACCATCACTACCGAGGCTGATGCGCTCGGCAAAAAGGCTCGTAATCATGATGATCATCAATGCAATCAAAAACAGTGTTCGCTTCATATATACTCCAAACTTATTGTAGATTCTAGCAGTAACTATGGCTGCAGCCAAATACTCCAGCTTTTTGCACCGTTATTTATTCTGCCCACATACGTCAAGAGCTATTTGCAGGGCGGGGTTTGGGGATAGAACGTAGATCGGGTGGATCGGACGGATTTGTTGGATTAAAGAGGTTTTAGGGTTTTACCGTTTTACCGTTTTAGCGTAGTGGCGGAATCCGTTCCGCCTACATCACGATTGAACTGAGATGCACCTCTGCCCAGACCATTCTACCCGCCTTGCCGAAGTGGAGATCACGTGGAGATACCGTGGAAAAATCCTCTTATCTCCACGTCAGATTCAGCACAAGGTATGCAGGAAGACCCCAGCAGCGCCCATGCTGGAAAGCCGGAAGCAGCAAACAAAATCAGACTTTCAAAAAAGGAGGATGCCTGCGCGCCGAAGCTCTTGACAACAATGGCCTGCAAGAATAAACGGTAAAATGTGTTCGCATAAGCACGCCAACACGTAAAATTCGTCAAGTGAGGAAACAATGAAAAAACATGCTTATGGCTCAATCGGCCTTGGGATATTCCTGCTCCTGCTGGGCACTCTACTCCTGTTCACCCATCCCACCGCAGCGGCGATTCCAGCACTAATCGGGCTGGCACTGATCTATCAAGGCTGGGTAAACAGCCGCCGGGCCCTGATAATCTTCGGGCACAGCATGATCGTGGTGGGAGCCTATCTAATCACCTGGGGCTTATATCTCTTGCCCGCGTTCAGTCCGGTATTTTTGGATATCGTTTTGGGACCTTTATTTTGGGGAATCATCTCCCTCATGGGCGGTGTATGTGCCAATTATCATGGCTTCTGCAAGTGCATTAATAGCTCCAAAGGCTGAATATTAAGCCTTACTGTGTCCCCAAAAAGGGACTGTAAGACAGAGATATTGGTTGACAGCTGAACGATGTTCATTATCTTGGTAATAATATATATATCAAGAGGTAGATACATGATCCCTAAGAATACAAGTTTTAGCGAAGCACTGAACTCAATGAAAGCGGCTTGCATCGGCGAGCTAAAGATAGCAATTCCAATCATTCAAGGAGGCATGGGTATAGGTGTATCCTTATCCAGCCTGGCTGCTGCGGTGGCCAATGAAGGTGGAGTGGGCACGATATCCGCTGTCGCCCCCGGTTTTCGTGAACCGGATTTCCTCAGCAATTTTCGAGAGGCCAATATGCGTGGTCTGGCCAACGAAATCCGCAAAGCCCGTGAGAAAACCAAAGGCGTGCTGGCCGTGAATATCATGGTGGCACTCACCAATTTTGCCGACATGGTGCACACTGCCATCCAGGAGAAAATAGATATCGTTATATCTGGAGCAGGGCTGGCGCTCAATCTGCCGGAATACCGTCCCGCCGGTAGCAAAACCAAGCTGGTGCCTATCGTCTCCACAGATCGCGCCTTGAATATCATCATCCGCAAATGGCTGAAAGGCTACAACTGTCTGCCGGATGCTGTGGTGCTGGAAAGCCCTTACAGCGGTGGACATCAGGGTGTGAAGATGGACGAAGTGGGACAGGAAGATTTTGAACTCGATCAGCAATTGCCCAAAGTCCTGGCTCTGCTGGCCGGATATGAAAAGCAATATAATAAGACCATCCCCGTCTTCGTAGCCGGTGGAGTGCAGACTGGTGCAGACATCAGAAAATATGTGGAGATGGGCGCGGCCGGAGCACAGATTGGCACACGCTTTATCACTACCCACGAATGCGATGCCACTCAGGAATTCAAGGACGAATATCTGAAAGCACAATCCCCGGAGGATATCGTGGTGATCAATAGCCCTGTGGGGCTGCCTCTGCGCGTATTGAAGACGAAATTTGTGAAAGAGATCATGGCGGGCGAGAAGAAGCCAATCGCTTGCTATTACAAGTGCCTGCATACCTGCGACTATCATAAGGTGCAGTTCTGCATTGCCCAGGCACTGATCAATGCGCAATCTGGTCTTATCGATGAGGGCGTGTGCTGCAGCGGGGTGAATGGCTACTTGAATAACGAGATTGTCAGCGTTCACGAACTAGTGGAAACCATCAAACAGGAATACAGCGAGGGCGCTAGTTAAGATACTGTCCCTGGATGACTCTGGCTGCATCTGATCCGGGAAACCCCCGGCCTGCCTCCCTCATAGAATACAAGGATTTAGCCGTATATCGCTCAATATTTGCAAGCTTGGTTCAAAATTTGCATATAATAGCTTGACAGCTCTTATGATATGCGTAATTCTGTCTGCGTAGCCCAAACAGGTGATACCACAGTGATTTTGAACAAGTTCCTTTTTCTTTTTCCCAGGGAGGTTTAGATGAAAAAGCTGATCTTTGTGACGATGCTACTAATAGCTATTTTACCGCTACTGGCCAGCCTGGCCTTTGATGAACCAGTGCCGCTGTATGATTTTGATAACTACAAACTCAGCACTCAAAAAATATGCCCCAATGGGAATCAGGTACTGCTCTTTGAACAAAGCAACAAGGGAATCAGAAACAACTACATGCAGATCTATTCTCCGGAAAATGAGGCGCTGCTCGCAGAGTCAGTTTTGATAGAACCCCAGGGAATAATTGCCCACCTCATCATACATCCGGACAATAGTATAGCGCTGTTCCAGTGTGTATTTGGTGATGATGGCCCACCCATGTTCATTCTGAATACCTATGACCAAACGGGCAATCTGCTTCCAGAGCTGTCAAACATCCAGGTCTCGCACACACAAGCGAGTATCACACCGGTCAGCGATGGTTTGGGGGGATTGCATTTCTGCGCACAAGAAGGAAACGGTTCCTACCGCTATCAGCATATAGATGCGGGGGGAAACCTTGCCCACCCTGTGCAAGGCCTGAACTTGCAAGGAAATGTGGGGAGTGGTTGGGGGATGATTGCCACAGAAGATCATGGAGCTCTCTTGTCCATACCTGTGCTAGTAAACTCCATTCGAAGTGTCAAATTCGTGAGGATCGGAGCAGATCATCAGATCGCTGGGGAATTTGCCATCCCACGTCTGGAAGGGGGTCTAAGCAATGTCTTGCTAATGAATGCAGATTCAGACTCGTTTTATGCAGTTTGGAGTATCTCAAGGACTATCTTTGCGCATAGAATAAGCTATTCCGGCGAGTGTTTATGGACACAGGACTGGACTCCCACGGGCGCTGCTACTAAGAATTTTGAAACTGCCGTAGTAAGCAGCGAGGGGAAGCTGATAGTTTATTATGCTACCTCTTCAAACGGCTACAGATCCTATTTTGACGTGATCGATCCCTTGGGGAGCGTCATTCACAGCCAACTCACAAATTTGCATGAGCCCGGCTTGAGTTATGATGAGTACACCAAATATCCGGTGGCAGATAATGAGGGGGGATGGTTTTTAGCATGCGTGGGTAATGAGCCATTTGTGCAGCATTTCAATAGCGATTTCACGTCTTGGCCCAGTGCGCTGCCTTTGGATAGTAGTGATATATCTCTGGGACGTGCATATATAAAGTCGCAGCTTTATGGGGGGAACCTGCATCTTTTGTATCAGATAGATCAGGATCATCAAAACTTTATCTACTCGCAGATCATCGATTGCCAGGGCAATGCCACATATCCAGCGCCGGGGATTCCTCTACAAACGGGGAGGTCGGGCAGTGCTTATGGCCTCAAAACTATCGCTCTACCTGGTGGGCTTTGCTTTGCGATGTGGCATCAAGGGGCAAATGCATATTTTGAACAGAATAAATTGATGTATAATGTCATAAGTCCCTTTGGTATTAGTCTGTTTCCCACCGCACAGTGTTTTCTGGAAGAGGCTGAACTCCAGAATCATGAATGTTTCCCAATCACCGACAGCCAGGTGCTGGTCGTGTGGACCAGGAAATATGGCTACGACTACATATCCCGGGCTCAAGTGCTGGATATATCGGGAGATATTGCCTGGGAGCCGGAAGGCCGGCTGCTATATTCAGGCCACGCGAAGCCTATCTTTTCCATGCTGAATGGTGCTCTGTATATGGCGCGCTGTACCGATAACGGCATTCGCCTGCAACGCTTTGTAAACGGAACTGCATCCTGGCAGGACAATGGCATTCTGGTTGGAACACACAACCCAAGTTGGTTGGGCACCGATTTGCAGATAGAAGCCTTATCTGGCAATAGAGTATTCTGGTCGCAGGGTTGGAACTCCTCCTGCCCGGAAATGAGTTTTATGAATATCATCGATCATGAAGGCAATTTACAGTATCCGAGCACAGGATTGCCTTTGGGGGACTTGGGGAGTGATTACTGTGGATTGAGTCCCAGCCACTACTATAGGCAGGGAGAAACCATATTTTATGTCCTGGCATATCACTACCGGGTGTGGGAGTATCATGATGGCCCGTTTGGCGGATATTCCTGGCGTTACTATGCCGATAACAAACTTCAGAGGATCAATCCCGATGGCAGCCTGGGTCCTGCTCCTTCAGCAGAGCAAAACGTGGGTGCAGGCATCCACTGCTTTTCAGGAGACGCTTATTATTCCGAGCATAATCATTACGGATATGATGGCTTGAGTCCCAGCATGCGGAAATATGATCTAGCGGGTAACCAGCTCTGGAGTGTGCCCCTTACTCATGATTCACATATCAAGAACATCTCTGCTCTGCCAGATGGACGGGTCCTTTTGGCCTCTCAACGGGATGATGATCTTAGGAATATCACCCTATGCTACTATTCCTTGCTGGATTCAGGCGGCAACATTGAAATTCCTGATGATAGCCAGTGGGGAGCAATGGTCAATCCGGAACTAGATCTACTCTCTACAGGATATGGGGCTTATCTGATTCTGAGGCCCACTTCCTCAACGCAGTTCAGTGATTATGGCGGGGTCCAATACTACGAAGTGAATACCTGGGCGAATGACGATCCACACGCGAGCCCAGCCCTGCTATCGCTCAGCCAAAACTTCCCTAATCCCTTCACAGATCAGACCCGTATATGCTTAAAGCTGGACGAATCTGCTCCGGCTACCCTGAAGGTATATAATGTCCGCGGTCAAATAGTGAAAACCCTGTGTGATGGAGCTCTGCCCAAGGGTGACAGTTATCTGGACTGGGATGGTAAGGATGAGAAAGGAAAAGCTTGTGCCAGCGGCGTGTATATCCTAAAAGCTCGGGCAAACAAGAAAAGCAAGACGATAAAAATGCTCAAGCTGCAATAAGATCAAGCGTTTGGGGCGGTCTGCCAGATCGCCCTTATTGATCACAGCCTTAGCCAATAGCCCCCTAATCATACTAGTCCCCAAGAGTGGACATTTTGGACTAAAGATATATTCTGGCGATCTTGCTTCATGAATTCTGTGTTTTCCAGCCATCTAGCCCGAACAAATGCTATGTTTGAAAACTGCTGATTATCATGGACTTATGCGCTTATGTTTTGGAGCGGTACAGTTTTTTCTTGACAAAAAGGGAGTGGATAAATCTCTTGATTGAACACGATCGAAAATGTGGTCCAGTAACTCAGTGGTAGAGTATCTCCCTTTTAAGGAGAGAGTCGACGGTTCAAGTCCGTCCTGGATCACCAAATATTTGCGACCCCTTCGTCTATCGGTTAGGACTCAAGATTTTCATTCTTGCAAGAGGGGTTCGATTCCCCTAGGGGTCGCCAAATATAAAAGATTACGGGGCGGTATGCCCGCCTTGGTTTTAATTGCGTCCCGTTCGTCTAGTGGCCTAGGACTCGTGATTCTCAGTCACGCAACAGGGGTTCGATTCCCCTACGGGATGCCATTTTTTTTTGCCCTCAATTTATCTGAACATTTACCGGACTATCGCCTAAAATCTGCCCAATAAAATCTGTAGTATCAGCAGGGCTTGATCTGCCCAGGCTTTTGTCTTGCATGATATTGCTCTGAGGAATGCTCTCACTGAGGGCCCGCATGCGCAGGCGCAGACTATCCGGCTTTTCGTCGGTCTCTCGTTCCTGAAGTTTCACGGTGGTCTCAGGCTTGTTTTTTCTGAATTCCGGGGTGTGCAGCCAGCCTTGAAGGTAGGCATGCAGCAAGATAGAGCCCAAAATCATGACAAAGATCACTATGCCTACCGTCCAGAGGAAATTCGTGGAGAGCAGGATCTTTTTTTCCGTGATGTTGCGGCGGGGATCAAATTCTTTCTTGGTATTCTCGGGCAGCATGATCTTAAACTCAGCCATTACCAAGCTCAGATCTGCCTCCAGATAGCGCGCATAATTGTAAACCAAAGCCTTCACCAAGCCATAATGGCCGATCTGGCGCAGACGGTTCTCTTCGATGGCCTTGATCTGGGCTTCGGAAATCTTGATGTCATCCCAGATTTTGGAGTACGAAATTCCGCGCTCCAGGCGAAGCTCCAGCAGGTGTTTGCCTAAATCTTCCATGTATAATTTCCCGAAAATACCTGGCTTACCGGCCCGCAAAGCTGCAGGCTGTCTGTCTCTTCCTGATAGATGATCTTCAGGATTCCTCCGGGCACTTCTACTGTCACTTCAGGCCCCAGCAGGGCCTTTCTGATCCCGGAATACACGGCAGAGGAAGCTCCCGTGCCACAAGCCAAAGTAGGCCCACAGGCCTGCTCCCAGATCTTCATGCGCACTCTATCTTTGCTGAGCACCTGGACAAAATGTACATTCACGGCAGACGGGAAAGCCGGATGATGCTCCAGCATGGCGCCATGTTTTAGATGCGGATTTCCAGAGACATCATCACAAAAGACTACATAGTGCGGATTGCCGATATTCACGAGGTCGCCCACAAAGCCGCCGGCGGGAACATCTGCTTCCAGGATCCTGGCTGTGCCCATGTTTACGATGATATCTTCACCCTCGCGGCGGGCCTGTTTGAGCCCGGAATCCGTAAGGATAAGAGCCTCATTCCTGGCGGATTTATCCATCAGCAGGCTGGCCACACAGCGCAGGGCTGAGCCGCACATGCCTGCCCGGCTGCCGTCGGAATTGTATATGATCATCCGTGCATCAGCGGCATCGCTAGCCTGGAGCGTAACCAGGCCATCGGCTCCCACACCAAAATGGCGGTCGCAGATCGAGCTCGCCAAAGCGGGATAGTCATAGACGGGCAGATCCTGATCCGTATAGTCCAGGATCACAAAGTCATTGCCTTGCGCGTGCATCTTTTGAAAAGCGATCAACATAGGATCTCCTGGATCATCTCTGAAAAGCTGTAAACACCTTTCTTATCAGCGATCCAGCGGGCAGCCATCAAGGCTCCATGGGCGAAAGTGGCCCGGGAACGCACCGTGTGGCTAAGCTCGATGGTATCTGCCGGGCTATCAAAGAACAAGCTATGAGTTCCGGGAACAGAACCTCCGCGGATACTGGCGAAATGAAATTCATCGGGCTGGGGTCTGCGATCCAGCTTGTCCCAGACCACTTTGTCTTTGCGGCTGCTGGCGCTCAAAATCAGCTTGGCCAGCTCAATGGCGGTTCCGGAAGGGCTGTCCTGCTTTTGGGCATGATGTTTTTCCAGGGCATAGAGGTCGTAATCCTCAAAGCTGTCAAAGACGGCCACGGCACTCACAACCAGGCGGGAAAAAAGGTTCATGCCGATGGAGAAATTGGCGCCGTAGAGGAAGCCGATCTGGGCTGTTTCTGCCTTTGCAGTGATTTCAGAAAGCTGTTCGTGCCAACCGGTGGTGCCGACCACGGTGTTTTGTCCCAGTTCAATCAATCTTTCCAGATTCTGGATAGCGGCGGTGGGATGGCTGAAATCAATGGCGACATCGGCATCGTTCAGGGATTCTTTGGTGATCTCGGAGGCGTATTTTGGGATGATGGCTTTGCTATTTGGGTCGACGCGAGACGCATCGAATCCTGTAAGAGGATCGATGATGCTCACCACCTCGCAGGCTTTGCTCTCGGCAAGCTGATGGATCATCCTGCCCATTTTACCATAGCCGATCAGACAGATTTTGGTCATTTCTAGACCTTGCTGTGCAGTTTGATGATCTCTTCCACAAAAGCTGCGCCTCTGTGCAGTTCATCGACCTTAATGCATTCGTGCACGGTGTGCACATTTTCCATGCCGGTGCCGGTGATGATCATCTGTATCCCGCTGGCTGCGAAGATGTTGGCATCGCTGCCACCACCGCTAATGCCCACGGTGCAGGGAATATCCAAATTGCCCAAAGCCTCTCTGGCCAGTTTCACCACAGTGGCGTCTTCGGGCACGTGAAAAGAATCGTACTCGGCTTTGCAGACAAAATCCAGCTTGCCACCCAGGTCCGAGTAACGGGCTATGGTGCTTTCAAAAGCGTGCTGGATATCGTCTGATACCCGTTTGAGTTTGGCGGGATTGTGGCTGCGGACTTCACCAAAGATCTGGACTTTATTGGGTACGATATTGGTGGCTTCGCCTCCGCAGATTTTCCCGGCATTGCAGGTGGTCTCAAAGTCTATGCGTCCCATGGGCATGGCGATGAGTGCTTCAGAGGCCATGCGGATGGCGTTCAAGCCCTTTTCGGGCGCTACTCCCGCGTGGGATTCTTTGCCATGAACAGTGGCTTCCCAGGAGTTTTGAGAAGGTGCGCCGACCATCAGTTCTCCCACTACATGTGAATCTAAAGCATAGCCAAAGCGGGATTTCAACCGGGATTTGTCAAAACCCTTGGCTCCCAAAAGCCCGATTTCTTCGCTCACGGTGAAGAGCACTTCGAAGGGTGCATGGGCCATGCCGCTGTCTTTGATGCGTTTGACGGCAATCATGATCTCGGCTACGCCGGATTTGTCGTCCGAACCCAGGACTGTGGTGCCATCGGAGACGATTCTATCGCCCACGATGCTGGCCTTGATGCCCTTTCCGGGAGTCACCGTATCTACATGGGAACAAAACAATAACGGTTCTTTGGCAACAGTTCCAGGGAAATAGGCGTACAGATTTCCGGCATTGCCCCCGGTTTCTTTGTAACATTCATCTTCTGATATTTCTGCCCCCAGCTCTGTCAAATCCAGCTTGAGAGTATCAATCATAGCGCGTTCGTCCCGGGACTCGCTGTCTATGGCAACCAGCCTAAGGAAATAGCTTATTACATCGTTTTCCATCGTATCCTCTTTATATATCTTTATTTTTCGTAAGAATTCCTTGTCACGTGCAGGCTGTGCAAGGGCGGGTTTTTTGTCAATTTATAATACGACTCTGTAGTAACAACCCACTTTCAGCTATTACCTTAATACCAAGGTAAACCGGTACCGACACAAATTTGGCCATAGAGTGCTATGAATTTGCCAAAATGCGTCCCATGTGGATACTATGCAGTCA
>Ga0265295_1004081_pt1 | contig 20100 bp, 16 predicted proteins | sample Munlansysbiofilm_FD_192503 | JGI IMG/M metagenome (GOLD analysis project Ga0265295, IMG submission 192503) | Leachate microbial communities from a municipal landfill in Southern Ontario, Canada - Methane capture system biofilm | ecosystem: Engineered > Solid waste > Landfill > Unclassified ... | reverse complement strand
TTTCCAATCATTATCAACAATATAAATAACGTTTAGGGTTTCAGAGTCCCTCCCATATTTCCGAATGTGCTCAAAGGTTTCCTCAACGGTAAATTGAGGTTTAATGGCAACATACTCTGGGGTCATTAATCGACCAATACTATCCTCAGGGTATCCTAGGAGCTGAATGGATATTCTTCGCTCCTCTGGTGAGAGGCATTGAATAAGTTGCTGTGTAACTGTCCCTGGCAGCTCCTCAAAAAATGCCGTTCTATCGTCTGGATCTAGGTCGTTGAGCAGATCCGATAGTTTTTGGGTATTCTGCGCTAACCCCTCAATAATTTGCTCCTGCTTGCCATGTGATAGCAGCTGGAAAACTTCCTTTGCCTGTACCCTACTGAGTAATCTAAATAGGATTATTTCATCCTTTTCCTCTATTTCTTCAATTAACTCGGCAAGCTCGAATGTATCATACTCATTCAATGAGTACTTGAGAGTTATCCAAGCCTTATCCTTTATTAATTCGCGAATTTCGGTTTTGATTTCAACCATTGTTTGCCTCCTTACGCTTTAATCCATAAGGAAACACGAAGCCCTTACAGAAGTGTTAGTACTCTAAATCTACTATCATACGAGTCTTCGTCCATTGATATAGAATCTTTAGATTGATGTGAATCTGTTGCTATTTTTTGCGTATCCATGCTATCCAAAAAAGAGTTTGGCAGATTTGGCAGTGGCTCTCTACTGATGTGTTTAAACTAAATTTATCAGCAATGATAAATCCCATTTCTGCCATAATTTGCAAAGGTAGCCTAATTTCTGGAAATTGTCCTATTGCTGCCATGTTAAAACCCTGATAGGGTTTGGTATCCTATCAGGGTTATGCAAGGGGCTACTTTTTATGGTACTCCAAATTGCCTTTTTAAAATAGCTAGATTAACCTGAAGAAAAAACCCGTTAGCAAGCTGTTGATGATTTGTTAGTTTTTTTGTTGCTTATTTCTAATAAGATTATTTGCTTTGAGAGGTTCTATTATTGTATAGTATTATAGTTGAGAAATCAAATAGAGAAACAAGAAATTCAGCTATCCGTTTTGAACAAATTCTTAACATCTGGAGTGGTTGTTAGCTTTGTGTTATTTGTTTACAATGGCAATTCCTCAACACCTGTTAATAACCTTCGGAACTTCTTGTAATACAATATTCCTTTATGTTAATTTTGTGTTAAAAGTTTGTTATGCCACATTTAATAACGAATTTTGCAAGGTTTTTATCAATTTTGTGTCAACCCTTTCAACAGGATAATATCATCATTAGGTTTTAAAGTTTTTTTTTAAAAAAGATATAAAATAATATGGTTGTTAATAACAATAATTCTTTCGTAAAAAATGGTTTCGTTGACCTCCCTATTGATGCAAATTTAAATATAGTAGAGGAGATTAACAGACTTAAGAAGGAAAAAAACGCTGTTATTCTTGCGCACTATTATCAAGAAAATAGTGTACAGGATATTGCCGATTATATTGGTGATAGTTTAGGCTTATCGCAAAAAGCAGCAGAAACAGATGCAGACATTATTCTTTTTGCAGGGGTACATTTTATGGCCGAAACGGCTAAAATGCTGGCACCAAATAAAAAGGTTTTAATTCCCGATTTGAATGCTGGATGTAGTTTGGCAAACTCCTGCCCCACAAAAGAATTCTCTGAATTTGTAAAAGAACATCCAAATCATACGGTTATTACCTATGTTAATACAACTGCAGAGATTAAAGCACTTAGTGATGTTTGTTGTACATCGAGCAATGCTGTACAAATTGTAGAGAGTTTTCCAAAAGGTACTCCTCTTATTTTTGCCCCCGACCGAAACTTAGGAAATTATATTAAGCGAATTACCGGAAGAGATGAAATAATAGTTTGGAATGGAGCATGTCATGTTCACGAAGATTTTTCATTAGAAAGAATTTTAGAGTTAAAGAAAGAATCTCCTGAATCAAAAATTATTGCACACCCAGAGTGTAAAAAGCCAATTCTTTTAGTTTCAGATTTTATAGGATCAACTTCTGAACTTTTAAAATTTGTTCAGAATGATAATTCTAAGAAGTTTATTGTAGCAACTGAATGGGGAATTCTTCATCAAATGCAAAAAGCCTGTCCTAACAAAGAATTTATACCAGCACCACCTAAAGATAGTACCTGTGGTTGTAATGAGTGTAATTTTATGAAGTTAATAACAATTAAAAAAATCTATTTAACTCTATTTCACGAGTTGCCCGAGGTAAATTTAGATAAGCAATTAATAACTAAAGCGGTAAAACCCATTGATCGTATGCTTGAGATATCAAAAAAACTAGGTATTATTTAATGCCATGGTTTGTTGCTATATTTGGAATCAAATAGTATTAAATGTCCGATTCTAATTTTATTAAAGATTTTAGATTAACCGACTCAGAAAAAGAGTTGGATAAAAAGGTTCGTCCAGAAGAATTTGAGGATTTTAATGGGCAGGAAAAAATTGTAGAAAATCTTAAAATCTTTGTGCAAGCTGCAAAAATGCGGGGTGAGGCTTTAGATCATGTTTTACTCCATGGCCCCCCAGGATTAGGAAAAACTACGTTAGCCTATATAATAGCCAAAGAATTAGGAGTTAACTTAAAGTTAACTAGTGGACCTGTTTTAGATAAACCTGCTGATTTGGCAGGATTACTAACTAATCTTGAGCAAGGTGATGTTCTTTTTATTGATGAAATACATCGATTAAGTCCTATTGTTGAAGAATATTTGTACTCTGCAATGGAGGATTATCAAATAGATATTCTTATTGATAAGGGTCCAAGTGCGCGGAGCATACAAATTGGACTAAATCCTTTTACCCTAATAGGTGCAACAACACGGAGTGGTTTATTAACTAGTCCATTACGTGCCCGTTTTGGAATTAAAGCACTTCTTGAATACTATGATTCGTCTATAATTCAGGTTATAGTTAAACGCTCTGCATTTATTTTAAATATAGAAATAAGTGAAGAAGCTTCGTTGGAAATTTCAATGCGTAGTAGAGGAACGCCTCGTATTGCAAATGCTCTTTTAAGAAGAGTACGCGATTTTGCACAGGTTAAAGGCGATGGAACAATAGATTTGAAGATAGCCAAAATAGCTCTTGACGCCTTAAGTATTGATAAATTAGGATTGGATGAGATGGATAATAGAATTTTAACAACTATTATTCACAAATTTAAGGGCGGTCCAGTAGGTCTAAACACTATTGCTACTGCTGTGGGCGAGGATAGTGGAACAATTGAGGAAGTATATGAGCCTTTTCTTATAAAAGAGGGATTTATAAACAGAACCCCCAGAGGACGAGAGATAACAGAATTAGCACTTAAGCATTTAGGGATTGAAAACTTTGGAATGCAAAAAAGACTATTCTAGTTAAAAGATTTAGAAAGTTTCTGTAGGAATGTCTTATTTACTAGTTTAATTTTTTTGCCAGAAAAAAGTATCGTTTTCTCTGATTTAAACTCGGACAGCAATCGTATTACCGATTCTGTTGCTGTACCAACAATATTAGCCAACTCTTCTCTTGTAAGAATTATATTTAGGTAACCTTCGTCGTCAATTCCAAAATTTTCCTCGAGCATAAGCAATGCTTCAGCCAAACGTTCGCGAACAGTTTTCTGAGCAATATCCTTTATGTAGCTATTGGCCTGGTTTAATTCCTTACAGGTTAACTGCATAAGTGCAAGAGCAAAATTTCCGTTGCTTTTAACAAGATGAAAGATCATAGCGGCTGGAATAAAACAGATATGTGCATCCTCAATCACCTCGGAAGTTGTACAAGCAGGTTCGTTGCTTAAAACAGAACGATATCCAGTAATATCTCCCTGTTTTGCAAAGGCTACTATTTGTTCTTTACCGTCGGAGCCAGTTTTGTAAATTTTAAGTATACCACTAAAAATACAGAATACGCCGTTAATGCGACTACCTTCTCTATAAATTATATCTCCTCGTTTATACTCTGAGCAAGACTTTTCTGTTTCTAAAAAACTATTTTCTTCAACAGTTAAAGTTTTGAAAACAGAATTTGTAGCACAGAAACAAACCTTGCAATTTTTATCGGTAGCCATTTTTATTAGTTTGGTTATTAGCCAAAATTAAAACACATATATGCCATAAATGTTTTTATCAAAACAATTTACTAAAGAACAGAACTGAATTGATTTAAGAAACGAGTATCATTTTCAAAATACATGCGAAGGTCTTTCACTTGATACTTCAACATTGCAATTCGCTCAATGCCCATACCAAAAGCAAAGCCTGTATATATCTTAGAATCGATATTATTAAATTCAAGAACATTTGGATCTACCATTCCGCACCCAAGTATTTCGAGCCAGCCTGTATATTTACATACACCGCATCCCTTGCCTCCGCACAGATTACAGCTAACGTCCATTTCGGCCGAAGGTTCGGTAAATGGAAAAAACGAAGGACGAAGGCGAATTTTAACATCGTTACCAAACAGTTCTTTAGCAAAGTAGAGTAAAGTTTGCTTTAAATCGGCAAACGATACGTTTTTATCTATATATAGTCCTTCTACCTGATGGAAAATGCAATGCGCTCTTGCAGAGATTGCTTCATTCCGAAAAACTCGGCCTGGGCAGATAACCCTAATGGGTGGTTTTTGCTGTTCCATGGTACGTACTTGAACCGAAGAGGTGTGAGTACGCAGAACGATATCGGGCTTACTTTCAATAAAGAATGTGTCCTGCATATCGCGAGCAGGGTGTTCTTCGGGAAAATTTAACGATGAGAATACATGCCAATCATCTTCAATCTCGGGACCTTCAACAATTTTAAACCCTAAAGATCCAAAAATATCGTAAAGTTCCTGCTTAACCAGTGATATTGGATGCCTTGACCCAAAACTTAGTGGAACAGGTGGGAGTGTAATGTCAATATCACTCTTCTTTTTGTTACTATCTTCGAGTTGGATTTTAATTTGCTGAATTTTATCTAACGCTAAATCCTTAAGATTATTAATGTGTTGACCCAGCAATTTCTTCTGTTCGTTTGGAACATCTCTAAAGTCTGAAAAAAGTTGTGTTATTTTTCCTTTTTTCCCTAGAAGAAGTATTCTAAAATCCTCAGCATCTTTAATTGTTTCGGCTTTAAAGCTTTTAATCTCCTTTACAATACCTTCAATTATTTCTTGCATCTAGTGGTTTATTTTATAATTTTTATCTTCATCCTCACATCACTCAAAGGCTTGTCAGATGCGCCAGTTTTTACCGCTGCTATCTTATCAATTACATCAAATCCTTCTGTTACTTCGCCAAATACTGTGTAATCGGCATCTAGATGAGGAGTCCCTCCCAATGTTGCGTATATGTTAATTTGCTCTTCAGAGAAATCGTATGGCTTGAGGTTCAATTTAATAATTTCAATTGTATCCTTAAACTGAGCATATATCTCGCTCATGTTAGGATTCTTACCCTCATCAATCTGTTTTTCTGCTTTATCCATAATTAAATTATTGATAGCAGTGTTCTTCGCGTTTTCGTTCTTTTTAAATTCCAATATTTTTAATTCGTCGGGTGTAAAAACTTTGCCCTGAACAATATAAAACTGAGTAGAAGATGATTGCTTCATCGGGTTTACATTGTCGCCCATACGGGCAGCAGCAAGTGCTCCCTTTTTATGAAATAATCCTGGAACAAATTCTGCTACAATTGTTTTATCAAACTCTTTTAGTTTTACCGAATCATCCCCAAATTTTGCACCTGTAGCAGGATCACCTCCTTGAATCATAAAGTTTTCAATAACCCTATGAAAAATTATGCCGTCGTACACACCTTGCTCAATGTTCTTTACAAAGTTATCCCTATGCTTTGGGGTTTCGTTATACAAAAATGCTTTAATGTTTCCCAAATCAGTTTCGATTATAATATTGACAACATCCTTGTTGGTTTCAATATTCTTTTGGGTACATGAATTTGAAAAAGCAAATACTATTGCTATAACAGCAAAATTTAGAAGTAGTTTTGGTTGCATGATAACAAAGTTTAATTATTGCAAAAATAGAAATTACACAGTGTATTTCAGCTAAATATTGTATAATTTTGCCAATATGGCTTATTTTATGCGAAAACTCTTCATTATATACTTATTTTTTTGGGGTGGCTTATTGCAGGCTCAACAGGTAGGCCTAGTACTTAGCGGGGGCGGAGCAAAAGGCCTAGCGCATATTGGCGTGATAAAAGCTTTAGAGGAAAATGGTATTCCAATAGATTATATAACTGGCTCGAGCATAGGCTCAATTATTGGTGGTTTATATGCCTGCGGTTATACTCCCGATCAAATGGTCGAAATTTTTCAATCAGATGAGTTTTATATTTGGAGCAAAGGCATAATTCCTGAGAAATATATCTACTACTATAAAAAGCCCTGTCCCGATGCATCAATGTTTACTTTCTCCATTGATTTTGAGGAAGGATTACCTAAAACCCGGTTTCCTTCATACCTAATTCCTACACACCAGATGGATATAGCATTTATGCAAATTTTTTCTCCATCAATAGCAAAGGCAAATTATAACTTCGATAGTTTAATGGTTCCTTTTCGAGCTGTAGCATCAGATATTTACAAAAAGAAATCGGTTATTTTTAAATCTGGAGATTTAGGAACGGCTATTCGTGCTTCTATGACTTTTCCCTTTTATTTCAGACCAATAATGGTTGATAGCATTCCACTTTTCGATGGTGGTATATTTAACAATTTCCCATGGGATGTAATGGTTGAGGAGTTTAATCCCGATTTTATTATTGGCAGTAATGTTTCCCAAAACCCTTCACGCCCCGATGAGTTAAGCGTTATTCTTCAACTGGAGAACATGATTGTTACCAAGACAGATTTTGATATTCCTGATAGTTTAGGAGTTACCATAAATACACGGGTGGATAATATTTCCCTTTTGCAGTTTACAGATGTTGAAGGTGTTGCAAACTATGGTTATCTGAAAACTATCGAAAAAATGGATACTATTAAACAATTGTTAGCCCGAAGAACCAATTTTGCTGAATTATCGCAAAAACGTAAAGATTTTGTTTATAATCAGCTAGATTTAAATTTTTGCTCAATCAAAGTAAAAGGTTTAAAGGAGAGTCAGGCTAAGTATGCCTATAATATTTTTAAGAACAAGAAAAATACTACAGAATATTACGATTTTGAGAAAAAGTATTTTAAAATAATTGCTGATAAATATATTGATAGAATTTACCCGAACGCACTGTTTAATAAGGAAAAAAACGCATTTGATTTAACTCTAGATGCTTCGTTAAAACCCGATTTAAATATACATTTAGGAGGAAATATTTCTTCGAGTAGTCTGAATCAGGGTTTTTTTGGAATTGATTATAGATTTTTACAAAAATATGCTACTTTCTTTTCTGCGAATACATATTTCGGAAGATTTTATAGTAGTGCTAAATTTGTAGTTCGGCAAGACTATAGTTTACCCTTACCTTTTTTCCTTCAGTTAGGAGGCTATTTTAATCGTTATGACTACTATGGAGGCAATACTGATCCATTTTTTGAGGATTATAAACCTCCTTACCTCATTAATAAGGATAGTTTCTTCGAAGCACAATCTGGTTTTCCAGTGAGCTCCAGTTCTATGATTAGACTAACCTATAAATTTGGACTAAAGGAGAATGAATACTATCAGGTAAGTAATTTTAATAGAGACGATTACCCAGATAAAACCTATTTTAACTTTCAAAGTTTTGGCTTATCATATGAACGTAATACCCTTAATTTTAAAAACTTTCCTACTCGGGGTCAATACCAAAAATTTAGGATAGGCTATATCAATGGAGTAGAAACCCATAAACCTGGCAGCACAAGTGCAACATTTTTTGATGACAAGAATAATCACTCTTGGTATGTTGCAAAATTCCTAATTCATAACTATTACCCCATTATTAAAAGAAAAATATCGCTTGGCTGGTATTTTGATGCAACCTATTCAAATCAGCCTTTTTTTATTAACTATTCATCATCCATCTTAAATTCTCCAAGTTTTAAACCAACTCAGCATAGTCAAACCCTTTTTGTTTCTGATTTTTATTCACACAAATATATTGGAGTTGGCCTGATGCCAATCTTTGAATTTACTAATGACTTTAGTTTAAGAACAGAGGCCTATTTATTTCAACCCTTAAATTCTATTCTAAAAGATCCCAATGAGTATACAGCATATTATTCTAGTGATTTACCTAAGTACTACCTACTTGCTTCAACTTCATTGGTTTATCAAACCCCTTTAGGACCTGTAAGTTTGTCGGTTAATTACTATCCAAAGGAAAATAAATCTTTCTATGTAATTTTTAATTTTGGTTATATACTTTTTAATCGATCAAGCTTAGACTATTAATTATGCACTATATAAAAAAATTAGCTGGACAAACAGCCCTTTACGGCTTGAGTAGCGTCGTGCCTAGGCTTCTTAATTACATGCTTGTCCCTTTTCATACTCGTGTTTTTAACCAACCTGAGTATGGTGTTATTACCGAGATGTATGCCTATATGGCTCTGCTTCTTATTCTATTAACCTACGGAATGGAAACTGGGTTTTTTCGTTTTTCAAGCAATGAAGAAAACAGCAATACAACCTATTCAACCGCATTTTATTCATTATTGACAACAAGTTCTTTTTTCATTTTTTTAATGTATTTTCTTTCAGGATCCATTTCCACTGCTTTAGGCTACCCTTCAAATCCTGAATACATAATATACCTAGCTGCAATTATTGGTTTGGATGCATTAAGTGCCATTCCTTTTGCAAAACTCAGGTTAATGAATAGGGCACTAACTTTTTCAATGGTAAAAATTATTGGTGTAGTTATAAATGTCTTCCTAAATATCTTTTTTATAAAAATATGCCCCGCTAGTCCAACACTCAGTGGTATATTTTTAACTTCTGGGTCACTTGTTCAATATGTTTTTATTAGTAATCTGATTAGTAGTGCTGTAGTTATTATTATTTTACTTTTCATTTCAGACATTTTACCAACAACTTTTAGTTTTGGTAGACTAAAAGAATTACTAATTTACTCTTTTCCCTTGCTGGTTAGTGGTTTAGGTGGCACAACAAACGAATCGTTTGACCGAATATTTCTAAAACATTTAATATCAACAGATAAAGATCCATTATATGAACTAGGTATTTACGGATCTAATGTTAAGCTTGCTGTTCTAATGGTCCTATTTATTCAGATGTATCGGTATGCCGCTGAACCTTTTTTCTTTGCAAACGAAGGAAAGAAGGATTCAAAGTCTATGTATAGTAATTTGTTAAAGTACTTTGTGGTCTTTACTCTCCTTATATTTATGGGAGTAGGATTGTTTACCGATATTTTTCAGTTCCTTGTGGGAAAAGATTTTAGGGAAGGTCTAGGTGTTGTTCCAATACTATTACTTGCAAATTTATTCTACGGAATATTTTTCAACGTAAGTATTTGGTATAAATTAACCAATAAAACATGGTATGGAGTTTACTATACATTCTCGGGTGCTCTAATTACGTTAATTCTCTACTTTACATTAATACCAGTTATTGGTTATTACGGTGCAGCTATAGCCAGGTTAGTTTGTTATATATTTATGACCGTTATTTGTATAGTTGGCGGACAAAAGCATTATCCAATACCATATGATTTTAAACGAATAGCATTATACATTGTATCAGCTATTGTTCTATTTATAATTGGATATTATTTTACTATTCCCAATAAGTTACTTGCTTACACCTTCCGAATATTTTTAATTTCAGGGTTTTTACTTGTAGTTTTTTTCACTGAAAAATTTTCGTTCAAACAAATCTTACAATTCATAAAACATGACAGTTAGAATAGTTAATAAATCAAAACACCCACTGCCTGAGTACAGTACAAGATTAAGCGCTGGCATGGACTTACGAGCCAATATCGACAATTCTATAATTCTTAAGCCTTTTGAGAGATGCTTAGTGCCAACTGGTTTATTTATTGAGTTGCCCGAAGGTTTTGAAGCTCAAATCCGTCCCAGAAGTGGACTTGCTTTAAAGAAAGGACTAACTGTACTTAACTCACCAGGTACTATTGATGCAGATTACCGTGGGGAAATAGGTATAATTATTGCTAATATGAGCAATGAGGAAAAAAGCATTGACGATGGAGAAAGAATTTGCCAGATGGTAATAGCTAAACACGAAACAATTTCGTGGGATTCCGTAACAGAGTTAAACCAAACCGACAGAGGTCAAGGGGGTTTTGGGCATACTGGAACAAAATAATTTATAATGAAAACTCTTCTTAAAAGTTTTTTATTTGTTGTCATTTCCCTTTCGGTAGGTGGGTGTAATGTTGGTATGAAACTAAAAAATAGAAGAGTATACCAATCTGTTTCCCCTTTTCTATTCTATTACCAAGGGGTAACATCTAGAATCTTCGGAGATTATTCCTCGGCCATTAAAAATTTAAATATTGCTAAATTAAAAGAACCAAATAAGGATGCAATTTATTATGAGCTAGCTTTATCGTATGCTGCACTTCAAAATGTTGATAGTGCAATATTGAATTTAGAAAAAGCAGTTAGCATTGATAACCAAAACTTAGCCTATAGATTACTTCTTAGATCTTTATATGTTGAAAAAAAATATTTTAACAAAGCATTACTAAATCAAGCTCAAATCATTCAAATTGATTCAACTAACAATTTTAATCAGTTTCATTTGGCATTACTCTATGCTGAAATCGATAGCCTAGAAAAAGCTCTTGACATTCTGGAAAAATTAGAAGATAACGAAGGCTTCAATCCGAACATATCAGAAACCAAGCTTAAGATTTATTTAGGAAAATCAAATATACAAGCGTCAAAGAATGAATTGTCTAAATTAATAAACTTTTCCCCCCAGAATCCATACTATTTACTGTATCAAAGTGATTTATATTTTATGGAAGGTTATGATAATCTTGGATTACAGGTACTTGATAGTATTGTATCACAAAACCCAGATTTCCTTTATGCAAAGTATGAGTTGTTTAATAAACAATTTAACTTTGGGAATAAGGATAAGGCGCTCACTTTATTATATAGTATCTTCGATGATCCCTCCCAATCAGAAGAGGAAAAGGCTAAATTGTTCTACCCATTACTCTTCGACAAATCACTTTACAATACTAGAAAACAAAAGTTGGATTCAATCATTGACGCTGGACTAATCCATCACCCCAAAAGTATACTCATTAATCAAGTTGCTTATGAACACTATCTTCGTCTTAATAGCTTTGAAATGGCGAAAAACGTACTCCAAACTATTGTCCAAATCGATCCCACTAATTCCGAGAAATTTGAACAACTCATTAATTTTCAATACTCTCTTGGATATAAAGATGACGTTTTAAAAACCTCCGATAGTGCAATCCTTTTATTTCCTCAAAAATCTATATTTTACATCTATAAATCAATTGTTTATGAGGAGAATAAGCAAATCCATAAGTCAATAGAATCTCTAAATAAGGGCATTCAAACTATAAAAGATAAATCCGAATTATCTGAAATTTACGGTACATTAGGTGATATTTATTATAAACAAGGGAATAGTAAGGAAACCTATAAACAGTATAAAAACAGCCTTATTAATAATCCTAATAATGCCCGTATTCTCAACAATTATGCGTACTACTTGGCTATGGATAATATGAATTTGACCAAAGCGTTAGAAATGAGCACTAAAGCTGTTACCTTAGAGCCTAACAATAGTACATATATTGATACCAGAGGGTGGATTCTTTTTACGATGCAAAGATTTGAAGAAGCTAGGGATGTATTGCGTAACGCAGTTGCTAAGGATGGAAGTACTAACCCAATATTGAATGAGCATTATGGTGATGCTTTATACAAAACTGGCAATAAAGAAGGAGCCTATATTTATTGGCTAAAGGCTAAGGACCTTGGTGGTGGAACAGAATTTTTAGAAATTAAAATTAACACTAAATCATATGCACCTTAAACATAAAAGCGTAATTCTAATATCCATATTAGTAGTTTCGTTTAGTTGCACCATTAAAAGTATTCAACCTGTTGAGCCGTTTATATGCGCAGATTTAACGCTTTTAGATTCAATTCAAACCCCCAAAATCCCTTACAAATCTCTTTGTGTTCCTAAAACTACATTTCGTTTAGATCACAATGGACAATTTCGAAATTTAAAATCAACTTTATATGCCGTTCCCGATTCATTGATCGCTGTTTCAATCAATAGCCCATTAGGTAAAGAAGTAGTTAAGTGCATAATGGTGAAAGACAATATTCAATTCTTTGATTTTCAAGTGAATAAAGCCTATTCGTTTGATTATAAGTACCTTAGCTCAGCATTAGGAATTGAAATAGATTTTTACAAAGTACAAAATATAATTTTAGGCTATCATAGTCCTAATACTTTTCAATTCGATTATAATACTGAGGTTTGTGAGTTACTTCATTCTAATTCTTTTATTAAAGGTGATTTAACAATTAACCGTTCAGTAAATGATAATACACAACCTTACAAAGTAATTTTTACTTATACAAAGTCCATTGAAAAGTTAAATAAATATACCATATTCGTAAATCAAAACGATTATATATTTTCTCTAGTCTATGATTGGACCTTAAATTCACCCTCTGATATTCCTAGGTCAGTCCAAATCGACTTCAACTATTTAAAAAATTCAATAGGGATTGACATTGATTTTAAGACTTTCGAAAAAGATGTTAAAAAAACATATTTATACAAAGATTCTACTATTAAATTTACCCCATTAGTATTAGAGAATGAAATTTATTAGTTTTCTTTTTTTTCTTTTGGCAATTGCCCCTTTATCTTTTACCCAAACGCTCAAAGAACTTGAATTGAGTAAACAGAAGACTGAAAAAGAACTTCAGTTTTCCACCCAATTACTCGAAAAAACCCAGAAAGATCGAGTACAGTCTTTAAATCAACTTAAAATTTTAAGTAGTCAACTTAAACTCCGTAATCGTTTAATATCCGATACTCAAATTCAAATTCTATTACTAGAAAACCAAATTGAAGACAAAACTTTACTTATAAACAGTTTAAATAAAGATTTGCAAAATCTGAAGAAGGAGTATTCAAAGCTTATACTATTTGCATGGAGAAACAAATCGGATATGGAAATACTTGTTTTTTTGTTTGCGTCTGAAGACTTTAACCAAGCATATCGAAGACTAAGGTTTTATCAGCAAATTGTTAAATTCCGAGCTAAGCAAGCTCAAGATATTGTAACTACGCAACAAATGATTGCAAGTGAGCTTAAAAGCTTACAAGAAAACATAAAAACGCTTGAGTCTTCAAAGCAAAGCAAAGCCGTAGAAGTTTCAAAACTATTACAAGAGGAAAATAAATATCAAAAAAGTATAGTATCACTTAAACAAAAAGAGGGACAGCTAAGAGCTGAAATAGAAGAAAGAAAAAAATCAATGGCTTTGCTTGATAAAGCAATTGCAGATTTGATTGCAGAAGAAGCAAAAAAATTGACTGACACTAAAGTAAGAGATGGACGTTATCTGAAATTATCAGCAGGGTTTGAAGGAAATAAAGGTAAACTGCCTTGGCCAACTTCAAAAGGATTAATTACAAGTAGTTTCGGCGAGCATAATCACCCAGTACTTAAAGGAGTAAAAATCAAGAATAACGGCGTTGACATAAGTACCGATGAGAAAGCAAGTGTAAAATCAATTTATGAGGGGGAAGTAAAAAAGATTGTAACTATACCAGGCTCCAATATTGCTGTACTAATTCGCCATGGAGATTACCTAACAGTTTATTCTAATATAACTATGGTAAAGGTAAAGGTTGGCGACATGGTTAAATCGCTTCAACAAATCGGACAGGCTTATACCGATCCTAGCACAGGAAAAGGAACCTATAATTTACAAATTTGGCACGAGAGCAAGATTCAAAACCCAGCAGATTGGATACTTCCATAAAAAACATATTTAGTATTTATTGAAACTTTATTTAAATAACAAAGTATAAATTACTTGAGAATTACAGCTATAATGGAAAAAGAAATTTCAATTCAATCAAAGCTCGATAACATTGGGCACATCGAAAAGTTGGTAGATGAAATATCAGAACAATGTAATCTATCGTCCGAAATTTATGGTAAAATACTGATTGCTACCATCGAAGCGGTTAATAACGCAATCGTACATGGAAATAAATTCGATATCAATAAGACAGTTGATGTGGGGGTGCAAATATTTGATAATACAATCCATATTTATGTTAAAGACCAAGGAAAAGGCTTTAATTATAATGAAGTTCCCGATCCAACTAAGCCAGAGAATTTAGAGAATGTTTCAGGTCGTGGCGTATTCCTTATGAAAAACTTAGCAGACGATATTGTTTTTAAACTTAAGGGAGCACATGTAGAATTGGTATTCAAAATTTAATTTTACAGTGGCTGTTTATTTTTTTACAGAGGACATTGCTTTCAACTTTAATCAAAAGCAAATATTTAAACAATGGATTAAGTATATAGTTGAAAGCAGAGACTTTATATTAGGCGATATTAATTATATTTTTACCTCCGAGGATAAAATCCTTGCTATCAATAAAGCATATCTCAACCACAACTATCTTACCGATATTATAACTTTTCCTTATTCAATTGGAAAGATTATCTCATCAGATATCTATATTTGCATTCCAGTTGTTAAAATCAATGCGCAAAATTATCAGCAAACATTCTCCGACGAATTGAACAGAGTTATAGCTCATGGTGTTTTACACCTAGTTGGATTTAATGATTCTACCAAGGCTGAGGAAAAAATAATGCGCAAAGCAGAGGACGAGAGTCTTTTGGTTTTAAAGGAAATGTGCAATGCTAAAAAGTTTTGATGTAATAGTTGTAGGAGGAGGTCATGCAGGCTGCGAAGCTGCAGCAGCAGCTGCAACCCTAGGTTCATCTGTGTTGCTGGTTTCCATGGATTTATCTAAAATGGCCCAAATGAGTTGTAACCCTGCAATGGGAGGTGTAGCAAAAGGTCAAATACTTCGAGAGATCGATGCCCTCGGCGGATATTCAGCAATCATAACGGATCAGTCTTCAATCCAATTTAGGATGTTAAACCGTTCCAAAGGACCTGCAATGTGGAGTCCTAGAGCACAGTGTGACAGAATGGTTTTTTCTCAAGCCTGGAGAGATACCCTCGAAACTATACCCAATCTTTATTTGTGGCAAGATAAAGTTGTTTCAATTCTTCACAAAGATGGAATTGCCACAGGAGTAAAAACCCAGATGGGAATTGAAATCACCTCTAAAACAGTTGTTTTAACCAATGGCACTTTTTTATCTGGCTTAATTCATATCGGTAGTGTAAATTTTGGTGGAGGAAGAATTGGCGAATCTTCATCCGAGGGTCTTACAAAACAATTGGAGGATTTGGGATTCGAGTCTGGGAGAATGAAAACAGGAACTCCCGTAAGGATTGATGGACGTACTGTTGATTACTCAAAACTTTTAGAGCAAAAGGGAGAAGAAGAGGAGAGGTATTTCTCTTTTATGACAGACAAGAAAAACAACTTAATTCAAAGAAGTTGTTTTATCGCCGAAACTTCAGTTGATGTTCACGACATTTTACGTACAGGTTTCCAATTCAGTCCACTTTTTCAGGGAGCTATAAAAGGCATTGGCCCCCGATATTGCCCCAGTATTGAGGATAAGCTGAGAACTTTTTCCAGCAAGAATAGCCATCAATTGTTTTTAGAACCCGAGGGTGAAAAAACTTACGAAATGTATTTAAATGGTTTTAGCTCTTCGCTGCCTTCAGATATACAGTTTTCTGCACTAAAGTCGGTACCAGGATTCGAAAATGTTCATATTCTCCGCCCTGGGTATGCAATAGAGTATGACTACTTTCCCCCACAACAATTAAATCATACACTTGAGACTAAGATTTTAAAAAATCTATACTTTGCTGGTCAAATAAATGGAACTACCGGATATGAAGAAGCTGCTGCGCAAGGAGTGGTTGCAGGAATAAACGCAACGCTAAAAATCCAGGGAAAACCCCACTTTATTCTTGGCCGAGATGAAGCATATATTGGAGTTTTAATAGATGATTTAGTTACTAAAGGCGTTGATGAACCCTACAGAATGTTTACAAGTAGAGCTGAGTACCGTATTCTTCTCCGGCAAGATAATGCGGATGAACGGCTGACCCCCATAGGAATTAAATTAGGGATGGTATCAGAAGCGAGAAGGATGGCCTTTGAAACTAAGTATACAAAAGTTAATAAGCTAAAAGCCCTAATCAAAAAAACAAGTATATTGCCTGAGGAGATAAACCCGTTTTTAGAATCTGTATTATCTAAGCCGATCGACCAAAAACGAAAAGCTATCGACATTCTACTTAGGCCTGAAGTTGGACTTTACGATATTATAAAAGCTAGCCCAACCCTTAAAAACAATTTCGACGAACTTGAAATATTAAAAACTGATATAACCGATAGTGTTGAAATCCATCTTAAGTACGAGGGATATATAGAAAGGGAAAAACAGATAGCCGAAAAGATTAAAAGGCTAGAATATGTTAGTATACCAGAAGATATAAATTACGATAGATTTCAGTCAATTAGTATCGAAGGTCGGTTTAAGCTAAATAAAACTAAACCCATAAATATAGCTCAGGCAAGTCGTATTCCAGGTGTTTCTCCAAGTGACATTAATGTACTCCTCGTCTTTTTGGGCAGATAATGTTCCACGTGGAACATAAACTTAGTCATATGTTATATTTAAGTGTTCCACGTGGAACATTAAATTAAGAATTCAATTAAATACAATCAACATTTACTATGAAAACTGACAAATATTCGATTAAAGGAAACTTAGTCGATCCAATTAATAGGTCTATTAAGGGTGTAATTTTGAATATTGAAAAAGGGATCATTAAAAGCATAGGCAAAACAGACTCGCTGGGTGGTCCATTTATTCTGCCCGGATTTATCGATTCTCATATTCACATTGAGAGTTCAATGCTTATTCCCAGCCGCTTTGCCGAAATGGCTGTGGTACACGGAACCATTGCTGTAGTAACCGATCCGCACGAGGTAGCCAATGTTGCAGGTGTAGAGGGGATTCGGTTTATGCAGAACAATGCAAAGAAAGTGCCCATGAAGTTCTTTTTCGGAGTTCCATCCTGTGTTCCATCCTCGCCTCTAGAGAAGAGCGGAGCCATTTTGGATTCTACAATAGTATCTAAACTTATTCAGGATAATGACTTTTACTTTTTAGCTGAAATGATGAACTTCCCTGGAGTTGTAAATGATGATCCCGATGTAGTTGCTAAACTAAGTGCAGCACATAAAGCAAAAAAACCTATCGATGGACACGTACCGGGTTTGTCTGGCGAAATGCTTGGCAAATATACCAAGGCAGGAATTACAACTGATCACGAGTGCAGTACCCAACAAGAGGCTATTGAAAAAATTAAATTGGGTATGAAGATATTAATACGGGAGGGAAGCGCTGCAAAAAATTTCGAGAACCTAGTACCTCTGCTTAAGGAGTACCCCAAGGAAATAATGTTTTGTACCGATGACTGCCACCCAGATTATTTAAAGAATGGACATTTCAATAGCATTGTGGCGAGAACTATTGCAAAAGGATACGATTTATTCGACACCCTATATGCCGCTTGCATTAGCCCTATAGATCACTACAATTTACCACTAGGCAAATTACGCATTGGGGATAAGGCGGATTTTATACTCGTTAATAACCTTACCGATTTTAAAGTTCTTGAAACCCACATAGACGGCAATAAAGTGTTCGCAAATCAAAAAGTTGCGTTTGATCTTCCCTCTGAAAACACACCGGATTTTACCTTTCGAAGCAAACACCAAAAAGGAGACCTAAAGATCATATCTTTAGCACCAAAGCTTAACATAATTGAAGCAATAGATGGAGAATTGCTTACCAATAGATTAATCATAGATTCGCCAGTTCCTAAGGGTGAGATAGTAGAAGTAGATCTTGAAAGAGATCTCTTAAAGATAGTCCTACTCGACAGGTACACCGATACGCCACCTCAAGTTGCTTTTATAAATGGTTTTGGATTAAAACAAGGTGCAATTGCTGCCAGCATTGCCCACGATAGTCATCATATAGTTGCTGTAGGTTGCGACGATGTAAGTATAGATAATGCATTGCAGTGGATTGTTGAAAAAAGAGGAGGATTGTGTTATTTTAATCATGCAAATGGTGACGGGATTGAACTTCCATTCTTTGGTTTAATGACCAATGAGCAAGGAGTACATGTTAGTGAAAAATATGAAAGCCTTAACAAAAAGGTGCAACAGGCTGGGTGTGTACTAAAAAGCCCTTTTATGACAGCTTCATTTATGGCCTTAACCGTTATTCCCCATATAAAGATTAACCATAATGGACTTTTTGATAGCTTAAACTTCAAATCAATTCCTCTTTTTCAGTAATTCTTTATATTTGTTGTAATCCTGCTATCTTTAGCCGTATAGAGTAGAGCATTATTCATTAAAGGAATAACCATGTTAGTACCCTTTTTAATAGCCATGTTTTTGGCAATAAATATGGGCGGAAGCGGAACCGGCCCATCTTTTTCAGCTGCCTTTGGAGCAAACGCCATACGCAGAAGTCTTATTCCTGGATTATTTGGGATAATGGTTTTTTTAGGTGCAATATTTGCCGGTAAAGAAACAGCGAATACTCTTGGAACGGGTATTTTAAACCCTTCCCTCATTAATAATGTTGTTGTCTCTATCGTTTTCTTTGCTGTGGCTATGTCCCTGCTTATTGCAAACCTTGCTGGCATTCCACAATCTACAAGTCAATCAACAGTTTTTGCTCTTTCTGCACCTGCCATTTATTTTAAAGATTTTAATTCAACTAAACTTTTTTCCGAGATAATTCCTACATGGGTAATATTGCCCATCATTTCATTGATTCTGTGCTTTATTATCGGAAAGTATATCTATACTCCACTCAGGCGGAGAGGTTATACTATTTCAAGTAAAATTAACAACAGCTTTGTGCTAAAAGGACTTTTAGTTGTAGTTTCTCTGTATGTTGCCTTTTCTATAGGTGCAAACAATGTGGCAAATGCGGTCGGGCCGCTGACTTCAATGACCATAAATGAAATGGGATTAAATCCCGACGAGTCGTATTGGTTTGTAACTATTTTTTCTGTTCTAATAATTGCCCCTGCATTTGGTATTGGCAGTTCAATATTTGGTCATAAGATACTACGAAATACAGGGAAAGAACTATTCCTTTTCGGTCGGATTGAGGCCGTGATTATTGCTTTTGTATCAGCATCACTTTTACTATTGGCATCTTTAACAAAAGGAATACCTACGTCGTTGGTACAACTTAATGTGGGAGCCATTCTGGGCATTGGCATTGCAAAACTGGGAATTAAAAATATTTTCAGAAAAACACAAGTCCGCATGTTCTTCGCTATGTGGATCATAGCTCCCGTAATTGCATTTGGCCTCTCGTTACTTTTAGTGTATATAGCCGATGTAATTGATTTATTGTAGTAATTCATCATCTATTAACCATGTTTACAGAGAGATTTTCTCAAATAGTCGATAGTTTGCCCCATAATCCAGGGGTTTACCAGTTCTATAATGCACAAAAGGAGATTATTTATATTGGTAAAGCAAAAGATCTGAGGAAAAGGGTTTCTTCGTATTTTAATCGCAATAGATATGAAAATGCAAAACAGCGAGTTTTAGTTTCTAAAATATTCGATATCAAGCATATTGTTGTTGATACCGAAAGTGATGCTTTATTACTTGAGAACAACCTTATTAAAAAGCATCAACCTAAATACAATGTTCTTTTAAAAGATGATAAGACATATCCATGGATTTGTATTAAGAACGAACCATTTCCTAGAGTATTTTCAACCCGGAGAGTTGAAAATGATGGAAGCAGATACTTTGGACCCTACACCTCAGGCGTTGTCCTCAAAGCAATGCTCGATTTAATTAGATCTATTTACCCACTTCGTACCTGCACATTAAACCTCACACAACAAA
>Ga0265295_1004080_pt1 | contig 20104 bp, 13 predicted proteins | sample Munlansysbiofilm_FD_192503 | JGI IMG/M metagenome (GOLD analysis project Ga0265295, IMG submission 192503) | Leachate microbial communities from a municipal landfill in Southern Ontario, Canada - Methane capture system biofilm | ecosystem: Engineered > Solid waste > Landfill > Unclassified ... | reverse complement strand
GGAAGGGCACTGGATGCAGGGCGGCATATACAAGACGACGGACGGCGGAGGCTCCTGGGCGCATGTCCTGACCGACGAGATGATTCAAAAAGCGGCCCGGGGGGAGAGCTATGAACAAACCATGGCTGTGGCGGTCCATCCTCAAAATTCCCGGTTGGTGTATGCCGGTACGTCCAGGAATGGTTTGCTCTACAGTCAGGATGGCGGGGCGACGTGGCGGCATTATGGCCAATTTCCTGCTGCAACGGTGCAAAGCATTAATTTTGATCCTGCGGATATGACACGGATCATTGTCACGACCTTTGGACAGGGTGTGTTTGAAGGCCCCTATCTTCCGCAATGAGAGTAGGCTGGACATGAGTTTACATGAAAGAGCTGGATTGAAAATTGATGCATGTATAGAGCGAGGTGCATATGTCCTCATTTTTTAGTTGCTTCGGATGCAATGAAGAATGCTTGAATCAGGATTCTCTTTTTCTTGGTGTCGATGAAACATTGAATCCTTGTCGGACGCGCACACTCTCAAGCTTCATCGGTAAAAATTTCCGCATCAGAATTGGCAAGACTTCTTCACCGGAAATGAAATATTCAATTTTTTATGAAAATTCGGAATGGAAGATATTCATACTAGGGGACGTGGTTGATATTCCTTTGAATCATATTGAGATAATAACCGAGGCTCTCAGCAGGGAGTCATTTTATGAATTTTCCAAATTCGAGGGCATGTTCGGGATAATCGCAGTAAATAATCATGAAAATGAAGTATTTGTCGCGACCGACAGAAGAAGCCAATATTCCATTTACTGGGGGATTGATTCCGGGAAATTGTATATAGGGTCTGAGGTCTCATCGTTTTGCAAGCTGGATGCGTTTGATGTCAGCAAGAAATGGATATGGGAATTTTTATATTACAATTTTCCTGTCTCCAACGTAAGTTTTTTGGAAGGTGTGACCAGAGTTTCTGCAGGCACGGTGATGAAATTTTCTCTGCTTGATTCAATCATGCACAAAATTTTCACATATGCATCGGAATTCAAGGTGCATACGCCACTTCTCAAAAAAGAAAAGGCACTGGAAGCCGCATTGGACGTCTTCTCGGAAAGATTTCCGCTTTATTTTGAAGATACGAAGATGGCATGCCCCATCACCGCTGGCTGGGATGCACGGACAGTGCTGGGATTCAAGCCGGCCGGTGCGGACTTGACAACCTACACCTACGGAATTCCAGGCACGTCGGATCTGATCCGTGCGGAAAAAGTGGCCCGCAGCGCCGGAACGTCGCACAAGGAAATTTTGTTTGATCAGGAATTCGTGGCCGGTTTGCCTGAACTTATGCTGGATACTGTTTATGTGTCTTCCGGAACGCAAGGGGTGAAACGGGCCACATTGCTGCACGTGTATCGCTCGATAACGCAAAATGGGACGAAATATCCTCTTACCTTGAGCGGTGTTGCCTTGGGTGCGCTGCGTGGACATGCGGGATGGCATCCATTGACTTCTCCAGACGTGTACGATCTCTTTGAAGGCAAGACATCAGAATTTCAAAATGGTTCATGGGGCGATGTATTTGAAGATGACCTTGATGATTTCGCAGATCATATTGTAGAAACAATCTGTTTACTTGCTGATAGATTCGGAAGTTTTACGTCCAGCGCCCATCATTTTTTATATAGCTTGTACATGATCGGCGCGAGATATTTTGGCGGCGAAATGAAAATTGCCGATAACTTCACCACGTGGCGAGTTCCTGCATACGATACGAAAATCATTGAGTACGGTTTTGCTTCGGAGCTCAGCATGCTGAGTTATTCGCAGTTCTTGCCCGAGCATAGTCGCGGCTCGCGTAGCGAAATGGTCATGCAGTCCTATCTGTTGGCGAAAAAAGCTCCGCACCTTGCAAAAATACCCATTGTCAGCGCGCGTCCCGAATTTGTCCTGGCTGGAGATTTTTTTCATTTTCTGTACCGGGTCAACCATAAGATTCGTAATACATTGAATAAAGAAATAAATCAGGTCCCGCTCGAAGATTGGGAGACATGGATGAATAAAGATTGTGGCGCATGGATTGATAATTTTTTCCATGGTCATGATCTTGAAATATCAAAATATGTTTCCAAGAAAAATTTGATGGAACTGCTCAGTGGGGACAAAAGTGGCCATATGTTTACGAAAATGTTTACTGTGGAGATAGTGCTGCGGCTTGTTAAGAATAGATGGGTTAAATTTTGGTAAAATGCTGAAATTATCAGTTCTATACTGGTGAAGAGGGATCAATGAGTGAAATTAAAAAAGTATTATGGACTGGCGGGTGGGACTCGACATTCAGAGTGCTGTACCTTGTCGTGGTGGAGAAATGTCCCGTGCAGACATACTATGTAATTGATCCGTTCCGCTGGTCTCTTGTTCACGAGTTCAAGGCGATGAGTAATATTAAGCGCACGTTGAAGCAAAAATATCCTGAATTGAGTGCTCTTTTGTTGCCGACCATCTATTTTGACAAAACCGATGTGGGCGAAAATCTGCATTTATCCTCATGTTATGAAGGACTTAAGGAGAGACTGGGCGGACAATACGAGTGGCTGTCCATCTGGGCCGATCAGTTCGGCCTGTCGGAAATTGAGTTGGTTATTGAACGCTCTGATTCGGTTGTCGGCTGTCGTTCCGTCATTTCAAATTATTTATCGAAAGATGAAAAGGGATATCGCGTTATCGATGCAAAATTTTCAGGAACGCCTGTTTATGATCTTTTTCATTATTTTGTTTTCGCGATAACGGACATTTATAAAGTGGACATGCGAAGAATAGCGGCAGAACACGATTTTGCGGACATATTGAATTTGTCATGGTTTTGTCATCGCCCAACGTTTTTCTCCAAGCCGTGCGGAACATGTAATCCATGTAAAAACACGTATGTGAAAGATCTTGGAGACAGGCTCGGTCTGTATGGAAAATGTATGTATGCTTTGAATCGTTATTCAAATCCAAAAAATTATTTTGATAAGAATTCGCGCACGTTCTCTCTCCTCAAGTCCATGAAGAATTCTTTGGCAAGGAAGATATCTTCATGAATTGTGCGCTTAAAATTAATCTCAATGTGTAGAATGGAGATACTGTGGGACGCGCACTCATCACTTCGGCCAGCACTCGTGTTGCCTACTGCATCTGTAAGAATTTAAGTCGCCATGGCATCCAGGCGGTGATGGCGGATTCCGATCCGCTGGCCATGTCATTCTGGTCGCGCCATGCCGCCGGCAGACATGTGTACGCTTCGCCCTTTCTGGATGAGGCCCGCTTTGTCGAAGACCTCCTTCGGATCATCGACAAGGAGAAAATCGACGTTCTTATCCCTGTGCTGGAAGAAACCTATTTCGTGGCGCGTCATCGCGCCGTCCTTGCTCCTCATGTGCGCATCTTCATGGCGCAGTACAGGGATCTCATCAGCCTGCACGACAAACGCTCTCTCAAAAACATTGCGGAGCGTCTCGGGGTGAGCATGCCCCTGACCGTGGAACTCAAAGACGCAATGACTTCAGGCTTGCCGTCCGATTTTCATTTCCCGGCCGTTCTTAAGCCCAAGCAGGGCGGGGGCGGTTGGTCGGTGATGGAGGTGCGCGACATGACTGCCCTGCGGGGCCTGACAGAGCAGTTTGACGTGCTTCCGGAGCGCTATCTCGTGCAGGAGAAAATAGAAGGTCCCATTGCGGGAGTGGCCATGCTCTACCGCGATGGGGCCCTGGTCGCTGCGGACTCATACTGGACCGTGCAGACCTATCCCCACCCGTATGGCCAGCCGACGGTCCGGGTCAGCCGGGATTTTCCCGAAGCCTCGGCGGCGATGAAGACCATCCTCGATGATTTGCGCTGGACCGGGCCGTGTCAGGCGGACTTTCTCCATGACGAGGTCCGGGGCAAGAGTTTTCTCATCGACGTCAATCCGCGTTTTTGGGGTTCGGTCGGGCAGAGCATCGCCCGGGGCATAGATTTTCCCTACTATTATTACAAATGCGCCATGGGCGAGAGCGACTTCAGAGCGCCTCTTAACCCGCCGGTGGTCGCCACGCGGTGGTTGGGCGGGGACATGATGCGAAAAGCCCACGCATTGTTGTCCGGATCCAGCGCCGCGCGGCCGGACGCGGTGTTGTCCGGATTCGCGGCCATGGATGATTTTGAGCTGCTCGATCCTTTTCCCCTGGCAGGCTGGGCCGCCTGCCAGGCCGCGCGCAAGGTGCGCAGCCTGGTCGGACGGGGCGGGCACCGGGAGGCTTTGGACGGGGTTTGGGAGTAGAACCCAAGTCTTTGGAACGTGAACATCGGATGAGGGGAGCTGAATGGAACTCTTGAAGAATCAAAAGAATCTGATCATCTGGGTTGTTTTCCTGGTCGTTGCCGCCGGGATCGTCTACTGGCCGATCGTCGTTCCCATGGTCAGGCAGTGGGCTGCCGACGACAATTATTCGCACGGTTTTCTCGTGCCCTTCATCGCCGGGTATCTGGTCTACATGCGCCGGGACGATCTCCTGGAGGCGGAGGTCAAGCCTGCCGAGTCCGGCCTGGGGCTCGTTTTCTTTGGGCTGGTCATGCTTCTTTTCGGCTGGCTGGGCACGGAATACTTCACCATGCGCGCCTCGTTGGTGGTCATCATCGCGGGATCGGTGCTCTATATTCTGGGATGGCGGATTTTCGGGATTCTCCTCGCCCCCTTGGCCTATCTGCTGCTCATGATCCCGATCCCCTACATCATCTACGACGCCGCCGCCTTTCCGCTGAAACTCTTTGTGACCAAGGTTTCGGTCCTGGCCCTGAAAGCCATGGGCATCGTCATCTGGCAGGAAGGCAACATCCTCATGTTCCCGAACATCACCCTTGAAGTGGCCGATGCCTGCAGCGGACTGCGCTCCATCATGTCCCTTCTGGCCCTGGGCACGGCATACGCCTTTGTGCTGCATTCCTCGGTCCGGGACCGGGTGGTGCTCATCGGTTCCACCCTGCCTATCGCGGTCTTCACCAACTGTTTGCGGGTCATCGCCACGGGGGTCCTGGCCCAATATTTCGGAGCGGCGGCAGCCGAAGGTTTTTTTCATGAATTCGCGGGATTCTTCGTCTTTTTCGCGGCGGTGGTCATGTTCGTGGCCCTGGGCGCAGCTCTTAAGAGGTGGTCATGAATATCCGCTTCCGTTTTATTTTCATCATGCTTCTTTTGGCCGGGGCCGGGATATACATGGGCCATCACCGCGATCTCGAAGTGCCCCTGGGGCGGCCCTTCGGGGAATTCCCGGCCAGCCATGCGGGCTGGCGCATGATCGGGCAGGCAAACCTCGGGGAAAACATCTTGAAGGTGCTCATGCCGACGGACTACCTTTCCCGGCGCTATGCCAAAGAGGACGGATCGAGCGTCGACATGTATTTGAGTTTTTTCAACGGTGGCCCCGATGCGGGCAGGATTCACTCGCCCAAGCATTGTTTGCCGGGCGGCGGCTGGACGGAAATCTCCTCCGCGCACACCACGCTGGATCTCGGCGGGGAGGCGGTCAACCTGGCCCAGGCCGTCTACGCCATGGGCAACAAGCGGGAGGTCATCTACTACTGGTTCTCCATGCGCGGCAGGACCATGTCGGACGAGTTTTCCCTGAAGCTTGCCGAGATCACGGGCTCCATGTTTCACCGCCGCCGGGATCAGAGCTTCATGAGAATTTCCGTGCAGGGAGATGGAGCCTTGGAGGCGGCGGAGCAGCAGATCGAAGATTTCCTGCGGGATTTCTATCCGGTCATTCGCGATTTTTTGCCAAACTAGGAATTTGCGGGGGGCGTATGCATATGGATATAGCACGACTTGCCGGGCTCCAGATTTCATGCCGCCTGTCCGCCGCGCTCCTGTTTTTCCTGTGCGCGTTTATTTTCTGCCGGGGCGTGGCGTTTGCCGGCTCCCCGGCCGAGGTGTCGCCCTCGCAGGTCCTCGTCCTGTACAATGCGGACTTGCGAGCGCGGCATCCCCTTGTTTCCGCAGCTCAGGATTCCCTGGCGGTCGCCGAGCATTATGCGCGGATGCATACCGACCCGGTCACCGGGGAAAGGCCCTATCTGCTGGGACTGACGGATGGGCGGTCGTCAAAAAGTCTCCTTTTGGGCGATCATCTGGAGGAGCCTAGCAGTGATAACGGTTGCGGGGTTGTGTATCAGCCCCGTGACTCGAAACGTCCCGTACCCGCCTGCGAGATGCGGGACAGCCGCATGGTGGAGGTGGTGTTGCCCAAGTCCGAGGTTCCATGGGACCCGGGCACCCTTCGGCTTGAGATCACTTCCGGCGACAGTTCAAACCGCGCACGCTTCCTGCTCGTCGAGAATGGTGCAAGCCTTTATCCCGACAAGGTACGGGTCCGGCATGACGGGGATTGGCAGGTCAGAGCTCTGGGCGGGCTCTTCATAAAGGGAACATTTACGGCCAAAGCCCGATGCGGGAATGTTCAGGGCGATGTTCAAGAGTGGAGCGCCGAGTACAAGGATATTCTGCAGGCGTCATGGAGTGCCACGGGTCTCGACGGAATTCGTGACGACCAAAATTATCTGGATCTGGTGGAGGCTCCGATCAAGGCGTTTCTGGAAGACCGCGCCAATGCGCGGCCCGACGGAACCCTGCTGAAGGATCATGTCCTGTACGTCGTTGTTTGTCATGGGCTGCCCCACACCGTTGCGGCTCCGTACGGCATTGCCACCGGGGTCGGCCCGCAGTTGCGCGATTATGGCTCTGCGATCGATTTTTGTCAGCGACTCCAGCTCATGTATTACGATTTCGAGAGCCTGCACCAACGTGAGGTTCAGCCGATGCGCTTTGCTCCGGCTCCAAAGAAAAGCGCGTTCACGAATATTATACTCCGCACGCGAATGTCCATGCCGCTGCAGGGAGCGGATATAAATCCGTTCCTGCATCCGGCGGCCTACCGCAAAGGCGGGAACAAGGCCGAACCGGGTTTGCTCCGGTTCACCTCAGCGGGGCGAGCCCTGCGCCCGGATCGCCACCTCTTTTTCGTCATGCGCATCGACGGGCAGACACCCCTTGAAGCCATGGAACTGGTGGACCGGGCCGTTTATGCCTCCAGGCATGCAGGCCCGGAAATGGGCATGCTTGCGGATGTGCCTCTCTTAAAAAACCCGGAACGCGTCGGAGAAATCGGCGACCGGACTCCGGCCAAGCCGTTTTGGGACCTGGGATACAGGCATTTGTTTCAGCACCCCAAAGGCAGGGTCCGGCTGGATCTTTTCAAACTGGCCCCGGAGTGCGGATTCTTCAACGTAGGCCCCGTCTTTCTTCCCGGAGGAATCGCGGCCTTTGTCCAGTCGAATCAGGGCTGGAACATAAAGGATTCGCGATTCCACGAATTCTTACGGCAAGGGGTGACGATGACGGCCGGGTCGGCTCGCGTCGATCCGCGCAAGACACCCCACATACACAGTCACAGTTTTTGGGACGAAGCGGTGTTTTATCCGGCCCTGCGCGAAGGTCGCCCTGTGGGCGAAATTCTGCTCGGCAACCAGGTCCATATGGGCTGGATCACCAGTTTCGTGGGCGACCCTCTGTACCGATTGCCGCCTGAGCCGCAAAAGCCGAGCGGCCTGACCGGCCTGACCTGGGACAAAAACGTGCGCGTGGCGCAGGCGCGCGATGCCGAACGCGGCAAGGGATATCTGGTCATGGCGGATTTGGGCTCGAGCGCCCATGAACCTCGCCTGGCCCAGATGCGCCTTGGCCGCGTTGCCGCCGAGGAAAACGGGGTAAAGCATGTCTTCGAACGCTTTGCCTCCAGGCCTTGCGTTTTCGTCCCCAAGCGGGAAGTGCGCAAGGGGGAAGCGTGGCGGCTGGAAGTGATGGATCCTTTCGGCAATATGGCAACGCTTACGGGCAATCTGGAGTAGCTTGATGACGCCTTCCTTCGTTTCCTTTCTGACAACCCTGTGCGCCGTCATCCTGGCTCTGGGATTTGCCGCGCGCATGCTGCTTGGCGTCATGCGCGCCGATCGGTCGCGGTCCTCGGGAGCCCTGGCCCTGGCGCTGCTGCTGTCGGCCGGACTGGAAGCGCTGGATCTGCTGACGCTCCTGTACCCCGAAACGGTGCAGGCCTGGCGCATGGCCGGGTTGCTGGTGGAAGGAGCCTTGGGACCGGCCTGGATCTGGTTCACGGCCCTTTTTGCCCGCGACTATGAAGAGGGCAGGCTGCCCGGAACGCAGCGCGCGCTGATTCTCCTGTCCTGCCTCATGCTGCCCTGGGCCGGGTACCTGGCTGCGCAAGGTGCCTATTTCGCGCCGGATTTCGCGGTCGAAGGCCTTCTTTTCCTCCTTCCCGGCAGCTTTTATTTCTATATCGGTTTTGCCGTGTGCTGCGTTGCGGCGCTTCTCAACATTGAGGCCACCCTGGCGGCGGCCGTGCATCACCGCCGCTGGAAGATCAAATTCATTCTTCTGGGGGCGGTGAGCATCCTGGCCGCCTTGATCCTCTATTACAGCCAGAGCCTTTTGCATCGTTCCATCGACATGAGCCTGGCGGGCCTGCGCTCCCTGGCCCTGCTTCTGGGCACGGCCATGATGTGGTTTTCGGACCTGCGGCGCGGTCCCGAAGTACGGATCAGCTTTTCGAGGCGGCTGGCCTTCAAGTCCGTGGTCCTGGTCGCGGCCGGGCTGTATCTGGTCGGGCTCGGGTTGCTCGGCGAGGGCGCGCGCCTTTTCGGAGACGATCTGGGCCGGGCCGTGCTGCTGGTGGTCAGCTTTCTGGCCGGGCTCGGGCTCCTGGTCGTTTTTCTCTCGGACACGGTACGCCGCAAGATCCGCCTTTTTCTGCAGATGCATTTTTACGGCGAAAAGTATGATTACCGCATCCAGTGGGTGCAGTTCACCCAGCACCTGGCCTCGGCCCGCACGCAAAGCGAGCTGCAGCAGGCGGCATTGTCGGCCTGCTGCGAAACCTTCGGCATTGTCGGCGCGGGGCTCTTTCTCTTCGATCATGGCCGCAAGCTCTACCTGCCCGTCAGTCTGGTGGAGACGGACCACCACGAAGGCGGTTTCGAGGAAGGTTCGCCCTTGGTGACGGCGCTTGAATCCAGGCGCTCCGTGCTGCGCGCGGCGGATGTGGACGACCCCTCGCCCTGGCTCGCGCGGGCCGGCTTCGCCATCCCTATTTTCCGCGAAGACGTGCTGGACGGATTCGTGCTGCTGGGCCCGCCCATCAATCCGAAGGAAGAGTACGACGAGGAGGACTTCGAGCTGATGGACACCATGGCCCGGCACATTTCCTCGGCCCTCTTGAACATGCGCCTTTTGGACCAATTGGCCCGGTCGCGGGATATGGAGATCATGGGCAAGGTGTCGGCCTTCGTGCTCCATGATTTAAAAAATCACGTCTATACGCTGTCGCTCATGGCCGACAACGCGCAAAAGCATATCGGCAATCCCGAGTTCCAGAAGGATTTGGTCGACTCTCTGGGAAGCACGGTGGGTAAAATGAAGATTCTCATTTCGCAGCTCAAAGGCCTCCCCGACCGTCACACGCTGAAGCGCGAGCCAGTGGGCCTTCTGTCCCTTGCAAAAGACGCCACCCGCCCACTGCCGCAGGAACGTCTGAACTTTCAGGGTCCGGACGCGCGGGTCATGGTCGACAGCGCGGAGATGGGCAAGGTGATTCTCAACCTTTGCCTCAACGCACTGGAGGCTTCCACGGCGGGCCAAACCATATCCGTCACGGTCGGGGAGGATCCGGAACCGTTTGTAAGGGTCACGGATCACGGCGTGGGCATTGCCGAGGAATTCATGGCGGGCGGCCTCTTCGAGCCGTTCAAGTCCACCAAGGCCAAGGGCATGGGGATTGGGCTCTACCAATGCAAGCAGATTGTGGAGGCCCACGGTGGGAGCATCGAAGTGCGCAGTGCGCTGGGCGAGGGTGCTGAATTTGTTGTCTGTATTGGGGACAGGCAGGATTTGTGAGCATTTTCCGGTCAGGAAGGATGGACTTGCGCTGGCTGGATGTGCTATTTTTTTCGTAAACATTTTTTTTCTGCCGCAGCATGACATGTTTTGAGGCCGAAAAATTCACAGTGAGTGGAGACATAATTGGAACATCTGCTTATCGTTGACGATAACGAGGACGTCCTGACCCAGCTCAAATGGGGTCTGACTTCGGAATCCTACACGCTCCACCTGGCCTCAACTGTCGATGAGGCGCTCGCTGTCTTTCGCAAGCTTCATCCCGGAGTGGTAACTCTGGATCTGGGCCTGCCCCCGCACGTGGAGTCCTCGGAGGAGGGGTTTCGGGGGCTGGTGGAGATGCTCAAGCTTGAGCCCTCGGCCAAGATCATTGTCGTCACCGGCAACGACGAGCGCGAAAACGCCTTGCAGGCAATCAAGCTGGGGGCCTTTGATTTTTTCCGCAAACCCATTGACCTGGACGAGCTGCGGGTCATCATCCGCCGCGCTTTCCATCTGCATGCCATCGAGCGGGAGAGCGTGGTCCAGCAGGACGAAGTTGCCCACGAGGTCAAGGACAACTGCGGGATTGTGGGCTCGTGCGCGGCCATGCGCGGTGTGCTTGGCCTCATCGACAAGGTCGCGGCTTCGGATGTGCCGATCCTCATTTCCGGCGAAAGCGGCACGGGCAAGGAACTGGTGGCCAGGGCCATCCATTCCAAGAGCCTGCGCAGGCATGGTCCCATGGTCTGTATCAACTGCGGAGCAATCCCCGAGAACCTGATCGAATCCGAGCTGTTCGGGCATGAAAAAGGGGCTTTCACCGGCGCCGCCTCCATGGTCAGGGGCAAGGTCGAGTATGCCGGCGACGGGACCCTCTTTCTGGACGAGATAGGGGAGCTGCCCGTCAACCTCCAGGTCAAGCTGCTCAGATTCCTGCAGGAGATGGTCATTCAGCGTGTCGGGGGCAGAAAGGACATTCCCGTCAATGTGCGCATCATCGCGGCCACGAACATCGATATCGCAGCGGCCATCGCCCAGGGGCGTTTTCGGGAAGACCTGTATTACCGCATCGGCGTGGTCAATATCCATCTTCCTCCCCTGCGGGAGCGGGAAGATGACGTGCGCATTCTGGCCGAATATTTTTTGGAGCGCATCGCCCGCGACCTGGGCAAGCCCCTTGCCGGGTTCACGCCGGACGCCTTGGCCTGTCTCAATACCTACGGCTGGCCAGGTAATATTCGTGAGCTTGAAAACAAGCTGCGTCGCGCGGTGCTGCTCGCGGACTCGACCCTGCTCACGGCCGAGGAACTGGGTTTCGGGGAGAGCGCCTTCGCCCTGAACGGGCTCGGGCTGGCGGACAAAACCTTGAAGGAAGCTCGCGCCATGCTCGAAAAGAAGATGGTTCTGGCGGCCCTGGCCAAGTACGAAGGCAATATCGTCAAGGCTTCCGAAGCGCTGGGGATCAGCCGACCGACCATGTATGACCTTTTGAAAAAGCACGAGATCGAAAACTAGATTTTTTTTATACTCTATAAAGATTGATTTTTTTTCGCGGTGTCAGGAGGCGACAATACAGTTATTTTTCTGGATGGATGATTGAAATGAGTGATATCCGCTTTTAAAAATGCCCCGTCATATAGTGCAGTTGTGGGCTGCGTGACGGATTCAGTTGCAAATCTTTTTTGGCAGCGCAAGCGTTTTTTTTATTTCTTCTTTATAATCAGGCCGTTGTGAAATAATATTTACAGGATTGTCTTGGCGTGATCGTTGCTATGCCCGTGTGTTGCTGACCGGTGATGATGTCCGGTGTTTGCATGTCTGGTATAAAAAGAATTATAATGAGAGCGTTGGCATGACAAAACGGTATGCGGAGCAAGATCACCTCCTTGAGTTGAACAGGGGGGGGACGGCGGGCCGGGAAGAGTGTTTCTCCCACCGGCTTCATGGGTTTGACGATTCCAATGATGTTCGGGTGCTGAATGAACTCGAAGCCCAGCAGGGCGCGTTGTTGATACAGAACGAAGAACTGCGCAGGGCTCTGGACAATGTGGAAAAAAAGTTGGCGATCTATTCGGAGTTTTATGATTTTTCGCCCCATGGCTTGGTCAGCCTGGACGAACAGGGGCGCGTTCGGGAGGCAAACCCATGGACAACCCGTCAGTTGGGCGTGGAAAGAGGCGCGCTGCTTGGCTCGTCTTTTGGGCAGCGTGTCGCCTCTGGGGATATGGAAAAATTCAGGGTGCATCTTGATCTCGTTTTCAAAACAGGAGAGCGGCAGAGTTGCGAGTTGATGCTCAAGCGGAAGAACATGCCGGACCTTCGGGTCAAAATAGATAGCATAAAATCTTCAAATAGTGGCTGTTCCGATTTGTGCATGTCTGCTTTGGTAGATATTACTGGCATGAATAAGCAGAAACTTCTAAATAATTTTCCATCTCCTGATGTTAATGAAATTTTTTATTCAAATCCATATTTTTCTGTAGAAAATGACGATAAATTTCAAATACTATTACAGCAGTTTTGTGCGATATTAAGTGATATCAGTGGAACTGTAATTATAGTTTCACCGGATATGAAGGTTTTATGGTCGAACATAGTCAATGATTTCGGAATAAATTCGAACATATCAGAAAGCGTTTTGAAGTATTGCAATGATTTTGTGAGTAATTGTTCAGTGCTCTATGAAAAGTGTGTTATCACTGATTGTTTTAATAGCGGTGAAAAAAAATCGTGCATCGTAACACATGGCGAATCTGTTTTGGATATACGGGCCTTTCCTGTTAAGGAAAACGGAAGTGTGAGCAGTGTGCTGCTGCTGGTGTGCGATGTCACGGGGAAAATGGCGATCCAGGCGGATGCGCAGTATGCCTGCCATCTTTTGTCGCTCGGGGAACTGGCTGCGAGTGTTGCGCATGAGATAAACAACCCGGTCAACGGCATCATCAATTACGGGCAAATACTGGTCAACGAGTGCGGCGCAGAGAGCATGGAACGTGATCTGGGCGTGCGCATCCTCAAAGAGGGTGAGCGCATCGGCCGCCTCGTCAAGTCCCTCCTTTCCTACGCGCACGAAAGGCGAAAAGAGAAAAGAGCGACAGAGGTTGCGACTATTCTTGAGGAAACCCTGGCCCTGACCCAGGCCCAGATTCGCAAGGACGGCATTCAGCTTGTTCTCGACTTCCCTGAAAGCCTCCCCAAGGTCACGGCAAATCTGCAGCAGGTTCAGCAGGGGTACATAAACATCATCAGCAATGCGCGTTATGCATTGAACGAAAAATATCCGGGGTGGCATAAGAACAAGTGTCTCGCGATCTCCGGCGAATCCGTCATGGTCGACGGCTGCCCTTTTGTACGGGTGGCGTTTCTGGATCAGGGGGGAGGGATATCGGCCGAAAAGCTCTCGTTTCTGACCAAACCGTTTTTCTCCACCAAGCCTTTTGGCAAGGGGACCGGGCTGGGACTCAGCATTACGCAGAAGATCATCGATGATCACGGCGGGCATCTGCGGTTTGAGAGTGAAGAGGGGGAGTTTACCCGTGTCATAATCGAGTTGCCGGTCCATCAAAAAGATGAAGGGACATGCAAATGACCGGCAAAATTCTGATTCTCGATGACGAAGAGTCGATCAGGTTCACGCTTTCACGATTTTTGCGGGCTGCCGGGCATACTGTGGTGACCGTTTCAAGTTGTGGTGACGCCTTGGCCAAAATTTCAGAAGAAGGCTTTGATGTCGTGTTCGCGGATATAATCCTCGAAGACGGTACGGGAATCGACATCCTGCGCGAGATCAAAGCACGAGGGCTGGCCTGTCCGGTGATCATGATCACCGGCGATCCCGGCATCGAGACCGTGACCGATGCCATTCATCTGGGGGCCTTCGATTACATCCCAAAGCCCGTCAAGCAGGAGGCGCTCTTGAACGCCACCCGCCTGGCCTTGTCCTACAAAGCCGCCAACGATGAGAAGGAGAGGTACCGCTCAAACCTCGAAGCGATCTTCAGAAGCGTCAGAGAGGCTATCCTCTCTGTGAACAACGAGTCCGTGCTGATCGAATTCAACGAGGCGGCCAGCGAAATGTGCGGGTTTTCCCTGGCCGATATCGGGAACCCGGTCAGTTTGCTGCCGCGAACGACCGACGACAGGTTCGAGACGATTCTTGCGGAAGCGCTGACGAGCGGCCAGCCTCGCGAAGTGGACCGCGTCGAGTGCAGGGCGGCGAATGGGATTCGCAAAGTGGTCAGTGCGCGGGGCTATCCGTTGCTCAATACCCAGGGGCAATCCACCGGCGTGGTGATGATGCTGCGTGACGACACGCACGTGTCCAATCTGGAAATGAAGCTGAGGGAGTACGGGCAGTTTCACCGCATCATCGGCAAGAGCGAGCCGATGCAGAAGGTCTACGCCCTGATAAAAACGCTGGCCAGCGTTCAGACCACGGCCCTGATCACCGGCGAAAGCGGCACGGGCAAGGAGCTTGTCGCCGAAGCCCTGCACATGGCCGGAGATCTCAGCGACAAGCCCCTGGTCAAGGTGAACTGCTCGGCCTTGCCCGAGAGCCTGCTTGAGAGCGAACTCTTCGGTCACGTCAAGGGGGCGTTCACGGGCGCGATCAAGGACAGCGAAGGGCGCTTTCAGAAAGCAAATGGCGGAACAATTTTTTTTGACGAGATTGGCGACCTCTCGCCGATGGTGCAGCTCAAGCTTTTGCGCGTTCTGGAAGAACGGGAGTTTGAACGGGTTGGAAGCTCCGCGACCGTGAAGGCCAATGTGCGCGTCATCGCGGCGACAAACAAGAATCTCCTGGAGCAGGTCAGTCAGGGGACGCTACGGGAGGATCTCTATTACCGGCTTAAAGTGGTCGAGATCAAATTGCCTCCTTTGCGCGCCCGGACTGAGGACATCCCGCTCCTTGTCGATCATTTTTGTGAACGGTTCAACGCGAAGTTCAAGAAGAACATCAAATCCGTGTCCTCCGATGTTTTTCAGGCTTTCCTCAAATATTCATGGCCAGGCAACGTGCGCGAGCTTGAGCATACCATGGAGCATGCCTTTGTTCTTTGCAACAAGAGCGTCATCACGTATGACGATTTGCCCACGGATTTCATGAAGTTGTCAGGAGCGCGACGCTCCCGCCCCGAGGCTCAGAATGACGATGCGGGCGCGGTTCTTGCGGCCCTGAACACTACCGACTGGAACAAGGCGAAAGCTGCGCGGCTGCTTGGCATAGATCGGGTGACCCTGTATCGCAAGATCAAGAGATACGGCCTGGTCCATGAGCCTCTCGACATGAAACTGTAGCGTTTCTGATGCATTTTTTACATGCAACGATTCTGTTGCATGCAACATTTATTTCTTTCCGCATCCCAGTCCGCATTTTTTTTCCCATAGAAAAGTTCAACTATTTTAAAATAGTAAAAACAACCAGTTTTATTTTTTTATTGGCACGAATGTTGTAATGATTCGGTGCAGTGGTTTCGTGGCAGCGCGGGTTCAACTGCTGATCCCGGCTTTATGTTTCGGCATGATTTCTTCCAAAATTCATTTTTATGAAATTTTACTTGAAACAGATATGAATGCAAACATACTTGTCATTGATGACGAAGAGTCCATTCGATTTACATTTTGTAAATTTCTGGCTGAGAAAGGAAATAACGTCTGCACGTCAAAAAATTTATTGGAATCCCTTTCTAAAATGAAAGAGACGATTTATGACGTGATAATTGTGGATATTATTCTCAGCGATGGGTGTGGATTGGATGTCTTGAAAAAAGTTGATCACAACGAAGTTGAAACTCAGGTGATCATAATGACGGCATATCCGACCATGGAAACAATTGACATGAGTTTCAAGATGCACGCTGCAGATTATATTGTAAAGCCAATAAGGCAGAATGAACTTATTTCTTCTGTAAATAATATCATACAAAGCAAATTATCTTTGCGTAAAAATAATATCGAGTCGCAAACAAAACTTTCTGCGTAGTAATTTTTGATATCTATAATGATGTGCTTCTAATTAATTTGCAAATTATTTCAGATAATAAGTTTTCATTTCACTATTTGTCAAATTAAAAAGTTTGAATTTTATAGTCCTCTTTTATTGGATAAAACAGGTGTTGTTGCAAATGACTTGATCTGCAACAACACTTTTTTTTGGTGTTCGTGCACTTTTTAGTTTTATCAGCGGTGGAACACTCTTTACGCAAACCTTATTTTTCGTGCAGGGCTTTTCGCGCCATTTCACGTATGTATTCATCGGTAACCGTCTGAAGATATTGTTTTCGATACAGTTCCTCATGCAGGATGCCCGCGATGGCAACCAGCGGGGCCGCGACCAGAACACCGAGCACGCCGAAGGCTCCTACGCACAGGAGCATCGAGAAGATCACCGCCGTCGGGTGCAGTTTCATGCCGCCGGCCATGATGAATGGGACAATTATGTTGTTTTCGAGGATTTGGATCGCGACATAGATGATGGCGACCCACAGTGTCGTCATGCCTCCCATGCCGAGCGCGAGCAGCAGCGCCGGTATGGAGCTGAGTAGCGGACCCAGGAAGGGGACCGCTTCCAGGATGCCTGCGATCAGGCCCAGGACCAGCGCGTCCGTGAAGCCGAATATCGGCCACATGGTCAGGAAGACAAGCATGCCGATCGTCACCATGCCCACCAGCATGGCCCCGGCCCATCGTGGCGCGAACATCCCGATGCGCTGCACCACGACAAGGGCCTTGTCATGGTGACGCACCGGCACGATGGCGAATATGACGCCCACGATCGGGCGGGGATTCAGGAGCGTGAAGAACACGCCGAAGAAGACGGTCACCATCACAATGACGATCTGCGTTCCGTTGAAGGCCACGCTGGTGAAGCTGCTGACCGCCCCTCCGAACATTTCGCTCAAGCTGGAACGAAGAGAGCCGGAATCTTCCGGCGCAGGGGGCTTTTGGGGCGCGACGGGGACCACGGGTTCGCCGGCCATCCGTTCGGCCCGGGCGATTTCAGTGGTGACTTCCGCCTGGAGTTTTTCCTCCGAGATTGCGGCCCGTTGTTCCATCATGATCAAGGGTTTCTGGAGGCGTTCCCAGTAGCCGGGCAATTGCGCCGAGATATTCGCGATCGAAGTCTGCATCGGCCCGAGGAAGGCCCACCCGGTCAAGATCAGGATTGAAAGAAATCCTGCCACGATCAGTCCAGTCGGCAAAGCTCTGCCGCCGGTCCACGCGCGCATCCGCGAAATCGCGGGATTGAGCGCGAGTGAAATCAGCATGGCAAGCAGAAAGGACAGCAGAATGTGAGAGAGCAGCGTGAAGGACTGAATGACGGCGAACAACACTGCTCCAAGAATGACATGATACGAAACAAAGCTACGCCTTGTCTGATCTGCTGATTTGTTTGGCATACTCGTATTTTCGACGGTTACCTTCAGTCATCGTCCAGAAGAAATTTGATTTCATCCTCGCTTAATGCACGTCCGGCAGGTCTGTTGTTCAGTATTGTTTCACGCCTGCGCGCATTGCTGTCTTCATCAAGCCGGAATGAATCCTCCGGCCGCCGGTCCATTTCCCGCCGACCGCTCACGCGCCTTCTGTCCGTCTGTTGTCTGCGGTCATTACCCCGCATTGCTGGGCTCATGTCTGCACGCAAGGTTTGAGGAGGAGGCGTATTCATTTTTCATCCTTTGGGGTTATAAGGTTACATATATTGTCGAAATATTTTGGAAATTTCGATTTTCAAACACCGCTCACGTTCATGCGCACCGTGACCCAGTGTTCCTGGTGGTCGTCCACCAGCGCAATGGTCTGGCCTGTCTGCTCAACATCATCGAGGGTCAGGCGCGTGCCGGTCTTCTTGCCTTTGAACTGCGACACGGTGATGTGATAGACCGTTTCCCGGAAGCGGTAGTGCACCGTGAATTCCTGCCATTGCGGATGGGGGCAGGGCGTGATGCGCAACTTGTCCACTTCAAGGCTCAGGCCCAGGAGCGATTCCATGATGAGGCGATACATCCAGGCGGCCGAGCCCGTGTACCATGTCCATCCGCCACGGCCCGTATGCGGCGGCGCGCCGTAGACATCGGCGGCGACGACGTAGGGTTCGCCCTTGTAGATGGCCGTCTCGTCGGGGGTGCGGGCGTGGTTGACCGGGTTGATCATGTCGAAAATCTCCCAGGCGCGTTTCGTATCCCCCTGACGGGCAAAGGCCATGGCGGCCCAGATGGCTGCATGGGTGTATTGTCCTCCGTTTTCACGCACTCCGGGCACATATCCCTTGATGTAGCCGGGGTTCAGATCGGACGTGTCGAAAGGCGGGTCCAGAAGTTGCACCAGTCCGTGTTCGCGACGAACCAGATGCCTGTCCAGGGACTGCATGGCCGTGCGCGCCCGTTTCGGGTCTCCTGCCCCCGAGAGCACGGACCAGCTCTGGGCAATGGAGTCGATGCGGCATTCGTCGTTTTTCGCTGAACCCAGCGGCGTACCGTCATCAAAGTACGCACGGCGGTACCAGTTTCCGTCCCAACCGCTTTCTTCGATGATACGGCTCAGTTTGGCGGCTTCCTGTCGGCACTGTTCGGCAAACGGGGCGTCTCCCCGTCCACCGGCCAGCGTGGCGAAAGCGTCGAGCACATGATGCAGGAAGAAGCCGAGCCAGACGCTCTCGCCTTTGCCGTGTTCACCCACCAGATTCATGCCGTCGTTCCAATCGCCGGAGCCGATGAGCGGCAATCCGTGCACGCCAAAGCGCAAGCCGTGCCGGATGGCCCGTACGCAGTGTTCGTAGAGGCTGGCGCTCTGGTCCGAGCGTTCGGGCAGATCGTAACAGGATTCCTCGTCATCATTGAGCGCGCGCATTCGCAGGAACGGGACGCTTTCATCCAAAATGCCGGTGTCCCCGATGGCGGCGACATAGCGGCACGTTGCGAGCGGCAGCCACAGATAGTCGTCCGAACATTTGGTGCGTACGCCCCGGCCCATGGGCGGATGCCACCAGTGCTGCACGTCGCCTTCCTCGAATTGCCTGGAGGCGCAGAGCAGCAGATGTTCGCGGACCAGGCCCGGCCTGGCATGGACAAGGGCCATGACGTCCTGAAGCTGGTCGCGGAAACCGAACGCCCCACCCGACTGGTAGGTGGCGCTGCGCGCCCACAGGCGGCAGGCCAGGGTCTGGTACAGGAGCCAGCCGTTGGCGAGCACGTTGAGCGATTGGTCCGGAGTCTGGACATGAATGGCCCCAAGGGTATGAGCCCAGTGCTGCCAGACCTTGTCGAGGGCGTGCCGCGCCGCGGGCGCGCCCCTGAAACGCTGGATCAGCTGCCGCGCGTCCGTGGCGTCGGTTCCCACGCCCAGTTTGAAGATGATCTCCCGCTCTTCTCCGACGTCGAGATCGAAACCGACCTGGATCGCGGCGCACGGGTCCATGGCCGTCCCCGTCTTGCCGGAGAGCCGGGTGCGGGTCATGGCGGCGGGTGCCCGGAGCGTGCCGCTGCGGCCCAGAAATTCCGTGCGGTCGGCGGTGATCGTGCGGGAGATGTCGTCCACATCGAAAAACGCCGTTCGCGTGCCGAATTCGGGATTGTACGGGTTGCACGCAAGGATAGCTCCGCTGTGCTGGTCGATTTCCGTGATGACGTGAAACGCGGATTTCGGACGCAGGTCGCCAAGCACCCACTCCACGTATCCGGTCGCGGAAATCCGTCGGGAGCGTTCGGAAACATTGGACACTTTCAGTACCGAGAATTTGATCGCCGCGTCGAGAGCGACATAGATCATGAGTTCCGAGCGGATGCCCCGTTCGGTATGTTCGAAGACGCTGTATCCGAACCCGTGTCTGGTGACATACGGCGTCACTCCGCGGCAAGGGCGCGGAGTGGGCGACCAGTAATGCCCCCGCTCTTCGTCGCGCAGGTAGAAGGCTTCCCCGCCCTCGCCGCTGACTGGGTCGTTGTCCCAGGGGGTGAGGCGGAATTCGTGGGCGTTTTCGTTCCAGGTGTAGGAGCCTCCGCATTCGGAGACGACGCTCCCGAAGAGCGGGTTGGCCAGCACGTTGACCCAGGGCGCGGGCGTGGCCAGGTCCTGGGCGGTGGTGATGACATACTCGCGTCCGTCCGGGGTGAATCCGCCCTGGCCGTTGAAAAAGGTCAGGTCGTGGCGGGGCAG
>Ga0265295_1004079_pt1 | contig 20104 bp, 12 predicted proteins | sample Munlansysbiofilm_FD_192503 | JGI IMG/M metagenome (GOLD analysis project Ga0265295, IMG submission 192503) | Leachate microbial communities from a municipal landfill in Southern Ontario, Canada - Methane capture system biofilm | ecosystem: Engineered > Solid waste > Landfill > Unclassified ... | reverse complement strand
ACGGTTTTATTGAGTCCATATACATGGAACAACTGGCACATGCCAACGTATCATGAAAGACTTAAACAGTCCTATTACATCGTTAAAGAGGTTTTTAAAGCATATCAATAATAAATCAAAGATTTAGTTGAGATGGTTTAATACTATGGTAAACATGAAGCAAGAAAATGCTTCATGTTTTTTTGATTTCTATGGTTTAGTGCTTTCGATTTACTATATTAATGATATAATCAAGTTGTTATTTGGTTTGATTATGAAAGAAGAGGGCTCTTCATGAAGATAGATGACAATATTATTCGGCTTTTTGTATCACAGGGCTTTTTAATTTACTTTGCTTATTTACTATTGCCTTTAAAAGATCCGGTCAAAAAACATTTAAAGCTAGGGATCGCGGTGTCTTTTTTAATAACACTCTTAAATGGCTTGTTGATTCAATTTATTGGAATATCGTTTTATATCGATTTCTATTTTTTAACGCTGACAATTCCTTATATGTTCTTGTGTGGTTTTTTGGTTAAGCACTCAGGGGGAAAGTTGGTATTTACATTACTATCGATACAGACCTTTGGGAATATCGCAATTCTAAATGGGTTATTTGCATCTTATCTGTTTTTCAAAGAGAACACCCCTTACATAGATACACTTTTTCGAGTGTTTACATACCTTCTGTTAATTCCAGTTATTACAAAATACGTTAAGCCAACGTATTTAAAAATGGTTACGGTGTTAAATAAGGGATGGTGGCTTTTAAATAGTACTTTGATTTTAGCCTATGCACTTGCTTACCTAATTTTGTTTGTACCATCACCAGTGTTTGACAGACCTGTTTATTTTATTCATGGCTATACGGGATTATGCTTATAATTAGGCATATTCATCATTATTATTGTCTTATTTTACGCCATTGATTCAAAGGCGAAAATAGAGATGGATAAAGAGGCTTTATCATTAAAAGTGCATTCGATGACAAAAGAGTCGATGGAAATCACATCTATTGCATATCAAGATGTTTTAACAGGCGTTAAAAACAGATATTCGCTTTATCGAAAGATGGATCACTTGATTAAACACCATCAAGCTTTTGCAGTGGTGTTTATCGATTTAGATAATTTTAAGGGTATTAACGATCGTTATGATCATTCAGTTGGCGACCAATACTTAAAAGCATTTGCAAAAGCCCTACAAGAAACCCTTAAAGAAACAGGCGAAGTGTTTCGGTTTGCGGGTGATGAATTTGTAGGCATCATTACCCAGGATTTAACTTATATTGATAAAACACTGATGTATCGTGAAGTGGTTAGTAACCTTGAATTAGACGTCGAATTTCTAGGGTTTTCCTGTGGCATAGCTCAGTATCCCTTAGACGCAAGTACAGCAGATGACCTCATTAACGTTGCAGACGTTAATATGTATAAAGTTAAAAAAATCAAACAGATTAGAAGATGAAAAAAAAGAAACTTAATTTTACCGAAATAATGCTTATACATTAATTGTCTTAAACCAGAGAGGTTTAAAACAATAGTAGAATAAGCGATTTGGTGAAAAAAGTTTCTTTTTTTAACGCATGTTAGGCATCATGTTCAATTTTATGTTCAAAGAATTTCAAGAGTAGTTGTTGGATAATCACAAAAAAGACTGTGACCAAAACCCCAACAAGGGTTAACCAAAATATAATGGTGCCGGTATTGACGCTTTCCCCTGCAATAACCGCTTTATGAATGAAAAATGTAGTCATGAAGAAGCGAATACCTCTGCTAAGCGCAGTAGAAATCAAATAGGGCCAAAATTTCATACCACCTAAGGCTACTGTAAATAGAATCACGAAGAATGGAAGTGGCGTCATTGCGAAAATAAAGATTGCCCAAAACCCATAACGTTTAAACATTTTTTTAGCTTTATTTTGATTTTTAGGACTGATAAACTTGTTGTAAAACCAGTTGTCTTCTTTAGCAATAAACAGATAAACAATGATTGCGCCAACTGAATTGGCTATCACAATGAGAAAGGTGATCAAAAGCCATTTAGAAGGACTACCCATTATCATTGGAATGATGAAGAATTCAACCCCTGCTAGAGGTGTGATGGTTTCGATGATTGAATATAAGAATAAACCGATATCGCCAAACTTACCAAAGAAATCTAAAATGGGTTGATACCACTTTTGAACGTCTGTGGAAAGTATCAATTGCATGAAATTCATAAGTGATAGATGCATTCAAGTGTTCCCCTCTTTAAAGACATGTTTCGTCCTATTTGATTGTATACTAAATGTCCGTTTTTTTCAATCAATTAGAGGGCTTTTGATAAATAAAATGTTATTTACCATAAATTAGATAACTATTTATAATTATTATTAATAGTTTTGATAAAGGACCAAAAACGAGTTATAATTATACATATTTATTATAAATAGAGGTGACTAATATGGATGAATTTTGGTTTGCGTTAAGCTTAACCATATTAGCAGGATTATCGACTGGAATCGGTGGATTGCTTGCTTTTCACAAGAAAGCGAACAGTCATACATTTTTATCGTTTTCATTGGGTTTTTCTGCTGGTGTAATGTTGTATGTTTCGTTTGTCGAAATATTTGTAAAAGGTAAAGACTCTTTAATAGAAGTTTATGGGTTAAGAAGTGGATATGTGTTTGCTACAGTGGCTTTTTTTGTCGGTGTATTAACCATTGGGTTAATTGATAAGTTGGTTCCTGAAAAAGTCAATCCTCATGAATTGATTGATGGGACTAAACCTAGAGATAAAGCCTTGTTACGCATGGGAATCTTTTCTGCAGTGGCCATTGGCATTCATAATTTTCCTGAAGGACTGGCAACTTTCATCGCTGCACTAGAGACACCTACTTTGGGTATTGGGATAGCAGTAGCCATCGCAATTCACAATATTCCTGAGGGGATTGCTGTGGCAATTCCCATTTATCAAGCCACAGGGAAAAAAAAGAAAGCTTTTGGTTATGCCCTGCTTTCTGGTCTTTCAGAACCTGTTGGTGCATTGTTAGGCTATTTTCTGTTAAAATCAGTTTTATCTGATGGGTTATTTGGGCTGGTATTTGCATTTGTTGCCGGGATTATGGTTTACATCTCATTGGATGAGTTGTTGCCAACGGCTGAAAAATACGGTAAGCACCATGTCGTGATCTATGGCGTAATTCTTGGAATGGCACTGATGGCACTGAGCTTAATTGCATTTTTGTAAGATGATAATAATGTGTGTATTCTTTCACAATTGTGTGTAGAATAGACACATTTTTTATAATTTGTTTGTGAGTTACTCGTAAATTGACTATAGGTGCGTTTAAGTGGTATAATTTGAAGCGTAAAAACCACGGTTAACTATGTTAAGGGGAAAGAGAAAAGGGGGAGATGAAATGAACCATAAATCGACAAGTGTTACGCTTACCATGTTTATTTTATCTTTGTTACTTCTTACGGTAACCTCTTTTGCATGGTTTGCGATTACCAACTATGCGAATGTGGATGGGTTCGTGGTATCTGTTTCCGATTATGAAGCGGAGATTACCTTTAGCATTAAGAAAAACGGGGGAGAAGCCCAAATACTAGAAACTGAGTCTGAACTTCAGGCTTTTTTTGCCAATTCGTTTCCTAGTGATTACTATGATGTTGAAGTCATTATTGAAAATAAGTCTACGACAAATGTTAATGCAGACGTATATTTCGAACCAATTACGAGTTTGACTTCAAATGTTTTATATGACATGAGAAATGTATTTTTAATTGATAACGGCACGTTATCTTTAAATAACCAATCTGTTGCACTTTCTTTAGCAAGCACAGACCCCATAACCTTTGATGGACAAACGTTATCCATGTATCGACTTAATAACCTAATTGACTTGAATGATAGGTTGTCTTTTACCAGTGGGTTTGAACTCGATCAAGGACAGTTTTTAGTGATAAAATTCAGATTATTGTTTGATCCTACAACAGAATCTAAGGCCTATCAAGCTGGGCAACTTAAGTTAGGTAAACTTGTGGTTGTTCTGAATTCAACGGAGGAACAATCATGAAAAAACTCATTGTTTCTATTTTAATGTTTGTTTTAACATTAACCCTTTTCGTCGTTACGGTCATGGCTTATTTTACAGATCGTAAGCAAACAGGTGAGGTTAATATGACTTTGGGTGAAATAAACTATCAATTATCAGGTTCGTTTTATTCAGGCTATTTAATGCCTGGTGTTGATTTAATTGAGAATGATTTTGTTCTTACCAACCTGTCAACCATCGATACAGAATTGAGGGTAAGCATCACCGTGATATCCCCAGTCTTTGGAACGTTATCCATGGATGAGATGTTGGGTTCTAGCTATTATCAAATCGGGGGAGGTTTTATTTTCGATGAGACCGATGATTATTATTACTACAGAGGGGAAGAAGCGACCTTAGAAAACGATAATTACGTCATTCCGCCTTCCTCTAGTTCAGTGATACTACTCAGCTATTTAGAACTTGATGGGTATAAATTTTCAAACAACCACGCTAATATGCCTTTAAACTTTACCATTACATTTGAAGCCAAACAAGGCCATTTTGTAGATTGGGAGACTCTAGGTACCGTGACTTATACCGTTACACCATAAACTTACAAAGGAGGCAGTAAAATGAAAAAAATACATCTTATCATGTCGAGTTTAGTGTTAATTGCGATACTCATTTTATTGTCTACCGTTATATATGGATGGATTATTTCGACATTTAGATCTGAGCCAATCATCGTAGAAAGTGGAAGTTTGACGATGGATAGTGCCTTCTATATTGGGTCTGATACCGATAAAGATGGGGTATTAGATGAACAACTATATACGCTCATTACAGAAGCTGGCATTACATTTAATGCTGCAATGCCAGGAGAAATTTACACATATAAACTTGAAATAACAAATACTGGATCAACGACAGGTTATTTGTCGATAAAAGCAAATGATGTTTTGCCTTCAATTGAAAGTTTATACAATCTATTAAGTGTCAAATTCACTGATCCAAAAACCTTATTACCGGTAGAACTAGATTTAAATGCAGCTAGCATCGAACTCTTTAACGATTATTTAATGAGTTCTAATCAAACGCTATCGTTTGTTTTTCAAATCTATGTAAAACCATCATTGGATTATAGCGTCCAAAATGAGTCTATATCAATCGGTTATTTTGAACTAACACTAAACCAAATTGAAAACCAATAATGGTTGGAAAGGCATCAACTATGACAAAAAAAATCTTAATTAAATCTATCATCATGGTTGTTTTGTTGACCTCAATCTTGACCATTAGTTTAGCAGGTTGGTTGTCAAGCATTGAAACCAGCAACCCATCTTTTGATGTAGGGGAAGTAGAAGTAGAACTATTGGCTTATTATGACATAGATGGAACACCGTATGAAGGGGAAGTTTTTTATCAAGCGGAATCCTTTGGTGAGGGTAGTTTCACAAAAACAGGTATTTATAAAATTAATTTATCTACCCCAACAGACCCCCTTTTTATTAAAAACTTACGTGTAAATATTGCGATTAGGAGTAAAGTAGACACATACTTTCGAATTGCACCTTATGAACAGCTAACCCTTACCTATCAATCAGGTGGTAAAACGGTAGAGGTTGCGACAACTCAAACCGTTACGATGCCATTTAAATATCAAAAAAACGACAATGGCTTAGATGCTTATTTCTTTGACAATCGTGAGAATGACGGGTATTTTTATTACACCAATAAAGTTCAAAGGGTTAATGAAACGACGGAACTCTTAATTCCTTTTATTGCTGATTTTGGGTCAGACGTTTTTAATTTATATGAAGAAAAGTATAGTCTTCAATTAGGTTTTATCATTGAAGCCGTTCAGTCAGAACGGGGCCCTTTTATGAACTGGGGATTAGCGGCTAGACCATGGGATGATCAGGAGTGGTAAAAATGAGACAAGTAATGAAAAAAACAATTTCATCGTTATTGGTATTCGTTTTTGCAGGACTTATTCTATTTAATATTTCCAAATGGATGCCTAAACAAACTAAAGATGAACCAAACATTCAGACGTCCGTTTTTAATAATGGATTTTTTGACTATTCGTTAAACAGTGCGAACATCAATCCAATGTCTGCTGCTGAGGATATCGTGTTTTTTGAGGACTTACAAACCATTATTGTATCGCAAATGAATACGACTTATCTAGACCCAGCGACACGAGACCAAAACTTGAAGGCACAACTTATGAACATAATTGGATCCAAGCGTGTTGCAATCTCTACGGCAGACGATCTTTATAATTTCTCGATGGCTGTGTCCTATAATTGGTCAAATACGGCGAATCAAGATAACTATCCGCATTATTTGACGATTGCTTATCTATTAGATCAAGACTATGTATTGGTCGACGACATTGACTATAGTTCGATGAAGGCGAAGAAATTCAACCCTATTGGCATAGACTTAGATTTACCGGGTGATCAAGACCCAACCTATCCTTTTACGGGAAGTTTTGATGGTCAAGGATTTAGTATTTCTAACTTGTACTTATCGGATTATAACTATATTACAATGGTTTACTCTTTTGATGATGACCCTCAAAATAATCAGGACTTTTCTTTAACAAAGAGTTATTCAATGTTTGGGCTAGTCGGTCAGACAGGCGTATTAAAGAATTTCACTTTAATTGACCCAACCTATGAATTGTTAGATGCGCCTGAAGGCTTAACTAGAACTTCAATGTTAGTCGGGTTTAACCACGGGACTATTTACAATGTAGGGGTTATTGATACTAAGATTAACTTGGTTGGTGATTCATTAGCTGGAATTAGATTTAACGTACAGTTTTCTCAAACAGGTCTTAACACGTACACGGCAGCAGGCTTTGTCCATACAAACGGCCCTACAGGTAAAATAGTGAATTCATATTTTATCAGTGAACATGTAATATCACCTGCGAATAAATTCAGATTTAATGTTAGACCATTTGTTTATGAAAATCAATCTACAGGCATCATTGAACATGTAGGGTTTGATTCATTGGTTGAACCTAATGTGGACTCAATGGTACAACCAAGTTTGGTATATGGTTACACGCGTGCTGAGTTCAGATCAGGCCTCAAAAATGGCAATCCGATTGCGATTAACGATACGGATCTTTCAACCTACAACGAAAGTATTTTCTGGCGTTTCTATGTGTTAGATGGGTATCCTGTTTTATATGGACTTGAGTCTAATAGCGGTGTGCTCCAAATTGAAAATGGATTAGATTTGATCATTTTTACGAAACTAATTCAACTAAACACAAGTCACTTAACAGGCTTAAGTTATAGCGATTCTAGTTATGTCATTATAGATGACATTGATATGAAAAATTACCGGGGGTATAAAGCACCTTCAAAACCATTCAGTGGTACTCTATCCGGGGGGACTAGCGAGTTTAGTGTATCTTCAACCAATTCAAACAAATACATCTATAATTTATCGATTAGTAAACCTACTGTAGTTGATTCAAACTATTACATGGGTCTTTTTAGCGTTTTATCAGGCACAGTGAAAAACATTAATTTGTTTAGTAATCAAATGCTTTTAACCGATACAAAAGCAAGCTATGGGAAAGTATTCAACATTGGATCAATAGCAGGCGTTCTTGATGGTGGTCTTGTAAAAAATGTGGTTTCTGGGACTTCAATCGATCTTAATAACCAAGCCATAGGCCGAAGTTATGTTGGTGGAATCGTGGGTCTTGCAAGTGGAAGCGTCATTTATAATGCTAATATAGGTAATATCGAGGGGAACCTCCATGACTTTAATAACCTCACCATCAATGGGCTTTACTCAATTGGAGGGATTGTTGGGGCCACTGGGTCGGATACCTTAACCTTAACAAACAGTATCAACACTGGGTCAATCCATAGTGTTGGGTTACAAGAAAATACGTTATATAATGTTGCCTCAGGTGCTAAAATAATTAACCGTGTAGGCGGTATTATAGGCGAGGTAAATAATACATCTTCGACCGACCATTCTTTGCTTTATTTGACCAATGAAGGCACAATTAACGCAAGTGATTTTGCAGGTAAATCCACTGCACCCGTTGAAAACTATTTAGGGGGGGTTTTTGGAGAGGTTAGAGGTCTAAAACTGACAATAATTGTACCTAGCGGGAATACTTACATATTCAGAAACGGTCGTTGGCAAAACAAAGGAACCATCACAGGTAAATATTTGAATACTTCAACAACGCTTTATACCGCAGGTATCGGGGTTGCCGGAACTTCTCAAGCAAAAGCAGAGTTTTCTTATTTAACCAATAGTGGGACTTATGACTTTACTGGGTATAATATGGGAACGGATAGAAGTCATATGTTTTTCTCAGCCACAATATTAGATAAATCGTCTGGTGGTATTAAGCTTTCAAGAGCCTATAACACAAGAGATTTTACCTACGATTCAGACTATTTTACTAACCCCTATCTTCTTACGATTAACACAATCAAAATTGCACCATTCTTTGTTTCGTTATCCAATCAAGACAGTGAATTGGTTTATGTAGATAACAGAGGTGCAATTACAGTTGGTAATGCGACTACTGATACAGAAGTGGCTCACTTATTACATGTAGCAGGCATCACGCTCGAAAGTAAGATTGACTACCGAAATGTGACCTCATCCTCAAATATATCTCTGTTGAAAATTAATAACACAAGTACAGAAGTTTTTGTGGCAGGGGTGACATATGCGCTTCCTTATGATGTTTCACAATCGCGAGCCTATGAAATGGAAAACGTTCATAACGAAGGCAAAATCGTTGTGGCTGATTTTAAAGGTAACAGTTTGATTAATAGCCAAAGTGGTACTGCCTCAGGCTCAGATACATTTTCTAGTAGTTTTACCTCACGAAACCTCTATGTTGCAGGGATTGTTAATTTAAACGTTGGCAGAATGACCAATGTTATCAACACGGGTGACATCACAAGTGAGAAAGATGGAACCGTTAAAGATATTGATGGCACAGCCAACACTTTTGCAGGTGGCATCTCAACCATCAATTATAACTTTATCCAAGATGCAGCTAATATGGGGAAAATCCTATTTACAAACAGTAGCTCTGGTAATACTTTTATTTCCTCACAAGACAACCCATCGTCAGGAGGCGCATTATTTGCTGGGTTGGTCTATACGTATAATGGTGGAATTGTTCTAGGAGGCATTTCTGCTTTAATGGCTGATACAGCAGGTTCTATTCTTACCGATATTGGTCGTAACGCCTCGATTGAAGCAGAAGTATTGGATACTTCAAATAATGGAGATATTTATGCTAAAGCTAATAAATACGTTCGTGTTGGTGGCATTATGGGTGTTGCCTTAGGGCTAGAAATCACAGCTGGAACAGATAACGCAACCAGTAGCAGCACCGTTAAGCGTTTCTCATCTAACATTACAGGTGCACAGGACCCAGTTGCTAACAGTATGGTCTCAAATGGGCTTAACTTTGGGGATATTACGGGGATTTCAAACACGATCCATACTTATTTGACCGGGACATCTGGGTTAGCACAACGTCCAGGTGTTTATGCATCTGCTGGTGGCGTCATTGGCTATGGCTTATTTAGAATGAAGCGTATGCTCAACCATGGAACAGTAAGTTCAACAGATGTTGCAGGGGGTATTGTTGGCTCTACATATATTGTGGGTAGTACCTCAAGCTCAAGCATTCCTACGACCATTGTTGACATTGATACAGCTGTTCATTACGGGAAAGTTAAAGCTGCTAAGAATAGTGCTTATTCTAGTTTTACTTATCTTAATTCAACCGATTATGACAATACAACTTACTATCAATTGGATAACAGCAGTTATTTATTCCCATCTGGCATCACTTCAAGAAATATTGCAAATAAACCAGGGTTTGGTGGCATATTTGGGAGACTTCAGCGTGGTACTTACGGGCTCATGCAATCCACCAATTTCATTAATATTCTGAATATGGATGAAAACATTGATATGGTGGGACGTACAGATCAAAACCAATTAGGAAGCTTTATTTACTATCGTTTCTCTGTGACTGGTAGAAATGATACTTATTACACAGCTAGAGGGAATGACACAAGTCCAGCAACGATTGTTGGGTATTATCCTTCTCAAACCATCTCAAATGCAAACATGATTTTAAACAGTGCAGCATCAATTACTTACAGGTTTCAACGTACTTGGACGGGCAGTACCTATCAGTATACGGTGATCAGTATTTATGCGAGTGGGGCCAATTATCAAGTATCTGAAAACTTAAATAGATACGTGGGTATATACCTAAATCCTGCATTAATTACTTATAACTACATTACAAATAACGCCAATAACACCATGCCTTCTACTGCAAACACTACATACACGAATGCTTCTTTATCAACGGTCACAATTACAGATCCAGCTCACCAACAGCTATCAAATTTCGGACTGGTGCCCTCTCAAATTTCAGGGCTTTCATATGACTCTAGCGGTAGAGCATCAGGGAGTCAAAGCAATTATAGTAGAGTCACACCAGTAACCGGAAACTATACACGTAGTGAATCTGATTATAAAGCAGAGGTGGTTACCGACAACGCGTTAGACACTTCTAAGACTTATATCTTTGATGATAACTTTCCACTAAAAGACATAGATCAGTCAGAATACATCTACGAAGCTAAAATCGATGTATTAGCAGACCGTTATAGAGTGGGGGGGTTGAACTATAAATCAACCAGACAAGCCTTGTACGTATTAGCATCGACCAAAGGAAAAGAAGCTGGCGCAGTTTTAGCACAAAACATTCAGATAAATGATTTTTTTGATTTAGATGAAAGTACGTTTCAATACATAGATTTGGACAATCCTGAACCAAGTAAAGTGATTTCAGATGAAACCATTAATATGGATTTATTGACCAAATACCGCAACATGTTTCAACTTAAGTATTCAGATAAATCCTTGGTGTTGCCTAAAAACAACGAACCTACGATTGCGGACTTAACCCTTTTTGACCCAACAGGTAACAGTCCGAAATTAGAAGGGGGGATCATTGATAACGTTAATAAAACGATTACCTTTAATGTCTCTCAGTCTGCCTTTTCATCTAGTACGGTGAACTATGAAATTGAATCTGCCACACTATCTGAAAAAGCCGTTATTGCGAGATTTAACAGTTCGATTGATGATTTTTCACTCTTTAATCAAGCTTATCTTGCGAGAACTTCCAACCAATTAAGTGGTGCATATAAAGTTGAATTTTTGAATCAAATATTTGATGGGAACAATCAAATTGTCTTACCGTTTTCAGTGTTCGCTGAAGTTGCTGCGATGGATGCCAATCTTGTGGATGTGTATCAATCATCCTATAACATCATCATCAACCGGCTACCATCAACTCTATCCATCAGTATCAATCAAGTTTATTTAGATGATGTGCTGATTAATAATCCGAGCTTATCGGGTACGACTTACACGGTGAATTCACAATACGAGATGTTGCCGAATGGAAACATCTACGTGCAATTCATTGATAATGGTGGGTTGTTACCAACAGGTCATGACATGACCATCCATTACTTAAAGAAAGGCACCACCACGATTGATGATTCATTCTTTGATTATACGATTTACAGTGAGGATAATGACTATTTCGGATTTGAAATGAGTCTGAGTGACTCGTTGTCGAATGGGACTTATAGCATTGAATTTAGTTATTATAATAGTTCCACGATCTACACCTTAAATTTTGTTAAAGCAACTTCTACCCAAAGAAGTGTTTTAGAGGTGTCTTATCCAACCTATAGTGCTGATTTAGCTTTTGATCTTGAATTCACGCCTAGCGAAACTGACTTTACGACTTACATAGAATTTGGTCATGTGCTTGATGGCGTATTGTATCAGTCTAGTCGAAACTTATCGATTTCGATGATTCCAATTTCTACTTCATACGATTATGTTAACACCGTTGACTACTATGAACTGATGTTAGACTCTCAACGCTTAATTACTGTAAAACTATCACCGTTTGCGACCCTAACAGATGCAACGATTACTTATGACTATGACACACTTTCGGGCAAAAAAGAATACTATGTAACCTATACCGTTTTAAATAATGGCATTTCCACTCCGATTGTACACACAATCACCGAAAGAGACTTAAATGCATACGAAGTATTTAAAAATGGAAACCAGCAATTCAACTATCCTGTTTTAGTCGAAAGAGAAGCCTTATTAACGGCGATTAAAGTGGATTTTCAATTTGCGTATGCAAATCTATATTCAAACATCGAAACTACCATTACCGATGGATTTGGGGTATACACACCTATGTTTGGTGAAATCACTATATTCAAAGATCAAAGTTTTGAGATAGATATCAATTACCTTTTAGGGGTTGGCAGTAAGAATTATCAGTTTAATCTTTTGAGGGAAAACGGCATATACTATGATTTAGGGAACTTTGACATTGAAAAGAGTCTTGGGATAAATGCTTACCTGCAAGACATCAACTTCCAATTAGGCAGTGATTTGGTAATCTACTATCCTGACATGCATGAAATCAACAGCGATGGAAGTGAAGTTACCCCATCTGCTTATGACCCACGCGTATATTTTGAAGGCATTGACTATAACAATGCAGATGTTAATCATATCCAGTACTTTAGGATTGATGGATTTGTATCAGACATTGACATCACTAATTATCATCCAGAATTCACACTACCGTTTGGCGCGATGATTCAAAAACAAGTCTCTCCAGGGGTTTGGTCTAGCGACTTGTTTGATAATTATATCAGCGATGATGAAACAATGGATAGAGTCATTAGATATCGTATACTACCAGAAACGGTTATTTATTCTGGGGAAAACCTAGAGGGGGATTTGACAGGTACAAACATCGTCTACTACGACTTGACGGCCTTTGACCTAACCTATATTTTAACCATTCGTTTTACCCTTCATTTTAGATTTTCAAACGGATTAATTGTCGATGCCGGAGATTCGACTTCCCCGATTAAGAATAGCGCAATCTTAATTAACATTAAGAATTATTATCTACAACAAGGGGTCAATTATGAGGTTGTAACAGACCCAATTACAGGTGACATCACCTACCCTTATGAAGGTAACATCATTGATTATGTAGGTATACCATTAGATCCAAATAATCCTAGTGTAATCACTAAAATTCAGAACCAAGCGACCATGTTTTATTTTCCACTACCGGTGGGCTATTCTAACTATATCCATACTTTTGGTAGAAATACAACAGGGGTTTACGGATTTAGTATTGTAGCACCGAAATACGCTGGTCCTAATACAGAAACCTTAAGAAATGGCTTAAGATACACCTATAATATTTACCTAAAATCCGGTGCTGAAGGCGGTACACAATTGCCGTGGAACCATCCAAACTATCAATTGCCTAATTTTGATTCAACCGGTGAAATTATCGGTAAGTATTACTACACACCAGGGTCACTAAGACAAATCATCCGTGAGTTTGCGATTGTCATTGAAGAGTCCACCATTGGTGATCAATGGGGATTATACGATGATTATACGAGCTGGGATGAACCAATGATTTAATAAACCTTAGAAATCTCTTTAACCAGAGATTTCTTTTTTATTATGGTATCATTCAAAATTCTTTTAGTTTTAAAGGATTTAATGTATAATAAGAAGTATAGTAAAGCGCTTACACAGGAGGTTAGGCTCATGCAAACAAAACTTTATAAAGAACTATATAATATTTGGATTAACAGAAAAGACATAAAATACATTTCTGGGTTTCTTGTTTTGTTGAGTTTGCCACTCGTCTACGCGCTTGTATATTTTACAGGAGGCATTACCTATGTGTACTCTCATACCATGTATATTCCGATTTTACTGGCCGGGATTTTTTTAGGGCCTCGATTCGGTTTGATGGTAGGTGTTATCGCGGGTATTTTAATGGGTCCGATTATGCCATTAAATGTTACAGAGGGTACAAATCAAGCGGTAACAAATTGGTTATACCGAATGATTATTTTTTCATTAATGGGATTCATAAGTGGGTTTGCCTCAAACATCTTGAGAAATAACGTTAAAAAAATTGATGATCTTTCTTCAAAAGACTCTGAAACAGGTATTCCGAATACCAATTACTTAAGACAGCTAAAAAAACACATTACCGAACCTGATTTGTCCTTGTTTTCGATTATCATTTCAAACAGCAATAACATTAAAGATGTACTTGGTGTAGACGTTTATCATCAACTGTTAAAAGATATTCATATTGACTTGACACATCAAAAGCGCAAAATGGTTGTGATTCAGCCTGACAAAGGGATGCTTTGGGTGATTATGCCGCGAACAAATATACTGGATGATTTGTTTTTCTTAGAAACAATTTTGGAAAAATCTCGTTCTGTACATCACATTCCTCTTTATGTAGATTATGCGATAGGTGGTTCTATTTACACGCATCTTACGGATGATTTTAGCATCAGTACTTTTATAGAGTCTGATGTGGCTGCGAGACATGCTCAAATTAATAACTTGCCTAGCTTTATATTTGATGATGGAAAATTAAAAAAACGACAAGATTATGAACTGGTATCAGGTTTCAAAAAAGCGTTAGACGAAAATCAAACCTTTCTAGTTTTTCAGCCCAAAATACACTTAAAAACCAAAAAAGTACATGCTTTAGAAGCTTTAATTAGATGGAATCATCCGACTAAAGGGATCATTCCACCAGACAGATTCATTCCCTTGATTGAAGAGACAAAATTGATTCATCTTTTAACGGACTGGGTGTTAGAAGAGGCGCTTAAAATGCTTATAAAACTTCAAAACACACAGAAAGACCTGAGCATCTCAATTAATATATCCTGCAAGAACTTGTATGATCCGCAGTTTTACGCGCGAACAATGAGTATCATTGGTAGGTATGAAGTAGATTTATCGAAGCTTGAGTTTGAAATCACAGAAACCCAAATCATGAAAAACCCTGATGAAGCCATTAAAGTCCTTAAAGCATTTTCAAAGAAAAAGATCAAGATTTCATTAGATGATTTCGGTTCAGGATATTCCTCTTTAGCTTACTTAACGAGATTTCCAATCGATGTCATCAAAATCGACCGCATGTTTATGAAAAGCATCATGGAGAAACCTCAAATCCAACAAATCGTCGCTTCAACCATTAATTTATCAAAGGAATTAGGTTATTTGGTGGTTGCTGAAGGCATAGAAGAAGAAGAGACAGCCGTCTATTTGGAAAGCATTGACTGTGATTATGCACAAGGCTATTACTTTGCTAAGCCAATGAAGGAAGAAGATTTACTTACTTATTTAAGCACTCAAAATAATTAACAGTAACTTTTGACATCTTTAATTACTATCCCCTAAACTATGGAGCTAAATTGCCCGATTAGATTGGATTGAATCTAAATAACTCTTTTAATTAGACACAGTTTGTGTCTTTTTTTTGCTAAAAGCAGTTGTCGAGAACGGATAAGCAGAATAATGGTATTTGACTGATAATAAAGTCGTAAAAGAAAAAATTAAAAAAAGACGACGAAAACAACAACCGTGTCGAAGAACTAAGAAGAGAGTTATGGGGTTCTTTTCAAACTTGAGTTAAACATTTCACGATTGATCATTCTTAAATGAAACATACAATTAAAATGTTCGGTTCGAAAAAAGTCAAAGCACTTTGAATGTATTTCTTAAAATATATGACAGATGTGCCGTGTTTAATAAACTTAAAATAGTTTATAATAAATTGATTAATTAGATTTACAAAATTATGTATTCGAGGTGAGTTAATCATGAGTCCTTAATATGATTTATATAAAACTCAATATGAAATAATTTACAAGAAAGGGATAATTACATGAAAAAAATCTTAATATTAGTAATAACACTTTTAGCAGCATTTTCATTAGGAATGGAAACTAAAGCTGCAACTATTCAAAGCTTGCCAGGAATTGGTAAGGGAATCAACATCGTTAAATCTTCTTATGCAAGTCCTCAAACACCTATTTTTGGGGCTGAGATATTTAATTCGAGTTTCTTAAATGACTCATCTTTGTTACTTGAAGCTCCGCAAAGTTCAATAGAAGTTTCCGAATATGCAGGGTATTCAATTGATCTATATTATTCGAGTGTATCGGCTCAGTACAACACAGATGTAAGTGTAACAGGAACATACAAGCTTTTTAATGGAACTTTTGCGACGAACTTTTCTTCTTCTATTTCAAAAGATGATTATAGAAAAGTTGGGCAATACTATTTCACAAAGAGCATAGTTAAAACAGATAAGATGGTATATATTAAAGACTTCTTAGGAAATAAAGATCAGTTCAAAGAGAACCTATCTGCATCAATGATTAATAATCTTGATAAGTTAGAAACAGGAGCACTGACTTATGATGAATTTTTTGACACATATGGCACACACTTTATTGCACAAGGAGTTCTTGGGGGAAGATTAGACATTAATTATGCCGTAACATCAAGTTCAACTTCGTTTAGTTCTGTAAACAAGAACGAAGTTGAGAACTATGTTCAAGGAGGAATTCAATATACACAGGAACGGGCTAGTCTAAGTACTTCTTACAATGCTAGTGCACTAACTACAATAAGTGCATCAGAACTAGAATCTACATATTTCGCACGTGCCGTCGGAGGGGCAGAGTTTTCAAGTTTCACACCAGGAAATATGAGTTCAGATTATGCGAAATGGATCAACTCAGTGAGTTCATCTCCTATAATTGTTGAATATGGAAATAACGGATTAGTTCCATTTTGGGAAATTATTCCAAATCGATTTCCTAAAGTGAAGGCTGAAATGCAAAACAAGTTTGAAATCTATGCTAAAAGTTATGACGCAGGATATGTTGGAAATTCAAGTCGCGTGTACGAGACCAAGTTGGTTAGAGATACAAAATACAAAATAAATGATACTGGTAGATTTAAACATAATAAGTATGATGTAGTGAAATATAATAATTGGGGCTCAGGGCTAACCAAAAATTGGCTTGAAAATAATGGTCTTACTCATGTTATAATTAATGTAAAACTTGATGTGTATGAGAAAGATGATGGAGTTGAGTATATTTATATATACGATAATAAAGATAACAAATCAAATACTCCAATTGCAGAAATATCATTTGAACATGGAGGCTCAACGAAACTAAGTGATTGGAGAACTCATACTTTTGAGTTTGATATTCCAATTTCTTTATTAGAGGAAGGATTTACCATTCGCTATGGTGCTAAAGGGGCAGGGAATGATGATTGGGATAATAAAAATCTGCATGTAACTTTGATTTTCTACTAGTATATACACGAGGTGTTAGTAGGACTAGCACCTCCTTTTATAATGAGGTCAGAATGAAATTAGAACATATAACGAAAACCTATAAAATAAATACCCAAAGTCCATTCGTCGCTTTAGATGATATAAATCTATCATTCAAAGAAACCGGACTGGTTTTTATTGTAGGTAAATCTGGTAGTGGAAAGTCCACCTTATTACATATTATGGGTGGAATGGATAAGCCTACTAAGGGAAGCATGTTCTTTGGGAATCATGAGGTATCTAAACTATCTAATGCGGGGTTAAATAGGTACCGGAATGAAGTTGTTGGTTTTGTCTTTCAAGACTCACACTTGATTGATTCGATATCTGTATATGCCAATTTAAAACTAGCGCTCTCATTAAAAGAAAAGCCGAATCAGCCAATCATAGAAGATGTGCTAAAACAAGTCGGATTAGAGGGATTCTCAAAAAGAAGTCCAAACACATTGTCTGGAGGAGAGAGACAAAGGGTCGCTATCGCAAGAGCAATCTTAAAAAAACCTAAGGTGTTATTAGCAGATGAACCTACTGGTGCTCTAGATTCGGTCACCAGTGCGGAAATCTATCAATTATTAAAACAACTCTCTAAGAAGTATCTTGTGATATGTATTTCACATGATGGTACTGCAGCAAATCAGTATGGAGATAGAGTGATTGAGCTAAAAGACGGCAAAGTCATTCGTGATACCAATCCAAATGATAAACCATTCGATACGGAAATAGAATTAAAGAAACCAAGGTTTAGTTTAACTGAATCATTTTTGATTGGCTTAAGAAGCATTAAGAAGATATCTGTAAGACTCGTATTAACTTTTTTAGTATCTACACTATTTCTCATCAGTATTGGCATAACAGATGCGTTATCAAATTACGATCAATATGACCAAGTAAACTCATCATTAAAAGACTCGAAAGCACCTTATATTCACCTTAAAGAGGTTCATGGGGTCAAGTTTGCTCGATTGGATGATAAGGATGTACAAGAGTTTGAAAACTTAAACCCAACCATCAAATTTCACCCAATCATCACAAGATATGCATATAATTATAGAAAATTACTATTAGAAGAACCTGAATATACAAATATGTATCCTTTAGAGTTTTCTGGTGGGATGGTCATAGATGATTCAATCATGAATGAATTAGGTCTTACGAAACTTGCTGGAGATTTACCTTCGAAGTTAAATGAAGTAGCAATTACCAAGAGAGTGTTCGATATTATGAAGGAATATGGTATAAACGATAAAGATACCAATAGGGAAATCCATACTTATCACGACTTAATTGGGTTTGAACTTGATTATAATCAAGAGACTTTCATAATAACTGGGATTATTGATACTCATTTTGACATCAATAAGTGGATAAAGACGTTGAAACCGAACATAAATGACATCTACTTTGAGATATTAAATAATGAACTTAATTCAATGAACAACTCAATCCATGAGGCATTATTCATTACTCAAAATCAACTTGATCATCAAATTAACTTTAAGGAAAGTGTTGGTTTTATTCCCAGTAGTTTCGATAAATCGATTGATATTATTCAAAGTGAAAATACCGATTACAGCATTGAGCAAATCAAAAACTACAACAGTTTATCTGATGAGGTAATGTGGCTTAATGATACAGACAAGTTATCAAGTGGTGAGATTATTCTCAACTATAACTACTTTATGAACCAAATAAACCAATGGGATGTTAGTACTAAAAAGAATCAACTCATTGACGATTTTATTGACAATCATTTTGACGAAATCTCAAATGAATATATAGGTGATAAGGTAGCCTACAAGAACTATATTTTCAATTCTAGTGTCAATGATTATCATCCTGGTATGACAGGTGAGTACTTCACCAACCAAGCACGAACTGAGATGATTAGAGCTTTGCTTCAAGTAAAAGGAAATCAAATTTCCTTTAAATTCATACCGGGTGAAATCGTCTACAGTCTTTCCATTGTCGGTGTGTTTTATTCAAACAACTATATCGATTCTAGAACCATCTACATCGATCAAGATTTACATACCACTATCATTGAAAATGAAGATATTAGCGAGTATAGCGGGCTAGTGGTGAATATTAACAAGAATAATGAGGATACAAAGGCTTTTATTGAATGGCTTATAAGTAGTGAGAGTCACAATTTAGTGAATTTTAATGATGTGACAATCACAGTCAGTTATCTTAATGATCTCTTTACTCAAGCAAGAAATCTATTATCCATTGTCAATGTTGTGTTGATTGTATCTGCTTTCGTGATTCTTTATAGTTTCGTCAGTATAAAAATTAGAAATAATCGAAAAAGCATTGGGATTATTCGTGCATTAGGTGGACAAATCAATACGATTTATTGTTGGTTTTTATCGGAGGCATTGATCATTTTAATGATATCCAGCGTTATCAGCTCAGCGGCATTGTTTTTTCTGACTAGTTACATCAATCAATCGATAAAGGCTGCTACGCTTACAAGTGTAAATATAATGGTTACATCGATTAGTCAGTATCATTTAATTTTTGGGATAGGCTTGGTGATCGCACTGGTAACATCATTCTTTCCGGTCTTAAATTATGCAATTAAAAACCCGATAAAGTCGATTAAGTAAACGTAGAGGGAATTATGAAATTAGAACATATAACGAAAACCTATAAAATAAATACCCAAAGTCCATTCGTCGCTTTAGATGATATAAATCTATCATTCAAAGAAACCGGACTGGTTTTTATTGTAGGTAAATCTGGTAGTG
>Ga0265295_1004078_pt1 | contig 20115 bp, 21 predicted proteins | sample Munlansysbiofilm_FD_192503 | JGI IMG/M metagenome (GOLD analysis project Ga0265295, IMG submission 192503) | Leachate microbial communities from a municipal landfill in Southern Ontario, Canada - Methane capture system biofilm | ecosystem: Engineered > Solid waste > Landfill > Unclassified ... | reverse complement strand
TATTGTGTCGAATGACTGACTTAATGGTGTCATTATCCACTTGCCCGCTTCTAATAGCGGGCTACCAAAGTTGATCTTTCCAGAGGCAAGCGCTTCCAGAAGTTCGGTTTTGTTCCATTGCATAATTTGAAATTTTTAATTGTAAACGGGCGCGTTGCTACCTTATAACAACAAGTTACAAAGCACCCCACCCAGATTGGGCACGGGGGAGCAGACGCATCCCCGTTAGGGGGTTAGTTATGAGGTGGTACCCATCTCTTTAAGCGCGCACAAAAATTACATAGTGATTATGTTTTTTTTTGGGGGGGGGTAAAAAAATATAGTAAAAATTTTTTTTCGGGGGTATTATTATGAAGAATGTATATAGTAGTATTGTAGATGAGTGTACAAAGTTATACATAGATAACAGAAATTATTACTTTTGTACATACATACAACAATTAAAGCATGAAGGTTACAAAAGAGGGGATATTATTTGAGTTAAAGAACTTCAACAGTGACGTGTATCAGGAGATACGTTTCATTACTAAGGGCAATGACGGTAAATATATAGATGGCACTACAAATGAGGAAGTTATTTCTATGATGATAGAGAGGTTTTATCATTTACAGAAGTCTGGGGCATCTCCGGAGAACTTTGCAATTTTGACATTACTAAAGAACATACGTAGGTTATTAGCGAAGCGGTTAACGCGAAAGATAGAAAGGTTAAAAGTTAAGGAATAATTATGGGAGACAAAAAAGAGATAAGTTTACGGTTTACGCCGGAGACTTATTATAGGCGATGTCTTGAGGCTGTGAATGGGTTTTTCGGCAATACGCCTACAGAGATTACAGTTTTATCGGTTATTTTAGAGCTTGGGGAGGATTATGCTTTCAAGCCTTCTGGGAGGAAGGAATTATTAGAGCGGTGTGGTCTTAAGACTAAGCAAAGTTTAAACAACATCATCGGCGGTTTATATAAGAAGAATCTTTTACAGAGGGTTGATTACGGATTTTACAAATTACATCCGGCTATCAGCTTCACCACTAAAGTAAGGAAAATAATAATAAATTTAGATGAGCAATAAAAGTTTCACAGAGCGAGAGATATGCAGGGAGATATCTTCTGATATAGGGGCTTCATATGAAGAGGTATTAATAATAGTAAGGAGTTTTTTATCTTATTTACGGTGGGTTATAGAGAAGAGTGGTTTTGAGACTATGACGCTTCCTTATTTTGGTAAGTTCAAAGTGAACCACAAGCGTGTACAGATAGTTAGTTCCCGTAAGATATCGAAGCACCTTGGAGTACATAAATTTTACACCTGATGTCATTATTTACATTAACAAATAATTTCATTGTCACAGTCAGCAATGAATATCTGCAGTTGAAGCCTTTCAAGGCTATTTACACTAAAGATAAGAATAGGAAAAAGACGGGAGCTATGGGGATATTTTCTTTTATTTATTTTTACGCAGATTACAAAAGTCCTTATGTAAAATATGTAGAAGAAGAGCGTATAGATATTTTAAAGCGTGATTTAGGGCTTTCTGATGACTTCAAGATTACGCAAGAGATAAGATTAGCTATTGATATGTACAAGGAATTAAACGAAACCATTAGTGTTAGCACATTAACGGATGTTCGTAATGCCATTCTTATGTCTGGGCAGGTCATTAAGGAGTTGACGCAGTCTATAAAATCCACATTGTTAGGCACTGATGAAGATGAATCTGACATAGATGTGGCTGTAGATAGGCTTAATAAATTATTAACACTATCAGAAAAGTTACCCAAAGTACTTAATGTGATAGAATCTTTAGAGGAGAAGGTGAAGATAGAGCAGAGTAAAGATACTGTCATTAGGGGTGGTGGGGAGACAGGAGCGTTTGAAGATTAGATGTGGATAAACACAGAAATATTTAGAGAAGAGGCCAGGCATTTTCAGAAATATGGCTACTACTGTCCTGATCCTGCGGGTACTGTAAACTACCAGCGTTATTGGGAAGAGCAGCTAAAGAGATGTAAGTATGGGTATGTCTCTGGTGGCAAAAGGATCACTGGCGATCATTACAATTATCTTAATTTCTCTCAGATAAAGCTCACTGACGAAGAGAATAGTAGTTCTCTTGTCACCAAGGCGAGGAAGAAAAAATCTGGTAAGAAGATTATAACCTTTCCGGACTTTTGGGATTTTGACTATGATTACTTCTGGACGTTGGAGATAGCGGAGAACGGAATCAAAGAGAAAGACTATAAAGATTTATCACTTGACATTAAAATTTTAAATCTTGGTGGTGGGCAGCATGTCATCGTTTCTAAGGCACGAAGAAAAGGTTTCAGCTTTAAGAATGCTTCTAAATGTGCTAACAGATACAATCATACCAAAGGTTCGGTATCTCTTATAGGTGCTTACGAAAGCAAATATTTATATCCTCGTGGCACCATGTCTATGGTATCTGACTATTTGAACTTTTATAATGAGGCTACAGCATGGAGTAAGAGGAGGCAGGCTATTGATAAAGTAAATCATAAGCGGGCATCTTATTTCCAGAAGCAGTCTAATATAAACATAGAGAAAGGTTATAAGAGTGAAGTTATAGCGGTTACTTTTAAAGATAAGCCAGATGCGGCTCGTGGTAAAGATGCATCTTTGATACTTTTTGAAGAAGGCGGCACTTTTGAAAATCTAAAAGAAGCCTTTTGGGCTACTAAGCCGACAGTAGAAGACGGTGATTATGTCACTGGTCAAATAGTTATCTTTGGCACTGGTGGGGATATGGAGTGTGGGACTATAGATTTTGAAGATATGTTCAACAACCCAGAGACTTATGATATGATACCTATAGAAAACCGATGGGATGAACATGCTGATGGATTAAGCTGCGGGTTTTTCTTTCCTGTCTATAATAATAAGGTAGGGTTTATTGACGAGCATGGTAACTCTTTAGCTACAGAAGCTAAGGAGAGTGAAATTGCCATACGTGATAAGATAAGGAGGACATCAAAAGACCCGAAGAACATAGATATGTATATCACAGAATATCCGTTCAACCCAAGGGAAGCTTTCATGCAGGTGTCTACCAACATCTTTCCTGTAGCTGAATTGAATGATTGGAGAAATACTTTAAGGAGTAACAACAGTTTAAAATATGTAGGTGTACATGGTGAACTTGTCTATGTAGATAACGTTGTAAGCTTCAGGCCTAACAAAGACTTAAAGCCTATTACGAAGCTCAACCCCGACAAGGGGACTGACTTACGTGGGTGTATCACAATATATCAGACGCCTTATAAAGATGAAGAAGGGAAGACACCTTACGGGATGTATATTGTTGCCAACGACCCATATGCTCATGACAAGAGTACGGGTGTAAGTCTTGGGGCTACCTATGTCATAAAAAAGCCAAATATGATATCTAAGCCGGACGACTTTATAGTAGCATCTTATGTAGGGAGGCCGGAGATACAGGATATTTATAATGAGAACATGTTTAAGCTGGCAGAATATTATAATGCTAAGATAGGTTTTGAGAATGACCGTGGAGATGTCATCGGTTATGCTAAAAGATATAAGCAGTTACACCGTTTGATGGAAGAGGTAAGTATTATAGACAAGAGGAATAACATAAATATCAGGGGGTTAGGAAGAAATTGGGGTACTTCTATTTCTACGCCAGAGAGAAAAGGGCAGGGTAACATTTTCATACGTGACTGGCTGGTCACCCCACGTGGGAAAGATGAGGACGGCAATAGGATATTAAACTTACATATGATATATGATGAGATGCTTCTTGAGGAGCTTATTAAATACAATAGTGGTAACTTTGACAGAGTGTCGGCATTACGTGTGGGCATGTATCATATGCAGGATTCTTTTAGGAAAGAGACTAAAGCGGCAGAATTAAGTTTCTCATCTGACTTTTGGGAGAGAGACTTTTTTTAAAGTACATATTATAAATTGAAGATGTGTTTATATATAATGGTGATAGGCAACACCTATTTTTACTAAAAGTTACAATTTATGAGTAGTTTCCCTAACCAGATGGTATCGCGTACAGACAAAGAAAAAGACGATTTTCGGTTCTGTAAAAATACTATCAACTCTATAATAGACAATACTGGTACTTCTAATTTCGAAGAAGAGTTCAAAGTATTGTTTGATGCTTATGATGGTAGTCTTACAAAGGTAGATTATAACCACATCACAAATCCTTTAAATACCGAGAATTCTAAATATACAAGATTCCCGGCGAAGTTACGAAACTACAATATTCTAAAGCCAGTTATAGACCTGTTGTTAGGTGAAAAGCCTAATAGGAACTACAACTATATGGTAAAGGTAAACAATACTGATTCCAAAAGTATAAGGGATGAGATGTTTATGAAGGCTATGCGGCAATATTTCCAACAAAAGCTCATCAACGAATTTGCTAAGATGGGGATAGACATAATGCAAGGGGAACAGCCTCTACCAGAAGTAGAAGCATTTCAGCAAGATTTCAACACTAACTATAGGGATTCCAGGGCTATACAAGGACAGGAAGTTATTAACGTGTTAGAAGATGAGCTAAAGTTGAGTGAAAAATTTCAGGAAGGGTTTTTCGATTATCTTGTTACAGGTCATGTGTACAGTCATAAGTATCCAAGGCATAAAAATGTAACCTATGAAATTATCCCTGGTGGAGAATTGTACTATCCAGACTATGTATCTGAGAAGTTCATTCAGGACATGCCATGGGTTTACAGGAAGTCTTTTTCAACATTAAGTCAGATACTTGATAAGTTTTATGATGTTCTATCAGAAGAGGACATCAATAAGATAAAATACACTTTACGGGAAGAGGGCATAGGAGGGACGGGTGCATATGCGCTTAGAGACATGAATGAGTTGATACCTGTATATCATGTTACATGGAAGTCTATGCGTAAAATTGGGTTTTTAACTTATTATGATGAATATGGCATTGAGCAGGAAATGCAGGTAAGCGAGGATTATCCTGTATCCGATGAAGAGACAATAGAATGGCGATGGGTAAATGAAAGTTGGGAGGGCTACCGTATTGGAGATAAAGATGACGGACTATTTTTGCTTATGCAGCCATGTCCGGTACAGATGCGTAAGATGGATTCTCTTTCAGAATGTGTATTACCTTATAATGGGAGGAGATATTTAAAAGGAGCTTCTTCAAGTGTTTCTGCTATTTCTATAGGGATACCATATCAAATACTTTACAATATCATACACTACCAGATTGAATCTGCTATCGTAAAAAATAAAGGAAAGATAGCTTTACTTGATTATGGGATGATACCACGGCAGTATGGATGGGATGATGATAGGTTCATGTATTCAGCGAGTGTTTTTGGTTTTGCTTTTGTGGATTCTACAGCAGAAAACCCTAAACAAGAACGCATCAACTTTTCTAATAACACCGTTCTTGACCTTTCTATGGGAGAGTTTATCAATACAGGGTTTAACTTACTTGTTGCGATAAAACAAGAGTGGGAAGATAGCTTCGGGATCAACCGTCAACGAAAAGGTAATGTTATGGCTTCTGACAAGGTAGGTTCTACAGAACGTGCTGTCTTTCAATCTTCTGTAATGACAGAAGAGTTATTTAGGAAGTATGAAGAATTTGAATCTTTAGAAGTCACAGGATTGTTAAATGTTGCACAAGTAGCATGGAAAGACGGGAAACATGGGATGTATGTAACATCTAATCAGCAACAAGTATTTTATGAGATAGAGCCACAGTCTTTTGCGCTTTCAGAATTTGGTATGTTTATAACAAATGCAGGAAAAGAAAAGACGAAGTTAGACACTTTAAAACAACTGGCTAACATGTTTGCGCAAAACTCTGGTTCACCATATACTATTGCTGAAATATTAGATGCTGAAAATTTCTCTACTATTAAAAAAGTATTAAAAGAGTTTGAAGAAAAGCAAGCTGCAATGGAACAACAGCAGCAACAAGCTCAGATAGAATCACAAGAAAAGTTAGAGAAAATACGTATAGAGGATAGGGAAGATAATCAGGCATTTGCAGCTTATCAAGCTGATCTACAGAGGAAACATGAAATACAGTTGAAGTTGATGGATAAAGTAGATAATGATCCTGCAGAAGAAACTGATAATTCAGAAGAGATAGAGATGAAAAAACACGAAGATATTATGAAGTTGGAGAATAAGAAAATAGAGGTTAACAAAGAGTTAAAACTTAAAGAGATAGCAGCGAAAAAAGAATCTGATAGAATGAAAAATAAAAGAACTATATAAGTAACAATAATATAATTATTAACAGGACGTAACAAATTCATTTTAACTTTGTAAAAATTTAATTATGGCTAAAGAAAGTATTTTAGGTGTTGAAGGTATTGACGTAGTAAACTATTTTAATAGTATGGAAGAACCTTCTATAAGAGATGACAATCAAGAAAGTCCTCAAGATAGTCTACAAGAACCTTTAGAAGAGGTTAAGAAAAAGCAAATTCCGAAAGAACCTGATTTGGAATTGGAAGAAAAGCAAGAGTCTGAAGAAACGGAGATTGCTAAAGAAGAAGTAGATGAAGTAGCTGAAGGTAAAGAAGAGACTTCGGCAAAAGAAAGCAATATTTATACTGAACTTAGTGCTGAGTTAGGATATGATATAGAAGGTGATTATACTGATGACGTGCCAGGACTTGCAAAAGCTATAAAATCTGTAGCAAATACTATGCTCACCGACAATTTAAAAGATGTCTTTGAGACCTATCCTGATGTAATGAAATATATGCAGTATAGGATAAATGGTGGGGATCCTGATGAATATATGCTACAAGAAGATAAGGTATTTAATGATAATATTAATGAAGATGACGAAGAGAGACAAAAAGAGGTATTAACTTATCTATTTAAAGGTGAAGGCTATACTGAAGACGAAATAGAAGAAAAATTAGAAGACTATGCAGATTCTGACCTATTATATAAAGAAGCAAAAAGAGCTGTAAGGAGAATAAAAGCAAAACAGATAGCTGAACAGGATAATAGAAAAGCTATGTTGTTAAAACAACAAGAAGAGAGGATAGCTTTAGAAGAAGAGACAAGAAAAAAACAAACAGAAGAAATTACAAACTTAATCAATAAAGGCACTATAAAAAATGTAAAGTTGTCAGATAGAGAACAAAAAGCATTTTTAGGATGGATGTTTAACCCTATAAATAAAGAAGGTAAAACACAACGGCAGATGGATATAGAAAAAGCCGATACTGAAACTGCTTTAGCTATTGAATATTTGATGTATAAAAAACTTGACTTTCGTGCATTGGTAGATTCCAGTGTTCGTACAAACCAAACAAGAAGTATAAAGGAACAACTTAACAATAATGAAAAACGGATGGTCTCCAATCCAAAAGGGTTTTCAAAAAGACCAATATTACCAAGTGTAAAAGAAATTTTCGGAACATAATATAAAACCCGTTAGGGAATAATACAGGCGTAAGTAATTAGTCACCCAGTAGTCAGCAGTATGAGTAGAATAACAATTAACATTTAACATTTATAAAAATCATGGCAAGTGACAACCTTAAAAATCTGAGGCTTTATCAGGATTATTGGAGTGAAGGAGGGATGACTGATGAAAATAATCTTTCTAATGCTCTGTTAACACAACCTGATGTACTCTCTCCTGTATTAACACATCTTGCGGGACGCGAAGACAAACGGTTTCCTCTCTCTTTCCTTACGGAAGGGATGGGAGTAACAAAAGAACTAAATGATACCCAGTATCAGTTCCCTGTAATAGGGCGGCTGAATAAAGCTGTCTTATGTACCGACATCGCTGGTACTGGATATGGCTTTTCTACTCTAAAAATCACCTTTAAAGACAGGTGGTTTAATAAATTTTACATTGTTGAGAACCCTGACGGTACACAAATTCGTCTTCAGGATGAAGGTGTACAGGTAGAAAAGGGCTGGCAATATACCGGTATTATTATGGGGCCGGATTTCGATGCTAAAGTTACCAATAATGATACTATAGGGAAAATGTTCGTTCAGACATTCGCCCCTGTTGCTATCTCCGGCTCAAGTGGTACGACATCGAATTGGGTATCGCCCAGTAAGGTAAGTAACCAGACTACGATGATTCGTAAAGGGTATCAATATGAAGGTAATGCACCTAACAAAGTTGTGAATGTTGAGTTTGACCTTGGCGGCCGTAAGAGTAAACTATGGTGGGATTTTGAAGAGTACCAGCATTTTCTTAGATGGCAGGAGGAAGTAGAATATAACCTATGGTATTCTAAATACAATAGAGATTCTAACGGCCTTATCCATAACATGGATTCTAACGGTAAGCCTATCCCTATTGGTGCAGGAGCTATTCAACAGATACCCAACAAGAACCAGTATACTTTTATGACTGCTTCTAAAATGAAAAACATCATACGTGATATTTTTTATGGTGCTTCTGATGCTCAAAAGGTACAAATAGACCTTTTTACGGGACTTGGTGGTCTTGATGAATGGGACACGGCTATGAAATCTGAAATTGCTTCAGGGACTTATATTAAAAACACCCCGGCCAACGCTTTTATTTCAGGTACTGGCAGTAACCTTCGCCTTGGTGGATATTTTACAAGCTATCAACATATCGATGGACATGTTATTACAGTACGTCATCTTCCTCTATTTGACCATGGAGCTAAAGTGTTGAACTCTCCAAAACATCCTAAGACTGGACTTCCTTTGGAATCTTACAAGATGATATTCTTGGATCGCAGTACTTATGATGGAGAACCAAACATCTATATGGTGCATCAAAAAGGCCGTCAGTTGTTACGTTGGGCTGTAGCAGGCGCTACTATTCCTCCGGGATTCTCTGGTAACTCTTTGCGTGCAACTGATATTGATGGTGCATCAGTGCATTTTATGAAATCTGCAGGTATAGCTATCCGCAGAGCGACAAACTGTCTTTATTTAGAATGTGTTAGACAATAACAATAAATTCAATTTATAAGTCTCCAGGTAGAAATTTGCCTGGAGGCTTTAATTTAAAAATTATATATGAAACGTAAAATAGTTTACATCAAAAGAAGAAAGCCAGCAATAAATCTACCAGATGATTTGCTTAAAGAAAGTACTATGAAGTTAGGTTCTGTATTTACAGATACTGGTGACATAGCAAAAGGGATTACCTTTGAAGAAGAAAAATTGTACATGCCTGAAATTATAGGTATTCCGCCAACAGATAACTCTTTCATTAGAGAATCTAAGAAATATTATACAGAACTTGAGATAAGTATACCTTTTGAAGGTAAAGCATTTGATGTTACTATTGACCCGGACACAAATATGCCTTTGAACACTTTCGACTTTATCCTTTATAAGTTTGCACTTGCGAACCCTACAGTGGCTAAAGATAAGAAAGATGCTTATTCTTCTAACAGGTACCTTTATTATATTGAAGACCCTGATTTGGAAGACACTAACAAATTTGAAAAGTTAGAAGTACGTAAAGAAGCTTATAAGGAATACATCAAACTTGCTGCTAACAAAAAAAGAGAAGCTTTGGTAAGACAAATTTTAGGGATATCAAATAAACTTACACAGGAAAAAGCAGATATAGAAACTGAACGTAAAGTGATGGAATCTCCTGATGAATTTCTCGCCATTATAAATGATAAAAGCATAGAAACACGTGTGTTTATTATGGATTGCGTTTCTAATGAAGTCCTTAAAAAGGTAGGCAACACTTATTTAGATGGTGAAGTTAATCTGGGTGTAGGAGAACAAGAGACTATTTTATACATCGAAGATAAGCGAAACAGTGAACATGTCTTAAATATGAAAGCTCGTTTAGAGGTATTTCAAAAAGGCAGATAATTACAATTGGGGTTTGTTAGACATAGCTTGACAAACCCCAATTTACATATTAATATTAAGTATAGATGAAAATAGTTCAATTTATAATAGCAATAATAATAGGTATTATTATAGGCGTTATTATAAGCGTTTTTATCGACAGGAGTAATGAAGAAGAGAACATTGTAGGAAACCCTAAAAATGATTCTATTAATATCTTGTTACAGAAAAATTCTATTATAATAACAGAGTTAAATAGAAATATCAAATTATACCAGGATACATTAGAAGAAATGGATAGGAAAGCACATAAAAATAGAAAAATTTATGAAAGCAATATGCTTAGGCTTGACACTATCAGTATGGATGAGCATTACAGCATTTTCGCAGCCGAAACAGATAGCAGTAGATAGTATAACGTATTATCTTATAGAAGGTTATAGAATTGTTAATGCTAACAAGAAATTTGAAGAGTTACATTATTTGCAGATAGAAATATCAGATTTACAACGTATAAATAGATTGTTGAATGATAGTAAATTAGAGTTAAAGCAAATTATTGTCAGTCTGGAGGTAAAAAAAGAAATATATAAAAATCACTTAGTGATTACCCTAAAAGACTTAGAATATTCAAATAGTATTATAGCTATAAAAGATAAAGAGATAAAAAAACAAAAGCTTAAAACAAAAATTGTAGGTATTGGGGGTATAGGGATTATCGCTTTAATTTTATTATTATGACATTAGAAGACCTTCATATTATTGTAATCCAAGGGGTAGACAATTTAAATGCACATATATCAGATGCCTTACATCCTCAAGAGATAAACCTCATTTTGCAAATGATGCAAAATAGTTTTATTAGAGGGTTTTTTAAGCCTAATCGTGAAATGGTATCTGTTGAATCTTCTATTGTTTCACAAGCAGACCTTAAAAACCTTATCAAGTTTGATATTGAATTAACAAAAATAGTTGCTCCTATAGGTAACTATATTTCTTTTAATGCCCCAAATGACCTAATGTATCCAATAGCATTGATGGCACAGGTTGATCGTTTCCCACAATCAGAAGAAAAGATGCCTGTAAGGATTGTACCACACGAAGACTTGGAAAAAACGTTACAAAATCCTTATGCTACCACTCATCATTTATCTCCAGTAGGTGTTATTTATACAGATAAGATTAGCATATACACTAAAAAAAGGTTCATAGTGAATAAAGCCTTTTTGACCTATCTAAAAAAGCCAATGGTAATAAAAGGGATAGATTTGTCAATAGTATTAGATGATTTTTCAGATGAAGTATATGAAATCATAGGGAGGAAAGCTATAGAATATATTTTAGAAACTTATCAGTCTCCAAGATTCCAGACAAATGTTCTTGAAAATCAAATGAATAAATAAATTTAAATATTTTTAAAATGGGAAAAAAATTAATTATTTCAAACCTTGGACAGGAAACAACTAATACAGCTATTAATGCTTTATCTGTAGGAAAGGTAGGCATTGTAGTTGCAGGCACTGATGTTACAACTATAACACCTTTAAAAAGTGACCTGATCCATATAATGGCAAATTATGCAGCCGATCGAAAAGACATCACACCTACTTTTACACTTAATGATATTAAATACATTAAGAAGCTGACATATTCTGCTGGAACAAAACAAAGCCAGACAATTACGCCAGTTCCTGCAGTAGGGCATGTACAATATAGTATAAAAATTATAAACACCACATCAGGGCAGGCTTCTCTTCCAACAGCTACTTTTTCAGTTCCTTATGAAACAACCAATACTGCTGCAACAATTGTAAATAACTTCGTTGCAGCAATCAATAAAAGGAATAAAGAAGTTGACCTTGGGATTGTAGCTTCTATTTCTTCTAATAAACTTAAGTTGGAAGCAGAGAGTTCTTTTAATACTTTTACCACCTTCTTAAATGATGATTTAGAAGGAGCTACGGTTAGTAATGTTGCTGGAGTGGTAGAAGTAGGAACTCCAAAATGGCTTGCACGTATCGAAAATGAGTTTCTAAGTTATGGTGAAGGACATTGGAATCGTGTATTGTTTCCAACAATCCCTGTATCTAATGTTAACAATGCAAAGACTTATAATTTGTTAGTGTTAGAGATTGCAATGCCACGTAAAGACCATAGTGGTACAAGGCAGTGGACAGATGAACAAGAAATTCTTTATATTGCAGAAGATTCTACATTCACAAATTCCACTTCAAAACCTTCTATAATTGAGACGATTATAAGTTTAGTATAATAGTACAGTTCTGTTTTAAAATATTTATAATTGATGCGAGGGTCTTACGACCCTTGCATTATATTTAGTTGTTATGTTAGAAGCTACATTTACATTTGGGTTTAGAAATGGCAATTCTTTTTGCTTTCAGGATAGTTCTACTTTACAGAGTACGAAAGATAACCAGAATCTGACAATATGTTTCCCAAATGGAGATAGGCTAATCTATTCTGCGCAAACAAGTGATCTCCCAGACCCTATTCCTGTAGGAGAAGGTGACCTTGGTGATGAAAATAGCTATATCCTTGCAGACTTAAGAGAGTTAGGGTTTAATACGTCTAATCCATTAGTATATGTAGATATAGATAACTTAAAAAAGGATATTGCTTTAAATCCTTCAATGTATGTAGATTCCTTTCAAAATCCTATAGGGTTTGATGAACATGTCTTTCCATCTGGAGTATATAAGATAGAATATTCTTTTAGTATTGTAGAAATTATTCCAAATCCGATACCAGACCCTATGGATAATCCTACGCCAGATCCTGCACCAGCTTATTATGGGGAACAGTATGTTATCAACATTTTTCGTATTAATAACTGGATAGCTATTGAAGCTTATCCTTTTTTATATAATATCACCCTTGAAGGGATACCACATAATATAGCAAGACAGATAGAAGTACTTCTTTTAAAGGAAGCTGGAATAATACAATTTGAATGCTACAATTATACAAATGCAAACAAGTTGTTGATGGCAGCGGATAACTTATGTATCCTATAATAATGAGATCGTTATATAAAATAGATTATCAGACGGATGTAGGGTTTAAAGAATCTACAAGGAAATCTCTTTTAAAGGTAGCTAATGAGATTGCTGATAAACGTTTGTATGGGTCATTATTAAAAGCTAAAGATATTATTATATCTTTGCGTTTGTTGTTAACTCATTTTGTTTCTGGGTTTCAACATGAAGAGAGTTATGTAGGGCTTACTACACGGAAGATAACAGTTACAGAAGTTGGAGGAAATGGTAGCTATTATTTTGTTAATGGGTATTATAGGAAGCCGGGGGGTAAAGTAAAGGTATTAGTAATACCTCCGGAAGAATTAAATGTCTATAGTATTGTAATTTCTGGAGTAGTTGTAAGCAATCAAAATCAGGTATATAGCTTTACTATGCCAGATAGAGATATAAATGTTACTATAACATACTCTACAGAAATACCTGCTTTAGAAGGAATTGGATATTGGATCATCGAAGATAATTTTATAATTTCATAATCATGGGGTTTAAAACACGACAAGTACTTAAGACTTTTTTCGAAACAGGAGATAAGCCTACACAAGAAGAATTTAGTGATTTTTTAGATACTGCACTATTATGTACTGAAGACTATGCTTTTGTAAAACGTGGTGAGGGAGATATTTATAGTCCCCAATACCAAGAAACCATGACTAATATTTTCAAAGGTAATTGTTGGAAATATAAAAAGACTCTCCCTGCTCCACCTTTTGATGGTGAAATCCCAAATCTTTCGTATGTTATAGCAAAAGTAAATAACCCTTATACTTTTAATTATAATGATTCACTTAATTGGGAGATAATAAGTTTTTCAGAAACTATACCTACTTTAGAATCTACTGCGGATTTTGTAGCATTTTATGAAGGGGTTGAAAAAATAGAATCTTTTCAGATAGCATCTAATGATTCTGTAAAATTTGAAGCCCGATTAAATATTAACAAGCCATACCAAAAAATAAGATGGAGTTTTAATGAAGTAGCTTCTAAAGCTAATTTTATTTCTTACAATCGCGATCCAGAGATAAGATTTAATAATGACGGTATATATAATGTAGTGTTAAAAACACAAAATGCTGAACATGAAATAGTTGCACAATGCATAAAACTTAATTTTTTAACTGTTGGAGAAGTAGTTCAGCATACTGTAACATTTAATGTGAAAAGCCATTCAGGAGAAAATGTAGAAAATGCTATTATTACTATTGATGGAAATCAAATAATAATAACAGATGCAAATGGCAATGCAACAATCGTTTTGCCTAATGGCACTTATGCATATAATTGTGAAAAAGAACCTAATACTATTACAGGTACTTTTACTGTTCAAGATGAAGACTTGTTTGTACAAGCTAATTTTCCTGCAATAATTCTTAAATACACTTTAACTTTCCAAACTATATTTGAAGAAGCGCCTCTTATTGGAGTAAACATTATTCTTTCTGGAAGTCAACTCGACGCCCCATCCACCAAAGTATCAAATAACTTAGGTGTTGCTGCTTTTAATGAATTGCTACCTGGGACATATTATTACGAAACTTCTTTAAATGGTTACATAGGTATGTCTGGGCAAGTAGATATAACAGATGCAGATGAAATTGTTAGCTTAACTTATGTACAAAGTACAAATACTACATCTGTTAAATTTGTAGTGTTGGATAATGATTATATGCCTATAGATAGCGCTATTATTACTTTAGGAAGTATAGAAGCCACTACCAATAATGGCTTATGCATCTTCCATAATATTTCAATAGGAAGTAATCAACCATATATAATATCTAAAGAAGGTCATTATCCAATAACTAAAGAGATTACAGAAGTCACTTCTGATATGACTGAATTTAATATAATGAATATACTAAATGAATCAGTTTTATTGGGTGTATCTGAAATATTAGAACTTACAGATCTTTCTTTAGGAAGAAGTACATCATTAAATCCGCGTAGTCCTAATTGTTCTAAAACACCAACATTAGGGTCAAGATTTGGAGAAGGTACTGTTATACATATATTACAACCAGGGGAATTGGGATATGTAGATGGTATGGTAAAAGGGCTAATACTTGCAGATACTGATGTTGGAACATTTTTATGGGGCAATTCTACTTCTGTAGGAAATACAAGTACTGAAATAGGTTATGGTCAGGCTAATACTAATAATATAATTGCAACTTTAGGCCAGTTTAATAATGATTTATATGCTGCTAAAAGCACTGATGTTTATAAATCTCTATTGTTTTCTGATTGGTATTTGCCAAGTAGAGATGAATTGCTTACAATATTAGATAATGTAGAATCTTTACCTCCTGGGTTTAGTATAAATACTCTTTATTGGACATCAAGTCAGGTAAATGCTACTACAGCATATGCTGTAGGAACTTCAGGTGCACAAGAAGTTTTAAAGTCAGGAGAATGTCGTGTTAGAGCCATAAGGAGTTTTCAGGTTAATATGAATAATATAGAAATAGATTGGGTAGGGCCATTTGGTACTGATGCTGGATATAATTGGGTGGCATTGCCTACAGTAGGGGGTATTACTTTTGATATATATACAAAATATCAAGATGTGAAAACTTTAGACATTTATACTTGGAAGACTATAACAGATAATTATAATGTGAGTGATATAATTTATCAAGGGTGCGACTATAAACTTTATATTCATAAAGGGATAGTACATGCAATATTAGGACAAATCCCTCAAGAACCAGTTAATGCAAGATTTAAGATATGATAACTTTAACAGATCAAATAAAATATAATGGGACTGCTTATTTAGATCCAAAAATAGCAGTTGGCACAAATCAACAGTATGCTACTATAGAAGCACTTATTGCTGACCTTGGCCCTAAAGGACAGATCACTGTCAATATGAAAATATTTGATTTAGATCAAGGAGGCATTTTTAATATTATTTATGATAATGGATGGGGATATGTTCCTGTTAGTAGTGGAGGTAACAATCAACAATATATACGTATAATACCTTCTGAAGAAAGTGATACTATTATACTTGAGGAAGTTGTAAAAGTTGAATTTATCACAATCAATCAATTAGTTTATTTTGGGAAAATAGAAGATTCATCTGGATTTGATGGACATGATTACATGTATCAAAATGTATATGGTGATACCATTATTCAGATTAATGAAATGGAACTTGGATTTAAATTTGCACCAGATATGATAGTAAATGTCGCATATACTTTAAATAATTAAATATATATATTAATAAAAATAACAATTAGAAAATGGCAAAACCAAAAAAAATCCAACTCCATAGTATTAACTTCCAAGCATGGAATATACGTGGAGCTATTAATTTTACAGCATTTTCTCCTAATAATATTCTTGCTGGCGACGCATGGCATAATATTGCAGAAGTAAATGTGGAAGTAAACGATTTAACAATTCGGCCACAGGATACTGTAGTTGCGATTATAGATAACCCAGGTCCTCTTAACGAGACCAATCTTGCTGCAGGAAAATGGAAAGTTTTGCGAAACTTATCAGATGACATACTTGATTGGATAGAACAGCAGCTTTATACTGCACCTTCGGCAAATCTTACTGGTAGTATAACGCTTGAAAAGGGCTTCAGTTCGGCTCCTTATGGAGCTAAATTTACGTGGAACGTTACGGCAGGTACTAACCCAATCATCACGAGTGAACTTCAGAAACGCGAAGGAGCTGGATCGTGGACTAAAGTAAAAGACCTTACCGGCAACTCCGGTTCAGAAACTATCGACATTACTATTGACACTGACACACAGGTGCGAGTAATGGTATCGAGCAAGGCTGGAGAGTCTATTTATTCACCAAGTTGTTTCGTGAAATTCCAATTTAAAACAGGGTATCGTGTAGGTGGAGGAGATATTGTACTTAATGATGCTTTTATGAAAGATGGTACTATGGGTTTTGATACAGATGCTTACCGCAGCTTTACGGCTAATGCAGCCGCAGGCGAACATATATACTATTATGTCCCTAAATTATTTGTTACCAGTCCTTATATGAATCCACCATATTTTTACGTAGGCGGGTTTGAAGGTGGTTTCAATGTAGCTTCGCAAACGGCAGCATATGTATTTGGTGACGGAACTACAGTAGATTATGTGGTTTATAAATCAACAAACAGCGGCCTGGGATCGACAAATGTAACTGTACAAGCTAATTAAAAGGAGGGTAAAATGGCTATATCAATAATAGATAAAATAAAACAAAAAAACGAGTTAACTTTCCCTTTGATCGATTATATCGACATCAATGGCCGCATCACAGGTTGGCAAAACCCTATAAAACAGATTTTTGGTGACGTTGCTTCAATTACCGGCCTCGTGCCGGGCGATACCTTTATCGTCCGTGCTGTTGGCGGAGAGTGGCCGCAGTTTGCCGGTAAGGATATTTATGATCGTGATGCAGAGGCAATTCCAAATGCTATATATATACTTGGAGAACCTGTCGGTGAAGGGCCTGGACTTATTTATTTTGTCACTGCACCAACTCTTAGCATGGTGTTACTTGATAAATCAGATGGGAATTTAAAAGTTTATAAAGGTGTATCAAATCCTTCATGGACTAATCTTATAACCGGATCGGGAGCAATAACAGGTAAAACATTGAAATATGAAGATTTCATAGTTGTAGATACATCAGAAACAACAACACAGAATTACTTTTCTGAAACCGGAAAATTATCTTTTGGTTATGAAATTGTAAGTGGTGACACTATAAAAATGTATGTAAATGGTATAAAATATACAGATTTTGGAACGATACCAGACTACACTTATAACAGTGGTGACATGTTCCTTTTCTGGAATGAAACAAATGCAGGTTTTAATCTGGAGAGTGAAGACAAAGTAATTATTGAAATTTATAAATAATCTTCAACCTAAAATTTAATACAAAATGATTTTACAAAAACAAACAGAAGGCCTGATAACTGCACTTAGTTCAAAGGCTGATCAAGCAACTACGTATACAAAGACTGAGGTAGATACCCATATCGCTGATCTTGTTGATTCTGCTCCTGAGACTTTAGATACACTCAATGAATTAGCTACTGCATTAGGCAATGACCCTAACTTTGCAACAACTATAGCAACCCAAATTGGTACAAAAGCGAGTCAAACAGATTTAACTGCGCACACAAATAGTAAGGTAAACCCACACGAAGTAACTAAAACACAAGTTGGGTTAGGTAATGTTGACAACACCGCTGACTCGGACAAATCGGTAGCGAGCGCTGCAAAGCTTACTACCGCAAAAACCATCAACGGGGTTTTGTTTGACGGAACCAAGAACATCACAGTTGAGGATGCGACTAAAGAACCGACGTTTACCAAAAAAACAGCTTTTAACAAAGATTTTGGCACAACGACTGGAACCGTTTGCCAGGGTAACGACACAAGGCTGAGCGATGCTCGTACTCCCAAAACCCACAGTCACACCAAAGAAGAAGTGGGTCTGGGAAATGTAAATAATACATCAGATGCAGATAAACCGGTATCGACAGCGCAACAAACCGCTTTGAACTTAAAAGCAAATTTGGACGGAAGTGCTCATGTCGGGGATATTTACAAAGCTGACACTGATGGACATCTTATTTCATCCGGTAAGAAGTTTAATGATTCTGGTACTTCTGAGGCTGATATTTGGAGTGCCAGTAAAGTTGCATCTGCAATCTCAGCAGGTATCTCTGGCACTGCGGTAACTGGCTATCAGGTAATCAAATCGGGGCCAACTACTCCATCTGTAGCCGGGACTGTTGTTACTATTGCAGATGTGTTTGTAGCAGGTAAATTGCCAAATATCGCTATAAAACCTATCGTCACTATAAACGGGCTTATGATTCCTGAAGGTGATCCGGCAAGCAAATCAAATCGTTGGACTCGTGATAATAATGCTTTGAAAATCAAAGTGAATTACATATTGAACAATGAAGATGAAATTTGTGTAGTATATTCTTATTAATTAAATGCTTTAAAGTAGCCTCTCAAAAAGAGGGGCTACTTTTTAAAACAATTAGCCAATGAAATATAAACAAATAAAAGAAGTAAGCATAGATGATACTGATCTCGATGTTGAATTTTATGATGTTGTAGATTTAAGAGATTCTGATGTAATAAATTGGAGTGTGGGGGCGATCTTTACAAAAACGCTTGATAAAAATACAACTATTTCTTTTAGAACAGAATCAACATATCTTAATAAGGTCATATTATTAATTGTTTCAGGAGATTTTGCTTTTATATTACCTGAAGAAGCTTTTATCTTAAATGGTACTTATGTTGGTACAGTACCAAATTATATTTATATTCATTGTATAGCAGTTAGTCCTGTTGAAAAGTTTTTAGTAACTATAAGTCAACAACCAATAAATGATAATCCAAAATTATAATGATAGGTTATATGATACCGTTTGGAGTGCGTATTGTAACGCCTCCTGTTGTTTCTAACTTCACCTTCACCGTCACAGTCACGGCAGGGCAGACTGTTGATTTAGAGCTATCGGTTCTCACCGGAAAAACAGCAAAGGTTCAGTGGGGTGACGGCAGGGAAACCACTGTGTCGTATTCGGCTGGGAATTATACAAATCACACGAATGTTTACGCTGCTGCTGGAACTTATAATATTAAAATTGTTGATGCGGACAATTTAAAAGGGTTCCGAATAATTAATCCTGCTTATAGCGTCAACATCGTTGGTGCACTTCCGGTGAACCTGACATACTTATTTTTATACGGAGACTCAATAGCCTGGACTTACAGCGGCGCACCTCCGGTGAATCTGACATACTTACGTTTAAACGGAGACTCAATAGCCTGGACTTACAGCGGCGCACTTCCGGTGAATCTGACACAATTATATTTATACGGAACCTCAATAGCGTGGACTTACAGCGGCGCACTTCCGGTGAATCTGACACAATTATATTTATACAGAACCTCAATAGCGTGGACTTACAGCGGCGCACTTCCGGTGAAGCTGACATACATATATTTAAGAGGAAACTCAATAGCGTGGACTTATACCTCACAATCTTATAAGAGCACGCTATCTTATTTCTTATATTTACCAGGCACGACCGGCAAATGGTTAAGCGCTACTGTAGATCAAGTAATCGCAGATTTGAAAACAAGTACGATGGCCGGGGAGGTTAACATCGCAGGAAACAACGAGGCGCGGACAAGCGCCAGCGATCAGGACTTGGTTGATTTAAGAGCCAA